>ENA-OZBR01000005-OZBR01000005.1-human-gut-metagenome-genome-assembly--contig:-NODE-5-length-178222-cov-31.390308_pt1 | contig 178222 bp, 176 predicted proteins | sample MGYA00243981_ERZ653524 | MGnify/ENA primary metagenome ERZ653524 (study PRJEB26926, sample SAMN06165084) | human gut metagenome | biome: ENVO:00009003; feature: ENVO:2100002; material: ENVO:00002003...
TGGTGAATGCCGGAGTCAGCGTGAAGCTGGGACAGGGCAACCATGTATCCACATCCAAAGTAGCCATGGCGAAAGAAATCGTCGATCTCCGTGATGAGAACAAGGACTTGAAGAAACGTCTGGATACCATGGAGCAGAAGATGAATTCCATTCTCGGCATCCTGGATATGGGTAAAAAGAAGGACTTCCCCGATGTGCCGGAAAACCACTGGGCTTATGAATATGTGGCTGCATTGGCAGGAAACGGCATCCTTGAAGGCTATCCGGACGGCATGTTCAGCGGCGAACGTTCCATGACCCGCTATGAATTTGCGGCGATGTTCTATCGCGCGTTGAAGAATGGAGCACCGGTAGATGACAATATGGACAGAGCTATGAATGAGTTCGAACCGGAACTCCGCCAGATTCGTCTGGATCGTATCCGTGTTGACCGTATTTCCGGCAAGGACAATGACAGAAATAAGGTAGAACGTGTCCGCGTCAACAGCGAAGACGATAAGGCGAACAATGATTACCGTGATGTGTACGGTTCTCATATTTCCCCGGAAGCGTAAACCGGAAAACAAAGACAAGGATAAGGAAATAGTATAAGAAATAAAATACGGTACTCGTCAGATGTGATGGGTACCGTATTTTTATGTAAGCGAGGGATAAGCGGACGTCTTTTTATTGTTTGATAAGAGTGACGCTAACGTTAATCGTCATCCTGAACGAATGTGAAGGATCTGCTGCTGTAGTGAGGAGGCCGGTATGAAGATAAAAGCTATCAGCTGTGAGCTGTCAGCTGCAAGCTAACTATTCTTTTACGATTTAAATCATTACGACAAGCGAATATCCTCAATCGTACTACGTGTGCCGGCAGCCGACAATATTCAATATCCGGTACCTGTGTTTTTATTTCCTTGAAAATTTCTGCATTTTAACGGCGGCATCCCATTTATAAAAACGACTTTAATGGTATAATGAAATCGTATGTGTATGATAAAAAATCGATATCGGACCATTACCGTGCACATAGGATCGATTCACTGAACATCGACAAGGAGGAAGATGGAGTGGAAAAGAAAGATTTTATCTGGAAAATGGGAGGGCAGCAGGGACAGGGCGTTGAATCCTGCGGAGAAATTCTGGGGCGTGTTCTGGCGCAGGAGGGATATTCCCTTTTCAGCCAGCGTCTGTTTGCATCCCGGATCAAAGGCGGACATACGACGATTGCCCTGCGTATCGCGACCAAGGAAATTGCGACGATCGGAGAGCATGTGGATTGTCTTGTAGCTCTTGACCAGGAAACGATCGATCTTCACGGAAAGGAAATTTGTGAAGGCGGTGTTATTATTGCCGACGATGCTTTTAAACCGAAATGGGAGGCGCATACGGGACGTATTTTCCTGCCGCTCCCCATTACGGAAATGGCAAAGAAGTACGGATCCATGCAGATGAAAAATATTGCCGCTCTCGGTATGAGCGCAGGACTGCTCGGATTTCCGGAAACGCCGTTCTACCGCTTTATCGCGGAACGTTTTGCGAAAAAAGGGGAGACGGTGATTAATAAGAATAAAGAAATTTTCAAGGAAGGTTATGACACGGCTGTCGCTGCCATGCAGGGGGTGGCGCTGGGGAAACTGGCTGTTCCCGAGAAGAAAGACCAGCTGTACCTGCTTGGGAATGAAGCGGCCGCGCTCGGCGCTATTTCCGCAGGATCCCGTTTCATGGCTTCTTACCCGATTACTCCGGCGTCGGAAATTATGGAATATATGATTAAAGTGGCCCATAAGATTCATGGCACGGTCGTGCAGACGGAAGATGAATTGTCATCCGTTATGATGGCGATGGGGGCGGGCTATGGAGGTGTCCGTGCGTTCACTGCGACATCCGGCCCCGGGCTTTCTCTCATGGCGGAATCCATTTCCATGGCGGCTGTTGCTGAAATCCCGGTGGTTATTATTGACGTGATGCGTGCAGGGCCGTCCACGGGGATGGCGACAAAGGTGGAGCAGAGCGATATCCGCTATGCTGTCGGCTCCGGCCACGGAGATGCGGAAAAGATTGTTCTTGCCGCCGCGTCTATCGAAGACTGCTACTACATCGTCCAGGAAGCGTTTAATCTGGCGGAAGAATATCAGACTCCTGTCATTGTGCTGTCCGATCTGCAGTTCGGTATGTGCAAGCAGTCTGTTCCCGCTTTTGACAGGGACCGTATCGGCATCCGCCGCGGTAAATTAGTGACGGAAGGCCTTTCTGAACTGGATATGAAAACGAAATCTTATTTCCACCGTTTTGCTGACACGGAAGACGGTATTTCCCCAAGGACGATTCCCGGCGTGAAAAACGGCATGTTCCTTTCCACAGGCCTTGAACATAATGTATTCGGCAAACCGGCGGAAGGACAGGGCGACCGTGTGATGGAAATGGAAAAGCGCCACAGAAAGTTCGCTGCCGTTTCCAAAGCGATTCAGCCGTTTACCGCAGCCCATGAAGAAACGGACTGCGACCTGCTCCTTGTAGGCATTACTTCCACCAATGGCGCGCTGGAAGAAGCGCGGGAATGTCTGGAAGCAGAAGGCAGGAAGGTAAATCACATCCAGCTCCGCCTGATTTCCCCGTTCCCTGTGGAAGAGCTCCGTCCGTATATCGAAGGGGCGAAGAAGGTTCTCATTGTCGAAGAGGATTTGACGGCGCAGCTCCGCGAGCAGTTTGCCATCCGCTTTGACTGCCACGATAAACTTCTTTCTCTTTTGCAGTATGACGGCACGCCGTTCCTGGCTTCGACCATTATCAATAAATCCAAGGAGGTCATCTGATTATGGGTTCACCGAGAGATTATAAAAATACTATCGTGCCGAACTGGTGTCCCGGGTGCGGCGACTTCGGGATCCAAAATGCGATTGCCGCTGTCTGCGCGGCTAAAGGCTGGCCGAATGAAGATATCGTTTTGATTTCCGGTATCGGCTGTTCTTCCCGCATCGGCGGGTACCAGTACTGCTACGGCGCCCACACGACCCATGGACGCGCGCTTCCTTTTGCCCAGGGCATCAAATGCGCCAACAAAGATATTCATATGATCGTCTGCTCCGGTGACGGCGACTCTTACGCCATCGGTTTGGGACACGCCCTCCATGCGATGAAGAGAAATATGGATATCACCTATATCGTTTTCGACAACCAGGTTTACGGCCTGACAAAAGGGCAGACAAGCCCCATGTCTTCCAAAGGCTTTGTGACTAAGACGACGCCTGACGGCAATCCCCTCACCCCGCTTGACGCTCCGTCCATGGCTCTTGCCGCGGGTGCTACCTTCGTGGCGCAGGCGTATGCCATCGACATGAAGAATATGGTGGATGTCATTACCAAAGCGGTCGATCATAAAGGGTTCTCCTATGTCAATATTTTCACGCCCTGCGTCACTTTCAACCAGTTCAATACAGTGGAATGGTACAATGGTCATCTGAAAAAACTGGCAGATATACGGGAAAACTATGATCCTCATGATAAGGCTGCGGCTTTCCATCTGCTTTCCGACACCGACAGCCTCGTACTGGGCGTTATTTATGAAGAGGAAGGCGCTGTACCTTTCGGTGAAATCGTTCCGTCGGCGGATGTGCGCCTTGCAGATCACGTGGAAAAGCCGTCAGCTGCGCTTTTTGAAGATCTCTGTATGGAATTTCGGTAAAATCGTTCTCCGGCGGCGGTTTTCCGCTTTCGGAATTAAGAAAACATTTATAAATCAGATTCTGCGATTTAAGCAGCAACTACTTGAAATAGCGGGCCTGTCCCGAAGTGTGAAGGGCGCTTTTGCGTCCTGAGGAAAGGATAAGCATCATGGCATCAGATCGAATGATGGAATACTATTATTCCATGGGGCAGGATACCCTGGCTGCCGGAGATATCGACGAAGCGGTCACTTATTTCCGTAAAGCGGCCAACCTGGGTGCCGGCGAAGCGGCTCATGAAATCGGCGTTATCGGCCGCCGGCTGGAAAAGGGAAACGGGCTGGAAAAGGATGAGGAAAAAGCGGCCCACTGCTACCGCCTGTGCGGGGAAATGGGCGATGATGAAGCGTGGCTGTACCTGGGAAAGCTGTACCTTCGGGGGCTTAATGGAGGAAAGCCGAATCCGCGGAAAGCCAAACGTGCTTTGGAGCATGCGTCTGAGGCAGGATATACGGAAGCGACCGTTCTTCTTGCCCGGATATACGATGAAGGTGTCATGGGGCAGGTTAATCCCGCAACTGCTTTTAAATACTACCTTTTGGCGGCACAGCGGGGAGATTCGGAAGCCATGCTTATGACCGGTCTTTTTTACGCGCAGGGAGTATCCGTGCCCAAAAATACCGTGGAAGCAGAAAGATGGATACGGAAGGGGAAAGAAGCGGGCGACCCCGATGCCGATGAAACGCTCCGCGGATTTCTGGCGGTGGCCTGCACGGAGTATCTGACAGGGGCGGCAGGCGTGGTGGATGAGAAAAAGGCTGCTGCCATGGCCAAAGAAGCGGAAGCGATGGGAGATAAAGAAGTCTATCTCCGCATGGGATACGCTTATCGCGCAAGCCGTGTGGAAAATCATGCGAAAAAAGCTTTTGATGCTTTTAAGAAAGCGGCGAAATACAAACTGCCCGAAGCCGATGCGGCGCTGGGGCTCTGCTATGAATCGGGTCTCGGTGCAGAAGCGGATATTTCCAAAGCCGTGAAATATTATAAAAAAGCGGCGGAAAAAGGAAATGCTTTCGCCATGGCCCATTACGGCTGCGCCCTTGCCAACGGGGAAGGTGTGAGGAAAAATGAAAAGTCCGCCATGGAATGGCTTATCAAAGCGGCGATGAAGGGCGATGAAGGCGCCATCCTCATCCTGAAAGAAGATTACGATTACACTTTGAAATGATAAAGACACCTTCTCTGCAAGCAGGGGAAGGTGTTTTTTCATGGTACAATAGAAATATATTTCATGGAGGATCATTCATGCTCATTCCTTACCGCTCGGTGCGGACACCTTGCCGAAAAGAAACGGAGATAAAAAAATCAATATTTATTGCGCAGCTTTTCCCTGTAGAAACAGAAGAGGAAGCGCAGTCCATTTTGGAAACGGTGCGGAAAAATCACAAAGATGCGGCCCACCACTGCTGGGCATGGCGCATCGGCACCATCCGCATTCGTGAGAAATCAAGCGACGGCGGAGAGCCGCAGGGGACGGCAGGACATCCCATGCTCCATGTCCTGCAGATGAAATCGCTCACTAATACTCTATCCGTTGTGACAAGATACTTCGGCGGCATCAAACTGGGGACGGGCGGACTGGCGAGAGCATACGGCGGTACTCTGGCGGAAGCCGTGGAGGAAGCGGGTGTTCTTTGTTTCACACCCCACGTCCGCCTGGAACTTACGATTCCCTATACCGCGGCAGGCACGTTTGAACACTACATCAAAGGTACGGATATCCGTGTACTGGACAGAATCTTTGCGGAAGAAGTGCAAATCACATGCCTCTGCCTTCCGGAAAATAAAGCAAGGCATGAAATGTATTTCCGGGATATGACCGGCGGAAAAGTAAAGGTGGAAGACCGGGGCGAAGAATATGTGGGAATGGAAACAGAGGAGAAGGAGTAAAGGGAATCGGATCAGCAGGGATTTTTTATCCGGTTTTTGCAAATAAAAAGGAAGTTCGGTACGGCCTTTGCTTTTTCTGAACCCTATGGGAGCCTGTTTGCGCTTTTACGGAATTTGTTGACAAAAGGCATATAAGTTATTACTATTTTTATAGTTATGATTCAAATCAGGACAGGAATTTTATGTTGAAGTCGTCATGGGCTCGGGGACTGAAATGAAGTGCCCGGGATTTACCCGCGGACGCAGAGGGGGAAACGGTTATGATGTCAATTCTTGATTATCTGGACGGGATACTGTATTATCCCATCCTCGTTGTGGTATTAACGGCGGCAGGGCTGTATTTTACATGCAGGACGGGTTTGGTGCAGTTCCGTATGTTTTGGGAAAGTATCCGCCTTGTAATGGAAAAGCCGCAGAATGAAGGGGCGGTTTCTCCCTTTCATGCGCTCATGGTTTCCACGGCATCCCGCGTAGGTACAGGAAATATTCTGGGGGTTTCCACGGCAATCTGTCTTGGCGGGCCGGGTTCCGTTTTCTGGATGTGGGTTATCGCCGTCATCGGCGGAGCGTCCGCGTTTATTGAAAGTACCCTTGCCCAGGTCTATAAGAGAAGAGACAGCAAGGGAGACAGCTACGGCGGGCCCGCTTATTACATCGAATCCGCCATGCACAACCGCACCCTTGGCGTACTTTTCGCTTTCTTCCTCATCATCACCTATGCCGGCGGCTTCAATATGCTTGCCTCTTATAATCTGCAGTCCACTTTTGCGGCATACAGCTGGTATGATCCGGCTGTCACACCGTGGATTATCGGTGCCGTTCTCGGCGCGCTTGTAGGGTACTGCATCATGGGCGGCGGAAGACGTATCCTCCGTGTCACCGGTGTTCTCGTGCCGATTATGGGGCTCATCTATGTGGCGGCGGCTGTGATTGTCGTTGTGATGCATATAAATCTTATTCCGCAGGTGTTTGGCATGATTTTTGCCGATGCTTTTGATTTCCGGTCCATTCTGGGCGGCGTTTCCGGATCCTGTCTCATGTTCGGCGTAAAGCGCGGACTCTTTTCCAATGAAGCGGGCGTAGGTTCCGCGCCGAATGCCGCCGCTTCCGCTGATGTAAGCCATCCTGTCAAGCAGGGACTTGTACAGATGCTGTCCGTTTTCATCGATACGCTGCTCATCTGTACGGCGACCGCTATGATGTGTCTGGCCTCCGGTACTCCGATTACAAAAGAAATCGCCGGTGCGGGATATGTGCAGAATGCCGTGACGGTGGCTTTTGGAAGCTTTGGCCCTATTCTTATCACGGTGTGCATGGTGCTTTTCGCCTTTTCCACACTGATCGGCAACTTCTTCTATGTGGATAACTGCCTGATCTTTATCCATAAAAAAGAACCGGGAAAATCTTTTATGACGGGCTTCCGTATTTTAGCAGCCCTCGTCATTTTCATCGGCGCGGGCATGTCCATGGCGGCTGCCTGGGATATCGCCGATATTCTTATGGCTCTTATGTGCCTGATCAATATTCCCGCCTGCCTTGTTCTCGGCGGAACGGCAGTCAAAGTGATGAAAGACTATGAGCGCCAGAAAAAGGAAGGCAGGGATCCGGTCTTCCGTGCGGCTGACGTGGGTCTGAATCTTGACGAAGTGGAATACTGGAAATAGTAATTTCGTACTAAAAAGCTCATTCCGGAAATTGACGGGGTGGGCTTTTTCAGGAGGCGGCATATGTATCCCCGGTTGAAAATATACTTGAAACGGATTGAAGAAAATACGCGGGTTGTCAGACAGCTGTGTGCCGATCACGGTATCCGCGTCATGGGCGTGATGAAGGCATGCTGCGGTGCACCCGAATTGGCGGAAGCTTATCTGGCGGGCGGCCTTGCCATGATTGGCGATTCCCGCGTGGCGAATCTGAAGAAACTGGAAAATATCGAAGCGGAAAAGTGGCTCATCCGTCCGCCCATGCTTTCGGAAATAGAGGATCTGGTCCGCTATGCGGATGTGTCGCTCCAGTCTGAAATGGAAACCGTCCGTGCGATAAATAAGGAGTGTGAAAAGCAGGGGAAGCGCCATAAAATCATCCTCATGATGGATCTTGGCGATATCCGCGAGGGATATGTGGATGAAGAAGAATTGATTGCCGCTGCGGTGGAAACGGAAAAGCTTTCTCGTGTGGATCTTTACGGTATCGGCACCAACCTGACTTGCTTTTCTTTTATTCAGGCCGATGAGGAAAAAATGGAACGCCTTGCGGAAATGCGGAGGAAAGTGGAGAATGCCGCCGGCCATACATTGGAAATCGTCAGCGGAGGAAACAGCGCGGCCCTGGATCTCATGATGCGCGGAGGTATTTGTGAAGGGGTAGACAGTTTCCGTCTTGGGGAAAGCCTTCTTTTCGGCAAGGAACGGAGCAGGTATACTTTCCTGCCGGGAACGAGAAATGACGGATTTATTCTGGAATGCGAAGTGGTGGAAGCGAAAGTAAAACCGAGCCTTCCCTGGGGGACGGAGGGGGTGGACAGCTATGGACGGAAACCCGTTTTTACAGACAGGGGTGAAAAGAGGAAAAAGGTTATCTGTGCCATCGGACGTCAGGATTTTGATGCGGAAACGACAACGCCTGTAGATGAAGGCATTCTTATCTTAGGTGCCAGTTCGGATCATCTCATGCTGGATGTGACAGACAGCGTGAAGGAATACAAAGTGGGGGATATCGTGGAATTGCGGCTGGGGTATTTCTCCGTTCTCCGCGCTTTCACTTCGCCTTATGTGGAAAAGATATTTCTTAAAAAATGAAGAAATCGGGAGCAGGACAGGGCGCTTCTTCCGTAGAAAAAATATGTCTGTTTTTCTCATGAAACAGTGGCGGATTTTTAAGAATCCCGTATAATAGAGAAAAGGATTTTTTGTAGTCTGGAGGATGGTACTATGGACGCAATCGAATGCCTGGTTACAAGGAGAAGTATCCGCAATTATACGAAAGAGCCTGTTTCCGCAGGGGACATCGAAAATGTGGTGGAAATCGCGCAGATGGTTTCCTGCTGGGAAAATACGCAGCCTGTCCGCTATGTGGCGGTGCTGGACAATGATCTGAAGAACCGTATTGCTGATGAATGCACGAAGAAGTTTCCCTGGAATACGGAAAACATCCACGAAGCGCCTGCGCTCATCGTGCTTTGCACAGTAAAGGGGCTTTCCGGCTATGAACCGAATGGAGAAGCGTCTACGACAAAGGGAACCCATTGGCAGTCTTTTGATGCGGGCATGGCGGCGGATCATTTCTGCCTTGCCGCACGGGCGGTGGATCTGGGGACGCTCATTATGGGACGGTATGACGAAGAAAAGATCAAAGAAATTCTTGATCTTCCCGAAGAGTATGATGTGTCCTGCATCATCGCGGTGGGCCATCCCGAAGTCATACCCGCTGCGAATGAAAGGAAGCCTTTAAAGGAAGTGCTGACTTTCAGATAAGGAATAGGAGAAAAGGAAAATAACGGAACTCTCATAAAAGGGAGTCCGTTATTTTATTGGCAGGGAAAAATCATTTTCTTTATCCACTTCCGTCCGTTCCGGCATGCCGTGATATAATGGAACAAAAAAACAGGGGGGGAATCTATGTCTTTGCTTGAAACTGCCTGTCCTCACTGCGGAAAGTCTATGGTGTTTTCACCAATTGATTATGTCAATACGGAAGAGCGGCCGGAGATGATACAAAAAGTGCGCGACGGAGAGGCTTTCGCGTCGATATGCGGCCATTGCGGTAAAAAGTCCCGTATGGACTATTCCTTTTTGTACTATCAGCCGTCGGCGCTGTTCCTGGTGTACTATGCAGCAGATCAGGAAGACTATGAAAAGGCGTGGAAGATGCTTACCGGGCAGGATAGAGAACGCCGCCTTGATGAAGAAAAACTTCGGGGCGTGAAGAAACGGCTTGTCACGTCACGGGAGGCACTTCGGGAAAAACTCATGATCCTTGACAGCGGTTTCGATGACCGGGTCATTGAATTGATGAAGGGGCTTGCCTTTATGTCGCTCCGGCGTCATAGTCCCGAACTTCATCCGGAGCGTGTCCTTTTTGATATGGGGGCTGACGGGAACCATTATTTCCGTTTTGAGGAAAAGGGAAAAGTCATCGCGGCATATGCATTTGAGGCGCCGATGTACCGCGAAATCGAAACGGGTGTGAAAGATATGCTGGAAACACTTTCAAGGAACCAGCCGGTTATTAATGCGGAGTGGGGTGCTAAAGCCCTCCGCGCGGTTCATCAATCATAAGGAGCGGTTATGTCACAGTCACAGATGCAGGAAATCACCTGCCCGAAGTGCGGGAAGAAACAATTTTTCCGTGTGTGGGACAGTATCAATACGATGGAAGATCCTCCGCTTAAGGAAGCGGTCAGGAATGATGAAGCCTTTTCTTTTCATTGCGTGGACTGCGGTGCGTCTGCTGTACTGCATTATAATTTCATCTACCATGAACCGGCGGAGAAGCTTTTTATCGTATGCAGCGCTGACGGTTCCGATTACACGGCGATGAAAGAAACACTCACGGCGGAGGACAACGCCTTTAAAGGCTACACGAAACGCATCGTCCTGTCTCACAATGCATTTAAAGAAAAACTATTGATTTTTGACGCGGGATTCAATGACAAGATTGTGGAAGTCATGAAGAGCGGTATTTATGCCAATGTGGAGGCTCATCACAAGGATAAGGGGATTGATGAAATATTTTTTGCCACCAACGAAGAGGGGGAGCATGGATTCCTTCTCCTGCGCCATGGGGAGATGCTGGCGGCAGTGGAATTTGACAAAGCCCTGTATGACGTGCTCCTGGAAAAGGCATTGGAAACCATAGACGCCCTTTCGCCTGCGGATGTCATTATTGATACGGAATGGGCGCGGGCAATGGTGGAAAGGCTGTAAGCTGTCATCAGCATAATAGATTCTTCACTCTGTGTCATTGTTCCGTTTTCCTGCTTTTTCATATGGCATTCTTACCCCCGTTCAGAATGACAACGGACGGTAAGGCGTCATAATGAGTGAATGTGAAGGATCTGCTGCCGTGGTGAGGGAATCGGTAAGAAGATAAAAGCTATCAGCTGTCAGCTAAAAGTGCTGAATGACGGCGGATGGTAAGGTGTCATTCAGAGCGGCAGCGAAGAATCTATTACCGTGGTGAGGGAATCGGTAAGAAGATAAAAGCTATCAGCTGTTAGCCATTAGCTGTTAGCCATTAGCTGTTAGCTATTAGCTGTGAGTTAAAAGCCGAAGCATATGATTTCCATTAGGTGTCATACGAAACAACAGCAAAGGATTTGCTGTTGTAGTGAGGGAAACGTTAAACGTCATCCTGAGCGAACGTGAAGGATCTGTTACTGTGGCGAGGAGAGCGTTAAGGCGTCATCAGAGTCATAGATTCTTCACTCCGTGTCACTGTCCCGTTTCCCGTTTTTCTCGAACAGCATTCTTGCGTCCATTCAGAATGACGATTGGAGGAAGAGGATAAAAGCTATCAGCTGTGAGCTGAAAGCCGTTAGCTGTTAGCTGTTAGCCGTTAGCTGTGAGCTGTCAGCTAAAAGTGCTGAATGACAACGGACGGCAAGGTGTCATAATGAGTGAATGTGAAGGATCTGCTGCCGTAATGACACAAAAGAATAGAATGAATTTTTGCAAGCAAAAACGCCGCTGTTGAATATGCGGCGTTTTTTCATCTGTAAGCCGGCGGCTGCTTTTTATTATTTCATATATTTATAGAGGAAGGCATTGACTTCTTCCGTGACGAACTGATTGGATTCTTCGCTCAGCTTGAAAGAGCCGCCCAACATGCACCATGTGATGAGCGCACCGTAAAGATGGGAGAGAAGAAGTTTCGTAAGGAACGCGACCGGTGTATCTTCTTTCAGCTGGTTTTCTTCTTTGGTGTGCTTGAGAATGGTATAGATTTTACGATATCCTTCGCGGAGATTTTCCGCGCCTTCTTCTGCGGAGCGGGGAGACATGATATCGCGGATCCATTGGCGGATCAGATTTACACCCATGCGGTCCGCTTCATGGAGAATGGCATTGAAGTAATAGGTCAGTTTTTCCTGAGGGCCTCCGGGCATCGTCATGGCAGTGGTAAATATTTCTTCTATGACTCGGGTGGAAAATTCACGGACGACATCTTCCTTGCATACAAAATAGTGGTAGAATGTGCCTTTTGCCACACCGGCATCTTTCGTGATTTCCTCGACGGAAACGTTGTCAAATCCCCGTTCGCTGATGAGTTTTCTGGCGGAAGCGGTCAGCTTGGCTTTTGTCCGCTCGGCTTTTTTGGTTAAAGGCATTGCGCATCCTCCTTTATTATTTATATTATATTAGTATAAAATAAGTGGGGTATAAATGCAATGACTTTTAGTCATTTAAATGATCCGGGAAGGGTTTGGAATAAAATTTCCGCCGCTGTAATTGGGCGGTTTCCTTTGGTATAATGAAGACAGGAAAACGGAAAGAATACAGTGTCCGGGTAAATGGTTTGGAGGAGCTTCATGGACGACGGCCATATATGGTTTGAATTATTTATTATTGTTCTGCTTGTCTTGGGAAATGCCGTGTGTTCATTGGCGGAAATTGCCATTGTGGGAGCGAGGAAGACGAAGCTGCAGGAACTGGCGGACGAGGGGAAGCGTGGCGCGGCACAGGCGCTGAAGCTGACCGGACGTAAAGAGGAGCTGTTCTCTACCATCCAGGTGGGGATTACCACCATCAGCATCGTGACGGGTATGTTCTCCGGCGCCTCTCTGGCAGGCCCTCTTGCTGATTTTCTTGGCGGCATTCCTGTAGCCGGCGCTTTCCTGGCACCTTTGAGCATGTTCTTTGTCATGGCGCTGGTGACGTATTTTGCTTTGATTATCGGGGAGCTGGCACCGAAGTGGATCGCCATTGCGGAACCGGAGAAAGCAGCGTGCCTCATCGCCCGTCCCATGATTTTATTTTCCAACCTGTGCAAGCCTCTTGTGGTATTCAGCACGTGGTCAACGAAGCTTGTGGTGGAGATGCTCGGCGTCCGCATGGGGGGCGAAACGCCCGTATCGGAAGAGGAAATACGTGTCCTTCTCCATCAGGGGGCGCAGCTCGGCACGATTGACAAAAAAGAACCGGAAATGATTGAGAATGTTTTTTCTCTGAATGATCTCACTGCGTCGGATACTATGACCCCGCGGCCGCAGCTTGTATGGATTGATCTGGAGGATACGGAGGAAAATATCTGGGAGGATATTAATCATTCCACACACTTCCGTCTTCCCGTGGGAAACGGATCCCTTGATGATTTCAAAGGTCTTGCCGATATGAGCGAAGTGCTCCGCGACCAGCACCGGAATCCCGGCAAGTCTATCAAAGCGTCCATCATGGACTCGGCTTACCGTCCGCTCCTGATTCCGGAAACACTTATATTGACAAAAGTTCTTGCCCTGTTCAAAGACCGGGTGGTCCACGAAGCGGTGGTCATTGATGAATACGGCACCCTGACGGGACTGGTCACGCTTCATGATGTTTTGGAAGAAATCGTGGGGGACATGCCCGGCGACAAGGAAGACATGCTGGAGGCGCAAAATAAGTTTATCCGCCGCACGGAAAATTCCTGGCTGGTGGAAGGGCTGTGCACCATTGATGAGTTCAGGGAGTATTTCCATATCGAAGAAGAACTTCCGGGAGAAGCGGAAGATGATTACAAGACGCTTGGCGGGTTTATCACGTACCTGTTCGGCTATATTCCGAAAGAAACGGAAAAAATTTCCTTCGGCCGTTTTACCTTTGAAGTGATGGACTGCGACAACCGCAGAGTTGATAAAGTATTAGTTACGGAAGGGGAAGGATAGTATGTACAAAGACGGAGATTACAGGGGGTTGTCCTTAGAAGAGGTGATTCTTGCCATTCATGATGAACTGCGGGAAAACCGCGCTTTCCTCCAGATGTCTCTTCTCGATCCCGATCCCGACAGCCGTCCCGCGGAAGATCTTCGGATACGGAAAATCATGGAGCTGGCAGGCGTCATGGAAAACGTGCTGGACACGCTTATGAGGGACACCTGCGGATCGGAGGCGGAAGCCGGCCATGATGGGGAAGAAATCCCCTGCCGTGAAGAATCTGAAGGCGGTATCGACGTGGAGTATAGAAGCCATACGCCCGGGAAGCCTGACGAGAGTGAAAATATCGAGCAGGATTGGAATATGGATGCTGTAGGGAATGAAGCGGAAGACGTAAAAAAGAAGAAAGATAAGACGAAAAAAGGAAAGAAGAATAAAAAGGATAAAAAAGGAAAGAAGAAGGGGAAAAAGAAATAAGCAGGGAAAGCCGCGCTGTCATCGGGCGGCTTTTCCTATGCCTGCGCCGCTCTTTCCTTTCCTGAAGTATGGGACAGGGGGCGTTTTCATGGCGGAATTTTCTCTTTTTATTTGACCGGTACGCTTTTATTGGCTACACTGGATATAATGTTTTTGAAAGGCGGTAGTATGGAATTCAGTATAAGAAACAGAAAAGTATGGTTCGTTTTCCTGCTTCTCTGTATAGCCCTCTTCTTTTTGAGCGGCTGCGAAATGAAAAAGATGGGCGGCGATGCCGCGTCGAAGGAAAGTTATGTCGTCACTGACGCGTTTGACAATCAGGTGACTATTCCCCACAAACCGAAAAAGATCCTCGGCACGGACTCTGCTATCGATACGATGCTTCTTGGCGTTGTCGAACCGTCCCGGCTGGCGGCGTGCTTCATCGCGGATAAAGATCCCGGCATGTCCTATATCGCGGACGAAGTGAAGGATATCAAGCCGGAGATTCCCCTGAACGGGATTTCTATGGAAATATTGACAAAAATAAGTCCCGATCTTATCGTGGCGTCATCTTATACGAGGCAGAAGGAACTGGATATGTGGCGCAGCCTCGGCTATCCTGTCGTCATGATCGACGGCCCGACGTCCATCGCCCAGGCGGAAAAGGATATACGCATCATTGCGGCCGCCGTGGGGGAAACGGAGCGGGGAGAAAAGGTGGTCGCCGAAATGGAACGGCAGTTAAAAGAAGTGGACAGTACACTTGCAGCAAGGAATCTTCCGCCCCAGACAGGACTTCTTGTCTCCCAAATGAGCCGTTACGGCGGACCGGGCTCCATGTACCATGAACTGCTGACAAGGGCGGGAATCAAAAACGCCATTGCCGAAGTAGGCGTAGCCAACGGGCAGCTTTTGTCGCAGGAACTGATTGTCAAATCGGATCCGGATTTCTTCTTTGTTTCTGCTGACAGGGAATCGGATGAAACAGGAGCGGGGAAATTCAGGGACAGTTTTCTGGCAAATCCCGCCATTCAAAATATGCGTGCTTACTATCGTGTCATTCCCCTGGAGGACCGGTATATTTACGCGTCGTCCCAGAACTGCGTCTATGCGGTGAAAGCGATGGCAAACGCCGCTTACGGCCCCCTTTTTGATATGAGCGGGGAAAAACAGATTAAAGGATATTGAGGATGGCAGAAACTTAATAAACTTTCAAAAGTATTAAGTTAAAGCTAAAAAGAAAAAACAGAATGAATAATGGCGAAGATTTAAACAGGTGGTTTAATATGAAATCAATCTTGGTTTTCTAACATGATTTGACAAGTAAGCATATCATTTTTTTTCCAAAAATGATATGCTTACTTAGATAGAGTTGTTGTATATAATGAGCCTAAAACTAATTTCTGAAGAAAGGATGTAAATAATGATACTAAGTAAATATACTTTAGCATCCCAAAATTACGAAAAATCTCTTGATTCAGATTTAAAAAAAAATAATGGTATTTTTTATACAGATATAAAATTAGCAAGCCAGATTATTGATTTTTTGAATTTGCCAAAGGATTCTATAATTTTAGATCCATGCTGTGGAACGGGAAACTTTCTTACTGCGGCAAAAGAATTAGGTTATGAGAAAATATATGGGGCTGATATTGACAAGGGTGCAATTTCATTGGCAAAAAAATATATAAGCATAAACGATCTTGGAATATTGGATACACTTGGAAATAATGCTGAATGCGTATTGAATAAATTCAATTTATCAGGACCAGTTGATGCAATTATTGGAAATCCGCCTTATGTACCTATTGCAAAAGACATTATGATTGATACATCGGATTATTTATTTTTAAGAAAAGTAAAAGATTCAGGAAGCAACTTATTTGTTGCGGCAATATACAGAGCGTTTGATTTAGTCAAGCAAAATGGAACAATATCTTACATTATACCTAAAAACTTTCTTCATGTTGCAGCATACTCAATGTTAAGGAAAGCTATTTTAAATGAAAAACGCATAGTTTCAATTATAGATATAGGAAAATATTTTAAAAATGTTAGAGGAGAACAAATAGTATTAACTTTAAAAAATGAATTTGTTAAAGACAATATTATTTCAATGTGCAAATATGAAAACTATGAAATCGTAAAGAAGTTGGAAGTGCCTCAAAGTTTTTATAAAGATGAAGTATTATTGTTCGAAAGTGAAGAAGATTTTACAATCTTTGAAAAGCTTGAGCGTACATATCAAAAATTTAGTGATGTATGTACTGGATATGTGGGTAGAGGTAGGTCAAAATCTGAAAAGGCAATAGTTGGAAAGGATATACGTAAGTTTTCGTTTAAAAATATTGCGGTTCCTAAAAAAGGGAATAAAGTATTTATACAGAATATTTACAGTGCAGAAGCAGGTATAATTGCAAGCTTTGCAGGAAATCTTGAAGCAGCAGAAACAGTAACTATTTTTACTGATGGCGATGAAAAGATGTGCCGATATATATTAGGTTTTTTACATTCTAGGTTATGCAATTATTATTTACTTAAGTTTTGTTATAATAATTCAAAACTTACAATGCATGCAGATGCAAAATACTTAAGAAAATTACCTTTAGTCATAAAGAATAATACCTTTTCCAAGATAATTAGTATTGTAAAAACATTAGAAAAAATTGAATATATGAGCGAAAGTTGGTTGGATATGCTTGAATCTTTAAATGATTTGATATATAAAACTTATAATATATCTGGTAATGAAAGATCATATATAGATTTTCAGATGAAAAGTATACAGTCTAAGAGGTGGCATAATGATAAATGATGAAAAAAGGTGTAATAATTTAACTGGCAAAGAGTGGCTTCAAAACTCTTTTAGTATATGGCGTAATTTAACTAAAACTAAAGAAGAAAAGGATATGGGGCATCCAGCCTCATATCCTGTTTCTTTATGTGAAAAACTGATCAAAACTTTTTCAAGGAATGATGCTTTTATACTAGATCCGTTCAATGGAATAGGATCTAGTCTTGTTGCAGCGCATAATCTTGGTCGTAAGGCTGTAGGAATAGATTTATCAGAGGAGTTTTGCAAGGTTGCGAAACAAAGAATTGGAAATGATGAAAATATAAGAATTATTAACGGAGATAGTTTTTCTGAATTAGATAAATTGAAAGAAAATACATTTGATTTATGTATAACTTCTCCGCCTTATTGGGATATATTAAACATGAAACGTAGTGCTGATGGAAAACAGAATATAAATTATTCGGAAAAGCCTAATGATATGGGAAATATATTTGAATATCGCACTTTTATAAGTGAATTGGGGAGATTGTTTTTTAGAGTTAACAAAGTTATGAAATCTGGTGGATATTGCTTGATAAATGTTATGGATATTCGAAAAAAAAGTAATTTTTATCCTCTTCATAGTGATTTGGCGACTGAATTACAGAAACAGGGATACATATTTGATGATATTATTATTTGGGACAGACAACAGGATTATAATAGAATGAGACCTTTAGGTTATCCATACAAATATCGTATAAATAAAGTTCATGAATATATATTAATTTTTATAAAAAAATAGGGAGGGCATTATGCAATTAAGATTTGGAGAAAAAAATATAGTTTCCTTTGATGATGAAGCTGATTTTTACTTGTGCTTGGGATTTTTATTAAATAAATCCAAACAAGTTAGATTTGCCTGGGAACAGTATGATAATAAGTGGGGAATTGAAGGACGCATTTGGATTAAAGACTCTTCTAATGCACCTCAATCACTGCGCAGATCATTTAGTGCAGGAACAGAAACTGTAGAGAATAGGTTGAATTGTAATGAGTATCTTTTATATTTACATAATAATTTTGGAATACGAAAGGGAAATCTTCAAGATTTGAAATCTATTTCAAGTCGGATTCCAAAACAATATTTACAGGTATTTAACAAGGGATTATCTTTATAAAAGGGAATCATAGTTATGTTGTATTTGGGCTTTTTGACTGTTTGAATAAAATTCAAACACATTATTGAAGCTAAGGCAAGAAAAGAAAAGATAAGATAAGATAAGATAAGATAAATAACCTCATAAGAGGATATAATGATAAATACAATAAACAAATAAATTTAAATCCTGAAGGGATATGTTTATTAGAGAATGTTGATAAATGGGGAGTAGAGCTTAGAATTTATTTCAATGATGTAGCGAGTATTCCTGATTATTGGGATACAAAAATATATAAGTAAGAAGTATCGTTTTAATGAGTTTGCATATAGGATAGATATAACAAATATGAGGTGACGTGAAAGTATGAATACAGAAATGTCGTATCTCTTGGGAATGATATGTGGAAATGGTGAAATTCAAAGGACTTCAGTTAATACTGTTATATCTATTGAAATACCGCATAAGAAATTAGAAACAGAAGAGGTCCATGATGTGAAACTTTATGTAAAGGCAAGCATAGCAGATATTAGAAATATCCTTGAACCCTTAATAGGTGCAGGTCTGGATTTTATTCAAACTCCTTCCTCAACGATATTATCTTTTACGAAGCCAAACACAGATTATTTAATACGTGAAATAAATAGATTCATTGGTAATGCCGTATCTCATAATGATATATCTATTCATGAGGATATTTTTGAGTATAGTTTGGATGAACGCAGACAATTTTTAAAAGGATTTGCAGATGTTACAGGGTATATCAGGAGGAGTAATGCATATTTTAATAAATATGAGCATAGAGTTTATTTAGAGATACCACATAATTGGCAAATGGTAATAGATATATGTAATTTATTAAAATCAACTGATATTCCTGTACAAACGATTGATTGGGCACATCCTAATATGCGGGATGGAGATTTAAAAAAGTATAATGCAGGTCAAGTTAATTTTTGGAAAAAAGAACATCAAGTAAAAATATGGGCAAATGAGTTTAATCCAATTGGCTTTGGGATTATACACAAACAACAAGCATTAGATATGTTTTCAGATGAATTAATTGCTGCATATAGAAAACTTGGCAAAGATTTAAAAAAGAAAACTCATAAATACTTTTGGCAATCAAAAAGAAAATCTAATAAAATTAAACCACTTCATCCAGGAGAAAACGATGATTTTATTCCCGTAACAATTAGGGGCAAGCATTTCAATTCATGGACAGAAATAGCGAGGGAGTTAGGCTATCATGAATAAAAGAAATGTAAAAAATGAATTTGAGTTATATTTACCAATGAAAAATTGGTTGCAAGGGTATTTAGAAGATAATTACAAGGGATATACAATCATCACTGTGGATGCCCATTCAGAAAGATTAGATAGAGTTCTAGCTAAGTATGATATAGTGAATGAACTTGCAGTTGGTGTAGATATCCAAATCGATGTTTTAGGAATAGCTAAAAGAGGAAGTATGATAAAATTGTTTTTTATCGAAGCGAAGAAAACTAACTTGACCCTAAGGGATTTAGGACAATTATGGTCATATTGCAAGTTAATCGATCCTGAAGAAGCATTTTTAATGACTTCAGCAGGATTAGGTACATTAGATAAATTACTAAACATTTTTAAGCGAGAAGATTTACTGGATTATGGAAGTGGAAAATTTATAAAAAAAATGAAGATATCTACGTGGAATTTAACTTCTAGAACCCCCGACTTATCAACTATGATTCCTAAAATTTAAATTTATCCGTGCTTGCAAAACATCAGATAAACAGAAATAAAATGGATAATATGGTTAAAACCAATAATGAAAATATTAGTTTTATGCCAATATAATAAAATAACATAAAAAGGATATTGAGGATGAACTATGTCGAAGAAAGGGAAAAAGAAAAACAGAACTTTGGATATTATCATTTTAACGATGCAGATGATTTCACTCATCACCAATCTCTGGCTCCTGAAACATGCCATTGACAGAAGTATCGTAAAGAAAAAGACGGCGGGGGAGAGACATTGAAGCAAAGTGTGAGCCACTATGTCATGCCTGATGAAAAAGAAGAAGCAACGGCGGAATTGGTGCACCGCTTGGGGCTGGACGGCATTGAAAACCTTATTTATGGTGATGAACCGTCATCCAATCTTTTCACGTCGCTCACGGTGGGGGCGCATCTGCGCTTTTGGCCGAGGTGGATGGATTTTTACCTGGGAAATACGAAGCGCTGTAAAAAACAGTTCCCCGATGAAAAAGCCCTTACCGCTTACTATGGTGCCTCCGACACGGACGGCTGGCTTGAAGAAATACGGAAAAATATCCGCGCGGCGCTGGCGGAAAAGCCGGAGTACCTCGTATGGCATGTGGCGGACTGTACTCTGGAAGAAGCATGGACACGGCAGTTTTATTACACTTCGAAAGACGTTCTTCGGGAAACGGCGGCTATTTACAATGCCGTTTCCGAAGAAGTGCCTGAAACGGTGGAAGTCCTTTTCGAAAATATTTTCTGGCCGGGGCTGTGCCGCCTTCTGCCTTGTGAAATAGACTATTTCTTTTCCCTTTTGAAAGGGTCAAATGTAGGACTTGTCTTAGACACGGGTCATTTCATGAATACCAATCCGGATCTGGAAACTGAAGCGGACGGCGCGGAGTATATCTGTGCCATGGCGGAAAAACTGGGGAGCATGAAAAAACTGTTCCGCGGGATGCACCTGTCCTGTTCCCTGTCCGGGAAGTACCAGAAATCCTGTACCGCCGTGCCGCCGGAGAACATGGACGGAGAAACCGTCATGATGCATATTACCTCTATCGACCAGCACCGTCCTTTCACCACGGAAGCGGCGCGGAAAATCGTGGAATGCATAGAGCCTGCGTACCTCACGCATGAGCTTTTTGGTGATTATGGGGAAATCTCTGAAGAGAAACTGAAAATTCAGATGGCCGCCATCGGCGCAGATGGAAAAGGCGGCAAACCCATTTCTCTATGTGGGTGAAGAAGTCATGATGAAGAAATGCATCTGCCTCTTATGGCTGCTCATGGCTGTATGTTTTTGCAGTCCGGCAGGCGCGGAAACAGGCCTTTACTTTTTATCATGGGATATGGATGGGGACGCAGTCTGTTATGCGCTGGAAGTCACTACGGAGGACGGAGAAGTTCTGTATGCCGATGATTCCGTCTGGCAGAATGAAGTCATATTTCCGGCGGATATCCCCATGGATGCGGGAAAGGAAATCTTCTGGCGCGTGCGGCCCTTCGATTTATACGGCGGGCCTCTTCGTGACTGGACCGAAAGAGAACCTTTCGAGGCGGCCGGCAGCCTTTTGGTACGGGAAGCGCCTCTTCTCCGTCCGGATGATCACGAGGACCGGCGGATGAAACTGCTCTACCCCGTTTATTCCTATGTGGGGCTTCCCGGCGCAAAATCATATGAGGTGGAAGTGACGGACAGCGAGCCTGAAAATCCTGACGGTACGGAACCGTCCATGTACCGCGTGTGGTCGAAGGTATCGGAAATCATGGAGCTTTATGACGACTTTCCCCGCACAGGCGTGTACTGGTGGCGGGTGCGGTGCCTTGATGAAGACGGGAATGCCCTCGGCGTGTGGAGCGAAGCGCGGAGAATGGAAATGCCTGTCGACGGATGGGAAACAGGGCTTTTCGGCGACAGCATCAGCCACGGCGGAGGACGGATGTCTTTTTCGCCGTCTGATGCGCTGTACAATCTGGTCTCTTATCTTGACGAGCCGGCGGTGAATCTGGCACAGAGCGGCGACACGAGCCGGCGGATGGCGGAACGGTTCGAGGCGGATGTCCTTCCTTTCCGCTTAAGATATCTCCTCATCATGGGCGGTACGAACAGTCTCCGCGGAGGAGAAGATCCGGAGAATGTCATCGGTGATTTGAGGTACATCGGCGACAAATGCAGGGAAAACGGGATCAAGCCGATTTATCTCACGCTGGCGCCAATCAATCCTGACAATATTAAACGTTATTTCGATGAAGACACGGCACCCGATTGGAAAGAGCGTTTTGCCACAGTGAATGAATGGATACGCACGCAGGATCATATCGATACGGCAGTGCTCTTTGCGGATATGGATGTATTATCACCGGAGTACGGCGCAGACGGTATCCACATCGACTGGAAAGGGAAATTCCTGATGGGGCAGCTTATTAACAGGGAACTGCCGAAATTTAAGGAATAAGGTATCGGCGGATGGCGGAACTTAAGACAAATCAAAAACGCAGACGGTCACGAGTACACTGTCTGCGTTTTCTGTTTCCTGATATCGTGCTTTCAGAACAGCCGTGATTTCAGCTTCATGGCTGTCCATTTGGCAAGAGCGTCTTTTGCTTCCTGCGGCGCGGTATCTACAAGGCGCACCCGTGCTTTCAGCCGATCCTCCATGGTGACGCTTTTATCGATGTAGGGCTCAAAAGTTTTATACAGATTCATTTTTGTGATTTCTTCATTGATGTCCATAGGGCCTCCTTATTTCTTGTCATTGGAAAGATGAAGTCTGTCAAAGATCAGGAATGAGAGGGAGAGGATCATGGCAACGATGGTGGCAAGTCCCATGCCTTTCAGCTGGACAGGTCCCAGTGTGACGGTTGCGCCCGATAGTCCGGAAATCATGGTGACGGCGGTGAGAATCAGGTTTCTTGATTTCGTGTAGTCCACTTTCTTTTCGATGAGCATGCGGATCCCTGAGGATGCGATGAAACCGAAGAGGAGAATGCACACGCCGCCCATGACGGGGGTGGGGATGGCATGGATGACAGCGGCCACTTTGCCGATGAAGGAAAAGATGATGGCGAAGACTGCCGCGCCGCCGATGACCCAGGTGCTGTATACGCCTGTCATGGCCATGACGCCCATATTTTCACCGTAAGTGGTATTTGGCGTAGAACCGGCAAAACCGGAAATCATATTTGACAAACCGTCGGCAAAGAGGGAACGGTGGAGCCCCGGATCTTTGATGAGGTCGCGGCCGACGATGTCGCTGGTGACGAAGAGGTGGCCCAGATGTTCGGCGAAGACCACGAAAAGGGCGGGCATGATCATCATGACGGCGCTGAAATTAAAGCGGGGCGAATAAAAGGTCGGGACGGCAAACCATTCTTTCGCGGCCACATTGGAGAAATCGACAACGCCCATGATGATGGAAAGGATATATCCCGCGATGACGCCGATAAGAATCGGAATAATGGAAATAAATCCGCGGCCCAGTACGGTGGCGAGAATGGTGACGATGAGGGTAAACATGGAAATCATGACAGCCATGGCATTTGTCATACCCTGTGCTTCTCCGGAGAAGCCCGACATGCTCATAGCAAGCGGGGCAAGCTCCAGGCCGATAATGGCGACGATGGAGCCCATGGCGGCGGGAGGGAACAGCACATCAATCCATGACGTCCCTATCTTCTTTACAAGGAGCGCGAGAATCATGAAAGACAGGCCGAAGCAGATGAATCCGCTTTGCGCGTCGGCATAAGTCATACCCTCTGTGGCGGTAACCGCAAGAACCGGAGAGATGAAAGCGAAACTGGAACCGAGATAGGCGGGCAGTTTCCATTTGCAGATGAACAGGTAGAGCAGCGTGCCCACGCCGTTCATGAAAAGACAGGTCGCCGGATCCACATGCAGGAGGAACGGCACGAGCACCGTCGATCCGAACATGGCGAACAGGTGCTGCAGGCTGAGCGGTATAGTCGGCAGCAAAGGCAGTCTTTCTTCCACTTCGATAATTCTTTTTTCCATAAAACCCTCCATAAAAATCTTCACCCGCGAAAAAAGGAAGACCGCGTCCCAAACAGCGATCCTCCCTTCTTTAAAGACAATAAACTTATCTCAAATATTTTATACTTTCATACCTGTAAAAGCAAGAGTAAAGCAATATTTTCTGTAATTCCGTATAAAAACTATTTATAAAGAATGCATCCAAAAAAGTTATGCCCCGCTTTCATAACTTCGGATTTTTCGGCCTGAAAAACGCAAAATTTTCCCTTTAAATTCCAAGAAAGAATTTTAAAAATAATAAAAACAAAGAGTAAGAAGAAAAGAGAATAACATAGATAACTCTTAATTATTTTATTCCAAACAATTTTTCATGCTATGATTTTTTGGAAAATTAAATTTTACGAAAACAATATGGAGATGAAAACGTATTACCAAACAGGCATGATTCAGAACAGGAGGGCACAATGGCATTGATTTCACTCGGCTCGCTGGCAGCGGCTATTTTCCTTGGATTTTTCAGAAAAATGAATACGGGGCTTGTCTGTATCGGCTTTGCGCTGCTTCTGGGAAAGCTGGCCGGCATTCCGGACAAGGAAATCATCGGCGGATTCAACTATTCCCTTTTCCTCATGCTTCTCGGCGTTACTTACCTGTTCGGGCTGGCGGAATGGAACGGGACACTGAAACTTCTTACAAAGAAGATTACCGTTCTTGCAGGGAAACGGACATATCTTATCCCTGTCGTCATGTACCTCTTCGCCACGGTACTGTCCGCGCTGGGGCCGGGTACGATTCCCACCACCGCGATTATGATGGTTTTCGGAATGACGCTGGCCGTGGAAATGAAGATCAATCCTGCCATGCTGGCGGCAATCATATTCCTCGGTGCGGCCGGCGGAGGCATGTCGCCTCTTGCAGCGACGGGGATCATCGGACTCAACCTGTGCGAAGAATTCGGACTGACCGGTATCGAAGCGCCTCTGCTGGTGAACGGCGTATTTTCATCCACCGTGTATGCCGCTGTCGTTTACATCGCTTTCGGCGGGTATAAACTGAAATCGGAGAAAGCGCTGAAGTTTTCCGACACGGCTTCTTTTAACAGAGCACAGATCATCACGCTCCTCGGCATCTGCGCAATGGTAGGCATGGTAATGCTTTTTAAAGTGAATGTGGGACTGGCCAGTTTTACCGCGGCAATGGCACTTTCCTTCTTCCGTGTGTCCGATGAAGGAGAGGCGCTGAAACGGATTCCCTGGGGGACGCTCCTCCTGATCTGCGGTGTAGGGGTACTGATGAATGTGATTATTGCCCTCGGCGGTATCCATCTTCTTTCCGCTTCCCTTGCGTCCATCATGAATGCTGCCACGGCTACTGCCATCCTCGGTGTCACCGCAGGCATCATGTCATGGTTTTCTTCCACGTCGGGCGTGGTGATGCCCACACTTATTCCCACAGTGCCCCATATCATTCACCAGATGAGCATATCCGTGAATCCGGTGGAATGGGTCACCGCGATTTCCATGGTATCCAATACGGCAGGGATCAGCCCCCTCTCTACCGGCGGCGCGCTGGCCCTTGCGGCATATTCCTCAGAAGCAGGCGCTGCGGCAGGAGAAATGGATCGTCTCTTTGTGAAAATGTTCGGTATTTCCGCGATCGGTGTCGTTACCCTTTCCACGCTGGCATACTTCGGTTTCTACCGCTGGCTTCTGTAAGAAAATATATTTCCTGCGCTGCTTTTCAAGGCGGCGTTTTTTATTGGAACGAGCTGCCTTCTGCTGTTTTTGTTATTCGACGGAAAGGGAAAGCGGTACAGGATAAAAGCTCTTTTTTTCCATAAGAAAAGACCCTGCCGAAACAGGGCCTTTCAATTTTACATCAGAAGCGGAGCTGCATTCCCACTTCGTAATTTCTTCCCGGAGCGGAGTACCATGCGCCGTTCGGGTCATAACTGGTGCCTACATCCGTGTAAAACTGGTCGAATATATTATTCAGGCGGCCATAAATAGAGATGGTATCATTCACGCGGTAATTCGCTGCGAGATCCCATACCCAGAAATTCGCATAATCTTTCATAATCGGTTTGGATTTGGAACCGTATCTGTCCATAATGCCTCTGCCGGTGAGGGAAGCGTCCAGTTTTTCGGAATCATAGTTCACGTGGATGTCAATCGTACCCTTCGGCAGGCTTCCGTTGTTGTTGGTATTTTCTGTTGCACTCAGCGCGTTGATGTGGAGGTATGTATACCCGATGCCCGCGCTCCAGTACTTATTAAGTTTTTTATCCAGAGTGACACTGAAGCCCATGGAATTCATATTTCCCGTGTTGGCATATTTGGAAGCGGCAAAATCATAAATAATTCTGTTTTTCGCGTGCTGGCGGAAAATATTGAATGTACCCGATAGGGTATCATCAAATTCATGGTTCACGCCGAATTCAAAGGTGTACCCTTCTTCTGGATCGAGATTCTTGTTTCCGTAATAAGCCGCGTTCAGCTGGTACAGATTCGGCGCAACAAAGAATTCCTTGTAGTTGAAATAGAAATTTGTTTTCTCGTTCTTCTTGAAACCGAGAGAAAGGCTGGGAGACAGATGGCCGCCGAAATTGGAATGGTGGTCATAGCGGAGCCCCGGTGTAATATTCCAATTTTCTGTCAGGTCGATTTTATCTTGCAGATAGAATGCCGTATTGGAAGCGTGGGCGCCTTCGGAAGCGTCATTTTTATACTTTGTGATTTTATCTTTGTACCAGTCAAAGCCTCCGATAATGGTCTGATTATCCAAGGTATAGGTGAGCTGATCGGAAATGCCGGATGTCCGCATGCCCATATCCCAGTTGAAAGGCCAGCCGGCGCCGTTCAGGTTGTAGTTGTCGTTAAAATTGGTACGATGGCGGTATACATTAAATTGGTTGGAGAGTCTGCTGCTGATTTTCGCGGTATATTGAAGGCTGATGGCATCATTATCTTTTGTGCCGTAATCGTCGTGGGTATCATTGGAGCCGTTGTCGGGACGGATATAATCGGATTTATATTTTGAGTAATTGAAAACGACATCAGATCCTTCTCCCAAGTCATAGCCCAGTTTTACATCTATATGTTTCGCGTTCAGGTGGCTAATGACTTTCCTGCCCCAGCCGTCTTTATAGGTGCCCTGAAGATGTTTGCCGGCGTCAATGGTCCAGAATATATTTCCCGCCTTGCCTTCGTTATATATGGTGTATTTTTCCGTAGAGTTATTGCCGAAACCTGCGCCGATGGTGGTATGGACTTCATCGATTTTTGGTTTCTTCGTGATGATATTGATAACGCCGCCCTGCGCATCGGAACCGTAAAGCGTGGAAGCGGAACCTTTCAAAACTTCGATACGCTCAATGGATGCCATATCAGTAAGTGTGCCGAGATTGACTGCCGAACCGGAAACGCCGTTTGTATTTCTCCTCATACCGTCTACGAGGATAACTACATTAGAAGAACCGTTGATAAAAACTTTGTTGGAAGAATAATTCTGTCCGCTGGCGGAATAATTGCCGAGAACTACGCCGGGGACTGCACGAAGCGCTTCCGATACATCATTGAAATGTTTCTGTGCAATCTGCTTGCTTGTGACAACAGAGACAGATGCGTTTGTGTCAATCTGTTTTTCTTCAGTCCTGGCTGCGGTAACAACCACCTGATCAAGTGTGTACACAGGCGTATCGGCAGCGTTTACAGAAAGAATGCCGCCGAAGGCAGCTGCTGACAGAGAAGCTAAAAGCAATCTTTTTTTCATAGAATCCTCCTTTGATTCCGGTTCCGGGATAAATGGATGTCATAAGCGGATATTATGGCAGCCCCTGATAAAGGCAGTCCGTTTCGCTTTTCTCGCAGGCAGAAAAGTGTGTTTAGAGCCTTTACCGTAAAAACTCATAATTATTATAGTAAAGCAAGTATAAATTATCAATTTCTAAGGGTGAAATCTATGTATTTTAAGTGAATTAAGTAGAAGAAGAAAGTTTATGTAATCAATTATGCTGCAAACGCATTTACATACTTCAAAATGACTTAAATGCATTCATGGATATCCGTTTAGAAAACAGCTGTACAAAAGGAAAAAGGGAGACTATAATGAAGAAAATCGATAAATATGAATTTACTTGTATATAGAAAGCGTGATTATTTTGGAACTTATGGGGCTTCCTGTATTTATAAAAATGAGTCTCTTCATGGCAGCCGTCTTCATATCGAATATCGTACAGGCACTCACCGGATTTGCCGGTGTCATGCTCTCTATTCCGCCGACAATCCTGCTCTACGGGCCGGACATGGCCAAAGCGGTCATCAATGTGATCTGCTGGCTGGTCTGCGTATACCTTATGGTTAAAAACAGAGAGTACATCAATAAAAAAGAACTGGGACGCATCATTCTCTTCATGCTTATCGGCATGGCGGCCGGTATTTATCTCTACAATATTGTGGACGCCCGCATTCTTGTGCCAGTGTACGGACTTCTCATTGTCGGCGTGGCGCTCAAAAATCTTCTCCTGAAACCGTCCGGTGCATCCCTTCCTGTCTGGGTTGCCATTCCTGTCCTTCTCGGCGCGGGCATCATCCACGGCATGTTTGCTTCCGGCGGCGCGCTCCTGGTCGTTTACCTGGCGTCGGCCTTCCGGGATAAAAATTCTTTCCGTGCCAATGTGGCTTCCGTCTGGACCGTGCTGAACCTTGTCCTCATGTTTACAGATTATGAAAAGGGGTTGTACAATACGGAATTTTTTGAACTTCTGGGCATCGGCGTGATTCCTCTTGTCATTGCAGTCTATCTGGGAAATAAAATCCACAGCATGATCAACCAGCAGATGTTCAACCGCCTGACCTACGGGCTCCTCCTGGCGGCAGGTTCCATGATCCTTGTGTAAAAGCGGTATTGACGGTAAGGCGTCATCCAGGGTAATAGATTCTTCACTCTGTGTCACTGTCCCGTTTCCCGTCTTTCCCACAAGGCATTCTTGTCTCCGCTCAGAATGACGATTGGAGGGAAGGGCGTCATAATGAGGGAAACGTTAATCGTCATACTAAGCGGATATGAAGGATCTGCACCCATGGTAGGGAATCAGTAAGGCGTCATTCAAAGCGACAACAAAGGATTTGTTACAGTGTTAAGGAAAGGGATTCTAACGGGAAGAATAGGGATTGGGTAAGCCTCCTTGTTTATAAGGAGGTGGCCGGCGAAGCCGGACGGAGGATACTGGTTTGGGGGAATGACGCAAAAGAATAGAATGAAGATTCTTTTTCTGCCCCCGTTCTGAGTGATGACGGACAGTAAAGCGTCATCCTGAACGAATGTGAAGGATCTATTACCGTGGTGAGGAAAGCGGCAAGAAGGGGAATAGCTATTAGCTGTTAGCTGTGAGCTGTCAGCTACAGGCTAAATATTCTTTTACGATTTGAATCATTCCGGCGAGCGAGTATCCTCGTAAAGTATTTAATCCGAACCGGCAGGATTCGGAGCAAAAAAGACGGTCAGTGCAACCGTCTTTTGCTTTTGTGGCTCTTATTTCTATTTCCCTATTTTCAGTTCTGTCCATGCCCTGTCGTACATGGTGAGGGCTTCTCCGATGTCTTCGATCCATTCACCGCGGGAAATGTAGTCGCGGGCGGCTTTCAGCATGGGATCTCTGTTATATTCTTCGGAATGATAGGTTTCCGCTTTGGCGTTGGGGTCGTTGTAGCCGATGTATTCGTAATTTTTCGCGCTGACCTGCGGATCATAGAGGTAATTGATGAAAGCTTCCGCCAGTTCTTTGTGTTTCGCTCCTTTGGGGATGGCAAAGGTGTCCGCCCATATGACGGCGCCTTCTTTGGGAATAATGAAAGCAATGTCTGGATTATCCTTGTGGGTAAAAGAAGCATCGCCGGACCACATGGTGCCGATCCAGGCTTCTTCGGCGATGAATTTCTGCTTGATGGTGTCGGTGTCAAAGGCGAGAAGGTTGGGAATCAATTTGTGGAGATGGTCAACGGCCTGTGTGACTTCGTTTGGATCTTTCGAGTTTACGGAATGCCCGTCTTTTTTGAGTCCCATGCCGATGACTTCACGGTTGTCATTGAGCAGGATGACACGGCCTTTGTATTCGTCTTTCCACAAATCATTCCATGAGCGGGGCGTATCTTTGATGTATTTTGTGTTGTAAGCAATGCCTGTGACGCCCCAGGTATAGACGACAGAATAATCGCCTGAAGGGTCATAGGGAGGATTCTGCAGGGCGGGAAGCATATTTTCCGTATTCTTTATTTTGCTTTTATCCAGTTTTTCGAGGAGATCCAGCTTGATCATGGTGGCGACCATGTAGTCTGACGGCTGGATGACATCATACTCCGAACCGCCTGCCTGTATTTTTGCGAGGAGTTCTTCATTGTTTGCGAAAACGTCGTAGTTGATCTTGCAGTTGTATTTCTTTTCGAAATCCGAAAGGACGTCGGGAGAAAAATTGTCCGCCCAGCTGTACAGGTTCAGGACTTGTGTGTCTTCCCCGCTTTTTATATTACCGTCGGGGGCTGATCCGCAGCCGGCAGCGGCAAGGCATGCGCCTGCGAGGAAAAGGGAAAAGAATTTTTTCATAAGAAATCTCCTTCAGGGAAAACGAAAATCGGTTCGGTATAATGGGGATGTAGGGGATTGAGCATAGGATGGTTCTTATGTACCAAAGAAATCAATATCAGGGTCTTTGTTCCATATGTATTCCATACGGCAGGCGATACGTTCTGCCGCATTTGCGCCGAAACGGTCGCGGATAAAGCCGAGCGTCATGTCCATTCCTGCAGAAATGCCGGAAGAGGTATAAAATTTTCCGTCGTGCACCCAGCGTGCTTTTCTTATCCAATGGACTTTATCGGATGTGGAAACGACCCAGTCGAAAGCTCTTTTATTGGAGGTAGCCCTTTTTTCTTCGAGGGCCCCGCATCGGGCAAGAAGGGCGGAACCGGTACAGACGGACAGGACGAAAGCAGCTTCCTCCGAGAGACGGCGTAAATTTTTCAAAAAAGGTGTATCCTTAATCAGTGTGCGTGTACCGGCGCCGCCGGGAATGACAAGCACACCCGATACATTCATATCCTGTTGGCTTTTCGTGTCAATCCTTACACCCTGCGCGCTTGTGACAAGGCCGCCATTTTGTGAAATATAATGAAGTTGGAAATCAGGATGGCGGCCGCATATTTCAACCGGACCGAAAAGATCCAGTGTTTCAAACTGCTCAAATAAGAGGAAATTGATATCCATGAGAACTCCTGTCTAAGACATCAAGGAATATTTTTGGGGCGGCAATCATGAGAAAAGGGAAATTGTTTACTGCCGGTCAGCAGGGAGCTCTTTTTTCCTGCCGGTTCCTGCCTGCCGGATCTGAAAGAAATCCGCCAGAAGGATGAGTGTGATTTCAGCGGCGATCATGAGGGTGGAAAGAGCATTGATTTCCGGAGAAATCCCTCGCTTCACCATGGCGTAAATGTAAAGAGGAAGTGTTGTCGAATTCGGTCCCGCTACAAAGAAGCTGATGATGAAGTCATCGATGGACAGTGTGAAAGCGATGAGCGCGCCCGCAGTGATCCCCGGCATGATGAGGGGAAGCGTAATGTAGCGGAAGCACTGCCAGGGACGGGCGTACAAGTCGCCGGCGGCTTCTTCGTACTCCTGCTTCAGCCCGTCAAGCCGCGCGCCCACCGTGATGACCACGAAGGACAGGCAGAAGGTAATGTGGGCGAGAATGATGCTCGTTCTTCCCAGAGATAAATGGATCTGGGAAAAAAGGACGAGAAGGGAAAGCCCCATGACAATTTCGGGAATGAGGATGGGAAGGTAGATAAAGCCGTTCAGGATTCCCCGATATTTATAACGGTATTTGTGAAGGGCGAGCGCTGCGGTCGTGCCGAGAATGGTGGACACCGCCGTGGAAATGAATCCGATGATAAGTGTATTGGCGAGCGCCTCCGCCACATGGCGGTTATTAAAAAGCTGGGAGTACCATTTAAACGTGAAGCCTGCCCACACAGCGTTCATGCGGGAGTCGTTGAAGGAGTACAGAGCCAGGATAAGAATGGGCAGGTAAAGGAAGGCCAGCACTGCCAGCGCGTAAGAAACAAGGAGATGGCTACGCCATGTTTTCTGCATCGCTGTCTCCTTTCTGCGCCTGAATCGCCCGATAGTACAGGAAAATAAGAATGAGGGAAAGCAGGGCAAGCACGATGGACAGTGCCGAGCCGAAAGGCCAGTCACGGGCGGAGAGGAACTGGTTCTGTATGACATTGCCCACGAGAGCCGCTTTCGCTCCGCCCATGACATCGGGGACGACGAACATGCCGAGGGAAGAAATGAAGACCAATACCGTTCCTGCCGCGATGCCGGGTATCGTCAGAGGCAGGGTGATTTTTCGGAATGCTGTCACGGGGGAAGCGCCCAGATCGGCGGCTGCTTCCAGAAGTCTGCGGTCGAGCTGTTCAATGGAGACGTAAACGGGGAGGATCATGAAAGGAAGAAGGGCGTATACCATGCCCAGCATGACGGCGCCTTCATTATACAGAAATTGGATCGGCTGGGAAATAACTTCCAGCTTCATCAGAATCGTATTCAGTACGCCCTGGCTGCGGAGAATGATCACCCACGCATAGGAGCGGATAAGGAAATTGATCCAGAAAGGAATCATACAGAGGATCAGCCCTTTCTGCCGCAGACGGCGGGGGAGCCGGGCGATGCAGTATGCCAGCGGATAGCCCATAAGGATGGTACATACCGTGGTTACGACGGCTATGAAAATTGTCCGTCCAAAAATGGAAATATAAAGAGGATCCAAAAATCTTGCATAGTTTTGGAAAGTCCAGCCAAAAACGATCTGTCCGTATGCCGTGCGGGAAGCAAAGGAAACCGCCACCACGATGAGCATGGGGATGACAAAGAAAACAGCCAGCCAGACCATGGACGGGACGAGCAGATATTTTCCGTTTCTTTTCATCGTTCTACTCTGACCTCGTCTTTTTCATACCACCAGATGCCTACATGGTCGTTGATCTGCCAACGGTGGACGTCATCAAAGTACTGGTAGGCGAGGACTTCCTGGCCCGTGCCGTCAAGACGGATGAATACTTTATCAATGGTGCCGTAAAAAATCACATCCTCCACCGTGCCGAAGAAGCGCGGCGCGGGATGGGAATCATCGCAATCTTTTCCGCCGCAGAGATTCAGCTTTTCAGGGCGGATGACAAGAATTTCCTTCCCGTTATCAAAGAAATTGCTTTCCCCTATGAATTCGGCGACAAATTTTGTTTTCGGATAATGGTAAATCGTATTGGGATCATCATCCTGCTGGATTTCCCCCTTGTCCATGATAACGATGCGGTCGCTCATGGTGAGGGCTTCTTCCTGATCATGGGTAACGAATACGAAAGTAAGGCCTAGTTCTTCCTGCAGGTCTTTCAGCTCGATCTGGAGCGTTTTGCGGAGCTGGTAATCAAGAGCGCCGAGAGGTTCGTCTAAAAGAAGCATTTTCGGATTATTTACGAGGGCGCGGGCCACGGCGACACGCTGCTGCTGTCCTCCCGACATCTGCGAAGGATACCGGCTGCGGAGATCTTCCAGCTGGATCAATTTCAGCAGTTTCTGTGTGCGCTTCGCGGCTTCTTCCCTGCCGACACCTTTCATGCGCAGGCCAAAACCGATATTTTCCTCTGCCGTCATATGGGGGAACAAAGCGTAGTTCTGGAATACCATATTCACATCCCGTTTATAAGGGGGGAGATTTGTGATATCCTGCCCGTCAAGGATGATTTTTCCTTTTGTCGGAGTGTCCAGCCCTGCAAGCATACGGAGAAGAGTCGTCTTTCCGCAGCCGGAAGGACCTAATAAAGTTAAAAACTCGCCATCATGGATAGAGAGTGAGAGCGGGGGGATAATGACATGATCACCGTAAGCCTTGGTGATTCCCTCCAGACGGACCAATTCTTTCATGTCCCGAACACGACCTTTCAGGGAAGTATAGAAGCGGTGACGCCGCAGCCGCTTTATGCCCGCAATCGGGCAACTATAAAAAGAAAGCGCAGGACTTTCCGCTTTCACGGCGGCGCGTTTTTTATTTACCTTGTCGAAAAAACGAAATTTTCTAACTCCGCGGTTTTCCTTACGGGAAGATAAAAACTGCACCAATACAAATGGTCAGCGCTTCCTTCTGTTTGTACTTTATTATACATGGAAAAATATAAAAACTGAATGCCTTTTGCCGCTATTTTTATAAATAACCCTAATCTTTCGGAAAGGGAATGATGGCTGACAGCTGTGAGCCGTTAGCTGTGAGCTGGCAGCTAAAAGTGCTGAATGACGGCGGATGGCAAGACGTCATTCTGAGCGTCAGCGAAGGATTTGCTGCCGTAGTGAGGGAGATGGTAAGGCGTCATCCCGAGCGATAGCGAAGGATCTGTTATCGTGGCGAGGAAAACCGTAAGATGTCATTCAAGGTAATAGATTCTTCACTCTGTGTCACTATCCCGTTTCCCGTCTTTCTCGAACAGCATTTTTGCCTCCGTTCAGAATGACGATTGAAGGAAAGGGCGTCACTAGTGATAGGGAACGGGAAGCGTCATAATGATGGAGAACGAAAGGCGTCATCCTGAAGCGATAGCGAAGGATCTGTTACCGTGGTGAGGAAAACCGTAAGATGTCATTCTGAATGGAAGGAGACGAAGGGCTGTCGGCTTTTCCTCCGTTCTCAGAGGAGAGGCGCATTTCCGGAACTGCAGGTGAAATTATTTCAATGCATAGTAAAACGGATCTGCATATATGGCGCGGATCCGTTTTTGCGTGGGAAATGTATGAAGGGGTATTTCTTTTATTTCCCTTTGATTGCCTGTTTTCCTTTTTTCAGCCAGTCCATGAGAAGCGGGGAGAAAGAGGAAAGGATGCAGAGGGTGATGAGTACCCAGCAGATGGGGGTGGAGAACAGAATGGTGATATCATTGCCCGAAAGAGTCAGGCTTCTGCGGAGGCCTCTTTCGCCGATCGGCCCTAAAATAAGGGCGAGGACGACGGCTGCCGTATTTAATCCCAGCTTTCTCATCAGGTAGCCCATAATGCCGAAGATGAACATGATAACTACGTCGACAAAGCTGTTGTTGATGGCAAAGGAGCCGACAACGCAGAGGACAAAGATGCAGGGAATGAGAACGGCGTCGGACAATTTGGAAATATGGGCAAATATGCGGCATCCGCCTAGGCCGATAAGGAGCATGAAGAACTGGACAATGACGAACCCCGCAAAGAAGGTGTAAGTCATGGGAGCGTACTTGGTGAAAAGCTCCGGGCCCGGCTGGAGCCCCTGGATGATGAGGCCGCCCATGAGCACGGCGGTCACTGATTCTCCCGGAATGCCCAGTGTCAGTGTGGGAATGAGGGAGCCGCCGGTAACAGCGTTGTTTGCCGCTTCCGAACCGGCGACGCCTTCAATGGAGCCGCGGCCGAAATCTTCCGGCTTTTTGGAAAACTGTTTTGCCGTATTATAGCCTAGGAAGCAGGCAATGGAAGCGCCTGCGCCGGGGAGGATACCGATGATGTTTCCGATGAGCCAGGAACGGATGACGGTCGGACCGATCTGTTTCAGCTCCCGGAGTTTCAGCATGACGGAGTCGTGGAATTTAACGATGCTTCCTCTTTCCTTAATCGCTTTTTCCGCAAGAATGAAGACCTGGGAAAGAGAAAAGAGACCGATGAGGGCACAGGTGACGTTGATGCCGTTGTACAGTTCGTCTATGCCGAACATGAACCGTTCCGTGCCTTCCATGGGATCCATGCCGACGGTGGAAAGAATGAGGCCGAAGGCGCCGCTCATAAGCCCTTTCACCATGGAGCCCGTGGTGACGCCCGCAATGATGGTGAGCCCGAAGAGGGCAAGCCAGAAATATTCGGGGCTTCCGAATTTCATGGCCAGTTCGGCAAGCATGGGGGCAAAGAAGTAAAGGGAAATACAGGAAAGGAGTCCGCCGAAGAAGGAAGCGATGCATGCCGTGCCGAGCGCTTTGCCGGCTTTTCCCTGTTTGGTAAGTTCATACCCGTCGAGCGCCGTTGCCGCGGAAGCGGGCGTGCCGGGGGTATGGATCAGGATGGCGGAAATAGAACCGCCGAAGATGGCGCCGCAGTAAATTCCGCCGAGCATGATCAGCCCCGTTTCGGGAGCCATGCCGAAGGTAAGCGGCAGAAGGAGCGCTACGCCCATGGCGGCGGAAAGGCCCGGCATACAGCCGACAACGATTCCGATGGTGACGCCGATAATCATCATGATTAGATTGGACGGCATGAGGGCATTGGCAAAACCTGCCGACATGAGTCCGAATGTATTTGCATCCATGGTATTTCCTCCGGTTATAAGAATTCTTCCATAATGATCCCGTCAGGTAGGGGTACATTGAGGAATACATCGAATGTACCGTAGATGAGGGCGGCCATGCAGATCAGGACGAGAAAAATGTATTTCATTTTGATCCTGAAGAAGCGGAGGCAGATGAAAATGTATACGATGGAGGCGATGTAGAAGCCGAAGAGGTACATCAGGAGAAAGAACAGGAGGAAAGCGGCAAACATGACCCAGAACTGTTTCGGAAGAAAGCCGTCAAATACTTCGGCGCTGTCATTGATGATTTTGTGTTCTCTTCTGTAGTCGCGGAACAGATGGCTCATGCGGACTGTCGTCAGAAGAAGGAGCAGCCCGATGACAAAGTACGGATAGTGTCTTGCCGGTTCGGGAAAGTCCAATGTCAGATATAAAAAGAAAAATGAGAAAAGATACATGAATCCGCAGATATAAATATCTGATTTTTTCATACAATACTCCTTAAAGAGAACCTCCGCGGTTTTAAACCGGTCAGAACGGACAAACCTGCCCCTTGGAAAAGAAGCAGGTTTTCTGTCTAATGAAACGCGGTGACGCTTAAAGGGAAATGCGTGATTTCCCCTGTTTCATGCAGCACTTGCACTGTTATTTCTTTTCGTACAGTTTGCTGACTACATCTTTGCAGAAAGCGAGCTGCTCGTCAATGAGCCTGCCCAGATCTTTGCTGTCCTTATAATCGAGAACCATGCCGGCTTTCTTGTGGGCTTCCACAACATCTTTGTCTTCCATGGTCTTTTTGAAAGCGTCTTCATAGAATTTAATTATATTTTCAGGGGTGCCTTTCGGGGCGACAATAGCGCGGGCGGAGCCGTACCATTTATTGTAGTAGCCGAGTTCGCCGAGTGTCGGAACGTCAGGCAGCTGGGGATCGCGCTTTTCGTCAAATACGCCGAGGACACGGAGTTCGGCATTTTCACCGTTAATCAGTTTGATGACGTCGGCAACTTTGGCGCAGGAGAAGTCCACTTCGCCCTGGCGGAGAGCAAGGAGCTGGTCAGCGGTACCGCCGTAAGGAACGGCATTGTATTCAAACTTCGCGGACTGGGCGAGAAGCTGGGCGGAGGTGTGGTTGGAGGCCTGTACGCCGTTGGTGGAAGCTTTCAGCTGCCCCGGGTTTGCCTGTGCGTCTGCCACGAGTTCTTTTAAGTCCTTCCACTTTGCGTCTTTTCTGACGACAACCACAGCGGTTTCCGTCAGATGGTTTGCAATCGGGATAATGGACTTTTCATCAAAGGCCGCGCCTTTCTGGGAAGCGAGCGTGGTGTAGGTCGGCAGATTGATGAATCCTAAGGTGTATCCGTCCGGTTTGGCCTTGGCGAGTTCCGTCCAGCCGATTTTTCCGTCAGCCCCGGGTTTGTTTTCGATGACCAGGGTCTGGCCGACATATTTCTTGGCGCTGTTGGCAAGCAGACGCGCGCCTGTATCCGTACCGGAACCTGCTTTGTAAGCGACGATGATCTTTACGTCTTTTTCCGGCTTCCAGGCGGCAGAGCTGCTTTTTGCGCCGCCGTTCTTGGAACCGCCGCATCCGCCGAGAAGGATACCTGCAGCGACTGCCGCTGCGGCGAGCACAGCCAATTTCTTTTTCATGATTGAAAAACCTCCTTATATGTCCCCAATAAAATAAATGCAGTCTGATCTTGTCCGCATTTTCTCTTCCTGATTGTATCATGCCGGCCGGCGTACAACAATATAAAAAGCGCCGGGGATTCTTGCGGGCGGGGACTCTTATGAAATAAGTATACACAAATAAAGGGCAATTTCCGAAAAGAGAAATAATACAATTAATGGAGAATAAACAGGAAAATGACTCCGGAGTAATGAGTAAAATATATTCCAAGATACAAAACGATAACTTGAAGTCATTTTAAAAGAAGGGCTGAACGAAGAAATAAGGTTACATATAATTTTTATAGGAGAGTACCAAAGGGAGAATATACAGTCCCGGCGGAGAGGCGGCAATAAAATTTAATGAAGACCGGTAGAAAGATATGGGAAATTGAAAAGAAGAACCCTGTGGTATAATGCCGATAGAAAAGGATTTCATAAAAATGACAGAAGTAATGGATGAGGAGAAATGATGGGAAATAAGGTTTTCAAAGCACTCACTGCTGTCGCTGCTGCGGCTGCTGCTGCGTGGCTTCTGCCGAAAAGGAAAAAGGAAATGGCGGTACGCCCCGTTCCGGCGGGAGAAAGCATGTCCTGCATCAGGGAACGGACAGGGGTGAATCAGGATGCTCTTTGCCTGTACTACTATCGCCCCGGCGGATGGACGGAAAAGGATGCCGTCTTTATTGCATTCCACGGCTTTGGCAGGGATGGCGCGGAATATTGCAAAGCGCTCCGGAAACTGGCGGAGGAAAGGAATATGCTGATTGTCTGTCCGGAGCTGACGGAAAGGAAGTATCCCGGCGCGGAATGGTATCAGGAAGGCGGCATCATGGATGCAGACGGACATATCCGTGAAAAAGAAGAGCGGACGTTCTCCGCGGCGGACCGGATCGTGGCAGAAGTGAAAAACCGCACGCAGGCAGCAGGGAAAATCATTCTTTTCGGCCATTCTGCAGGCGGGCAGTTTGTCCATCGATGGGCGCTCCTTGGAGGAAAGAAAAATGTGGATGTAATCGCCGTGGCCAATTCCGGCTGGTTTACCATGCCTGACAGGGATATTGATTATCCTTACGGCATAAAGAATGTGGGGATTACTGATGAAGAACTGGGGGAAGCGTTTGCAGAGCCGGTCATTCTCTTCATGGGTGAAAAGGATGTGGAGCGGAAACCGCCGTTCCGCGATACGCCTGAAGCGAACGCCCAGGGGATGAACCGAATGGAGCGGTGTACGAATTATTTCCGACAATGTAAAGCAAAAGCGGAGGAGCTGCGGGTTCCTTTCCGCTGGAAACTGGAAACCGTAAAAGACGCAGCTCATCAAGGGGTAAAAATGGCGGAAGGCGCAGCGGCATATATTTTTGGGAAATCATCGGAAGATGGAAATCGGAGAGTGTAAGCTGGGAGCTGTCAGCTATAAGCTGTTAGCCATTAGCTGTTAGCTATTAGCTGTGAGTTAAAAGCCGAAGCATAGATTTCCATTAGGTGTCATACGAAACAACAGCAAAGGATTTGCTGTTGTAGTGAGGGGAGCGTTAATCGTCATCCGAAGCGAATGTGAGGGATCTGTACCTGTAGTGAGGAAAGCGGTAAGATGTCATCAGAGCCATAGATTCTTCACTCTGTGTCACCATCCCGTTTTCCGTTTTCTCAAACAGCATTCTTGCGTCCATTCAGAATGACGATTGGGGGAAAAGGCGTCATGATGAGGGGAATATTAATCATCATCCGAAACGGCGGAGAGAAATTTATGGGAGAATTAGTAAAAACCGTAAAGCGTAAATCATAAAATAACAGGGTGTGGTCTTGTACTGTTATTCAAAAAGAAAAAGCAGGAGGGTTCTATGCTGGAGACATTAAAAGAAGCGGTGTGCGCCGCCAATCTGGAACTTGTAAAACGGGGTGTCGTGATCTATACATGGGGGAATGTGAGCGGTATCGATCGGGAGAAAGGCCTTATGGTCATCAAACCGTCAGGTGTGCCTTATGAGAGCATGACAGCGGGCGACATGGTAGCAGTCGATGTGGAGACGGGAGAAACAGTGGAAGGGAAATGGAAACCGTCTTCCGATACGGAGACCCATCTGGCGCTGTACCGCGCGTTTCCTGAAATCGGCGGTGTGACACATACCCATTCCGTCAATGCCGCAGCTTTTGCCCAGGCGGGACTCGATATTCCTGCCCTTGGTACGACCCATGCGGATTATTTTTATGGGGATATCCCCTGCACAAGGGCGCTTACGGAAGAAGAAATGAAAAACGCTTATGAGAAAAATACGGGTGCCGTCATTATAGAAACTGTGCGCTGCCGCGGATACGAGCCGCTTGCCGTGCCCGGCGCCCTTGTACGGAACCATGGGCCTTTTGCCTGGGGAAAAAACGCGGCGGATGCTGTGTACCATGCGGTCGTCATGGAGACGGCGGCGGAAATGGCGCTGAAAACAAAATTATTGAACCCTTCAGCCTCGCTTCCCGCATACATCCTTGATGAGCACTACCAAAGAAAGCACGGCCCGAATGCGACGTACGGACAAGGGAAATAAGTGAAAAACAGAAAGGAAATGTTCTTGCCGGTATGAAGTTTCATTTTATTTTTCTGGCCGGAAATTTTTACAGCTCATGGCAGCTTCTTCGTGTATGGAGATTTGATACGGATTTGCTGTGAGTTTTTTATTGTGCAGGGGATATGGCTGATTTTGCCATTCAATGTACAATCTGCGCGAATTGTCCATTAATGGACTTTATTTTGCAAATGATTATTGAATGTAGATACCCGTGTGGGTATAATGAGGGCAAGAAAAGGAAATGGTACAAAAACTGATGATAAAGGAGATGAAGTTCATGACAGCAGCCAATCATTATACACCGGCAGAATCAGAAAGAAGAGGCATAGCAGGGAGCAGGCTGCCGATGAAAAGATTCTTCGGAAGGATGACGGCGGAATTGAAGGAGAGCAAGGCGGTTCTTCTCGTGTGGGGAGCATTCTGCACGATGCTTACCGTATCGTCTGCCATCGATCCGCTGGGAGGAGAAATGGTTCGGCAGGATCGCTCTGTTCCTGTAGTGACAGGAAATACATTCATTAAAGAATAAAACGGTTATCAGAAAGGCAGCGGGTGCTTATCCGCTGTTTTTTAGCGGATGGATGCCGGCAGATGAGCAATCGGGATGTTTCCCCCGATCAGAAAAGACAGAAATAGGAAAATACAGATTCTTTTTACGGTTGAGGGCAGGGATGCCGCAGGCGCGGCGGAACTGTTAAGCGTTATTCTGCGCAGTGAAGAATCCGTATCTATAATGAAAGAAGAGGGGAACCCGGGCGGTTTCTCTCTTTTGCAGTACGAAAAAAGCTTCCCGGTGAAAGGAAGCTTTTCATAGAGGTTGTGTAAGAAGCAACAATGAGCAGAAACGCCACGGCCAATGGCTGTCTCTTCTGTTTACGCTTCTATTGTATCTTGATGGCAATTATTTGTCAAGTAAGAAAGTAACAGGAGATTAACAATCGAAGCGCGGAAATTTTATAAAGCTATATAGAAATATGTAGAAATGCAGATGAGGATGTGCTATAGTATAAAAAAATTAATATATTTGCGAATGAAAAGGAGAAATAAGATGGGCATGATGAAAGAATTCAGGGATTTTGCTGTCAGGGGCAATGTGGTCGATATGGCAGTCGGCGTCGTTATCGGCGGCGCTTTCGGAAAGATCATATCTTCCCTGGTGGAAAATATCATCATGCCGCCCATCGGAATGATTATGGGCGGTGTTGATTTCTCGAATCGGTTTATCAATCTGGGAAAAACACCGGTGGCTACACTGGCGGAAGCCAAAGAAATGAACGTGCCTGTCATCGCTTACGGACAGTTTTTCAATACAATCATTGATTTCCTGATCATCGCTTTCGTGATTTTCCTTGTGATCCGCCAGATGAACAGGGCTTTTCCGAAAGAAGAAGCCGCACCGGCGCGCACCTGTCAGTTCTGCAAAGAACCTATTGCCGATGATGCGACCCGCTGTCCACACTGCACAGCTGTTCTTGATGAAACAAAGTAATCTTTTTTGCAGGATGCCTTCTCTGTTTTTGCAGGGAAGGTTTTTTACCGGTCTTTTCTTGACCCTGTTTCCGTTACAAACTATAATAAGAAAATATGCGAGCGTGGCGGAATTGGTAGACGCACAGGATTTAGGATCCTGCGCCTTGCGCATAAGGGTTCGAGTCCCTTCGCTCGCACCATTTTCCATCAGTCGAAAGACCGACGGATTTTTTTATTGCAGTGAAAACCCCTTTTGACAATGCTTCGTTCGGCAAAAGGGGTTTATTTTAAAACGGGATATGATTTTGAAATAGGATATAAAGAAATATTATAACTGCACCGGGACAATCAATTCCTGGGGAATGGGTTCTCCGTCAGGATTTACGGCCGGTGTGAAGCTCCATTCTTTTACGGAATTTTCCGCATACCCGGAAAGGATTTTGAAATCGCTGCCCGGCAGATTTCCATCGTTGTCCGCTTTCGGCTTGCCGTCAGTTTTTCCATCCGCCGTGATGTAGACGGAAACACGAATCACAGGATGGTTATTTCTTTCTATGGCTTCTTTCACTTCGGCAGACGCCTTCTTCATCGGGCGGTCGGACGGAGCAGCCGGTGTGGAAACCATCATGGAAAGGAAGCGCACAGGAATGGATACGGCAGCGCTCACCGGCTTGTCTCCCAGTTTGGCGGGGTTGAAGCGCCAGCCTTCTACGCATCTCATAGCATATTCGTCAAGAACGACGGATCCTGCGCTTTGGGTGACAACGGCATCGGCGGGGATCCCGTCTTCCGTGACGGTCATCCGGATGACTGTGGCGGAAGAATGAGGAAGGGATTCCATGGCGGCATGAACGGCACCGCTCTGAGGAAGCATGGGATTGCTTTTCAGACTTGGCTTTGTCTGCATTTCTTCCGTGAGCGGAACGCCGTCCTTGTCAAGGAAATATCCTCCCTGCGGAACCGCTGCCTGGGAAATGCCGGAAGAAAGAAGGAGTGCTGCGGATAATGAGATTAATATTCTTTTCATAGTGACCTCGTTTTCTTTAAAATAAAGTACATTTACATTTTAATGGATGGAGCGGAAAAAAGAAAGTTAACCACGGCAGAAAAAATGAAACGGAAAAAGGACGTTTTTCCTTCCAAAGAAGTATCTTTAGATGATTAAAGCAGTGAATTATGATACAATATACATAAATATAAAACGGTTATTTTTTGTTTTTCAGCAGTGTTTCTGTGAATTTTTGGGGTTTACGGAAATTTTTGCAGTTCCCTCTTTATATATTGGAAATGGGGAGAACCGTTTTCGTATTTCTTTGGTCGTGTTTTTATTTGGAATCAGGTTTTGCGGGATTGAGGGAGGATAGATGACGGAGATAGAAATGTTCCGCGGCGCGATGATTGGCGGCGCCTGCGGAGATGCTCTGGGGTACCCTTTGCAGGAGCTTTCTGTCTGTCGTATTCAGCACAAGTACGGGCCCTTTGGCCTGCGTACGCTTGTGCGGAACGGGCAGTGCGGAAATCTGGCGCCGGTGACGGGAAATACGCAGATGGAACTGGCCACGGTAGACGGACTTCTGTGGACGGATGCAAAGAAATTGGAAGAAGCAGAAGGGCTGTACCGCGGCTATATGCGCTGGTTTTACAGCCAGACGGGGGAGGAACCGCGGCGCGGGCAGCGTACATGGATGAGACGGCAGCCTCATGAACGGGAGATCTGCCTTGTGCGGGAAAAATTCATGCATGCCCGCCGTAAACCGGAAGAAGGTCTTTTGAATGCGTTTTCCGGGGAAACGATGGGGACAACGAAAAATAAGGTAAATGAAAGTAAAGGCGGCGGCGCGCTGACAAGAGTGGTACCTATCGGGCTCCTTTATGCCGGCGACAGTAAGACCGCTTTTAATGCCGGCGTAAGGGCGGCGGCTTTTTCCCACTCGACTCCTGTCGCCTACTATGCGGCAGGGGCGGTATCGGCACTGATTGCCTGCCTTGCTGACGGAATGACGCTTCCCAAGGCTATTGAACGGATTCACGGGCTTTTGAATAAAACCCATCGGACCGACAGCATTACCACGCTTCTTTCTGCGGCGCAGCAGCAGGCTAACGACCAGCCTGCCGGAAAGGGGAATGTCTGGGCATACATCGACAGTATCCATTCTCTGGGAAGCGGCGATCAGGCAGATGAAGCTCTGGCGATAGCCGTATATGCTGCCCTTGCCGTGGATGATCCTGTAGATGCGATCATCGCCGCGGCGAACCATAACGGAAACAGCCCGATTACGGCAGCGCTGACAGGAGCCATAGAAGGCGTCCGCTTTGGTGCAGATTTTCTTCCGAATTACTGGAAGGATCTGGTGGAAGGGGAAGAAATCATTGCCGGTCTGGCGGATAAACTGTACCACCTGTATGAAAAACGCCTGAGAAGAGAAAAGGCAAAACAGAAAACAAAAGTTAAAACGGCCGGATCTGAAAAAGGGAAAATAAAATCCGGAAAACCGGCAGAAGAAAAGCCCGCTGAAGAAAAGCCGAAAAGAAAGCGCACAGGAAAAACGGAAGCGGCCGGTGTGAAAGAAGCGGAAGAAACGGTAAATCGGAAGGCCAAAAGATCACGAAAGGCGAAAACCGCAAAAGCATAAAAATAGAAAAGGGAAGAAAGAGAACATTCCTGTTGCCGGCAGCGAGTGCTTTTCTTTTATGGCAGATAAGAGTTTCCTCTGCGGGGGCTCTTTTTTGACGGGCAAATTTCTTTTCCTTGTTATTTCTTCTTCCATCCCTTATACTTCTTTCATGGTTTAATGAAAGGGGACTGTGATGAAGAGGATTTTTATTTCTCTTTTCTTTTTTGCTTTTATGTGGACCGCTGCCGGGGCGGATGCTTCTCCGGAACTGCTTTTTGTCCGCTGGCCGGCGAATCCGGACGCGGTGTGGTATTCTTTCCGCATCGTGCCTGTAACACAGCATTTCGGACGGAAAGAAATGCGCCCGCCGATTTATGAAGACGGCCATGTTTTCCGTGACAGTGTGATGATTGAAAAAGAAATTACAGACAGCTATGACGGACCGGGGATCCTCTGCTGCCAGGTAAAAGCCATCGGTCTGGACGGGCAGAGCATTTCCGCCTATTCGGAGCCTGTGCCGATGGAAAAGGCCGCGCAGGAAATGGAGCGGTACGCGCCGAAGATCCGCGTGAAATACCATGAGCAGAATGGTACGGTTCTTCTTTATCCGGCGTATTCTTTTGTGAAAATTCCCCACGCGGTTTCTTATGAAGTGGAAATCACTGATGAAGAACCGGAAAATCCTGACGGCTGTGAACCGTCTGTCCATCGCATTTCGCAGGGGATTGTTACAATCCCCGAACTTTTTGACGAACTGCCGCGGCAGGGAACGGTCTGGTGGCGTGTCCGCGGTCTTGATGAAGATGGCGGGCCTGTAGGCGTATGGAGCGAAGCGGAAAAGATCGTGAATGATCCCGCGGAAAACTGGGAAACCGGTATTCTTGGAGATAGTATCAGCCACGGCGGCGGGCGGATGTCTTACAGTCCGGCGGATTGGCCTTACAATTATGCGTACTATCTTGATTTTCCTACGATAAATATGTCCCGGAGCGGTGATAAAACGGAGGACCTTCTCCGGCGGTTCGATGCGGATGTCCTCCCTTTCCATGTACGGTACCTTCTCATTATGGGCGGAACGAACAATCTGCGCAGCGGGGGAACGGCGGAAGAGGTCATTTCTGATCTGGAAGCTCTTCAGGAAAAATGCAGGGCTAATGACATCGAGCCTGTCCTGCTTACCATTCCCCCGATCGCCCCGGATCGGATTTGGAAATATTACCACCAGCCGACGGCAGAAAACTGGAAAGCGGAATTTGACAAAGTGAACGGCTGGATACGGACGCAGACCCATATCGATACGGCAGCGCCCTTTGCCATGTATGAAGACATGCCGGAAAATTTTGCGGCGGACGGCCTTCATCCCGACAAAGAAGCAAAAGAAAAAATGGGGAAAATAATCAATGAAAAATTTCCTGAAATAAGAAAAAAGATCTCTGAAACGAAAATACAAAAATAAAAGAAAGACTCCGAAAAGAGTCTTTTTCTTATGAAAGGAAATAAACGGATAGCCGGCTTCTATCATCTGTAAGCTGACAGCTTTTTCGTCTTTTGATAAAAGCGGCACTTACGGTAAGATGTCATCCGAGTCATAGATTCTTCACTCCGTGTCATCGTTCCGCTTTCCCACTTTCTCAAGCAGCATTCTTGCCTCCATTCAGAATGACGTTAAACAGACGGTACAGCCAGGATTTTAACCACTTTCGGGCCTGCCGATAAAGTAGCACCCATGGTAAGGCGTCATAATGAGAGAAAACGTTAATCGTCATCCTGAACGAATGTGAAGGATCTGTTACCGTGGTGGGGAAAGCGGTAAGATGTCATCCGAGTCATAGATTCTTCACTCCGTGCTACATTGCCGTTTCCCTGCTTTTTCATACAGCATTCTTACCCCCGTTCAGAATGACACCGGATGGTAAGGCGTCATCCGAAGCGAATGTGAAGGGTCTGCCACCATGGTGAGGAAAACCGGTAAGATGCCATTCAAGGTAATAGATTCTTCGCTCTGTTTCATCGTTCCATTTCCCGTCCTTTCCACAAGGCATTCTTGCCTCCGTTCAGAATGACAATTGGAGGAAAAGGTGTCATAATGAGGGGAGCGTTAATCGTCATCCGAAGCGAATGTGAAGGATCTATTACCGTGGTGAGGAAAGCGGTAAGCATTGGAAGCTCTTTTGCGATTGAAGCCATCTCGGCATGCGAGTACCTTCAGTCGCATCGCGTGCGCCAGCTTCTTATAAGGAGGTTATGATGAGAAGAAACGACAGAGAAATTACGGAAGAAACGGAAATCAGAAAAGTTCTGGACGAGTGCAAAATCGTTCATCTGGGTTTTCAGGACGGCGGCCGTGTTTTTGTGGTGCCGGTCAACTACGGATACTCTTATGAAGGGGGAAAGCTTACGGTGTATTTCCATGGTGCTGATGCCGGACTGAAACGGGAACTGGCAGAATCAAATCCTGTTATCGGTTTTGAAATCGACAACGGCGGTGTCATGGGACGGGCGGAGAAAGCCTGCGATTACACGGAGTACTACCACAGCATCATCGGGAGCGGGCCGGTGTCGGTGGTAAAAGACAGGGAAGAGAAGAAAAAGATCCTTACGATTTTCATGGAATGCCAGGATAAAAAGCATTTCAAGTTTACCGACCGAATGGCAGCGCATGTGGCGGTGTATAAAATCGAGGCGGACGAATTTGCCTGCAAGGAGCATAACATGTAAAATACCCTCCTTACCATTATCTGATAAGAAGGGTCCGTGGTGCTTCAAAAATTTATCGTTTCATTTGTATGAAATACTTCGATCAGAGGAAGATATATTTCCCGATGAAGAGGATGGTCAGAATATACATCAGGGCACTGATCTTTTTCCCGTTTCCTGTGAGGGCGTTCATGACAGTGTAAGTGATGATGCCAAACGAGATGCCTTCGGCGATGCTGTATGTGAAGGGCATGGCAAGGATGGCGATATATGCGGGAATGGCTTCGGTGGGGTCGCTGAAGTTGATGCCCGTGACGGCGGTAAACATGAGGAAGCCCACGATGATGAGGGCGGGCGCGGTGGCAAAGGCGGGAATTGCCAGGAAGAAGGGGGAAAGGAACAGGGAGAGGGCAAAGAGAACGGCTACGGTGACGGCGGTAAGACCGGTCCGTCCGCCTTCAGAAACGCCAGCCGCACTTTCTACGAAGGTGGTCGTGGTGGAAACGCCGAGGCCCGCGCCGATGGTGGTGGCGACAGCGTCAGCCATGAGAGCGCCTTTGATGCGGGGCAGCTTCCCTTCCTCATCAAGCATGTTTGCTTTGGAAGAAACGCCGACCAGGGTGCCGAGGGTATCAAAAATATCCACGAAAAGGAACGCGAAGAGGACGACGAAGAAATCAGGGCTCATCACCTTTGAGAAATCAAGCTGCATGAAAATGGGGGACAGGCTTACAGGGGTAAAAGAAGCAATGCCTGCGGAAAGGTTCGGCAGAGTGCTGAACGCGCCTTTTGCAGGATCGGGGATGTAGAGCCCCGTGAGTTCGCATAGAATGCCGAGTCCCCATGTGAAGAGGATGCCCCAGAGAATATTTCCTCTCACTTTTTTCACCATGAGGATGCCTGTGAAAAGCACACCCAGGATGGCGAGGAGAACCGGAACTCCCACGGTGTGGAATGTTCCTGCGGCAATTGCGCCTTTAAAGGAGAAAAGAGAAACTTTCGTAGCGGGATTGGCGACGATGATATTGGCGGAAACCAGTCCGATGAAGGCAATGAACAGACCGATGCCTGCCGACACTGCCCGTTTCAGGTTGATGGGGATCGCGTTGAAAATCGCTTCGCGTACATTGGTGAGAGACAGGATAATGAAAATCACGCCTTCCAGACAAACAGCGGCAAGGGCGGTCTGCCAGGAATAGCCCATCTGTCCGACGACGGTGAAAGCGAAAAACGCATTCAGCCCCATGCCTGGAGCGAGAGCGAAGGGGTAATTGGCAAAGAGTGCCATGAGAATGGTGCCGATGAATGCGGCAAGGGCGGTCGCCGTAAGAAGCGCGCCTTTATCCATGCCGGCGGCGCTCATGATGCCGGGATTGACCGCGAGGATATACGCCATCGTCATGAAAGTCGTGATGCCCGCCATGATTTCTGTCCTGACGGACGTATGATTTTCTTTCAGGTGAAAAATTCTGTCCAAAAAACCGGATTGCTGTTCCATAAAATTTCTCCTTTCAGCTTTATCCACAATATGTATCATTATAAGATTTTTACAAGGCGGGGGCAATGGATTTTCTTCTTTCGGTGTATAATCAGGTAGTGGAAATTCTGCGGGAAAGCCCGCTTTATATAAAGGACATATAATGAGTATCTGTAATATCTGCCCGCGGGGATGCCGTGTGCCGCGGCGGGAGTCCGTTTATGGACAGGGCGCCGTCGGTTACTGCCGGACAGGCATGCTTCCCATCGTATCACGGGCGGCGCTCCATCATTGGGAAGAACCGTGCATCAGCGGGACAAGAGGCGCGGGAACGGTTTTCTTTGCGGGGTGCAATTTATCCTGCGTGTATTGCCAGAATTATGAAATATCGGAACTGCGCCGGGGGATAGAAATATCCGTGGAGCGGCTGGCGGAGATTTACCGTGAACTCATCGCCCGGGGCGCGCACAATATCGATCTTGTGACGCCGACCCATTTTACCCATGCCATTTTTCAAAGTCTGAAAGAACCGCTTCCCGTTCCGGTGGTGTACAACTGCGGCGGCTATGAAAGCGTTCATATCGTGGCGTTCCTGCGGAAGAAAATACAGTGCTGGCTTCCTGATTTGAAGTACAGCGACGCTGTGGCGGCGGAAAGGTACAGCAGTGCGTCGGATTACTTTGAAAAGGCGGTGCCTGCCATCGAGCAGATGTTCCGGCAGACAGGCCCCTATGAAATTGGCGCCGACGGTATATTAAAAAAAGGTGTCCTTATCCGACACCTCATTTTGCCGGGGCAGATGAAAAACACGAAGGGCGTTTTGGAATATGTGGCGGAAACGTTTCAGAAAGGGGATGTCCTTTTCAGTCTTATGCGGCAGTACACGCCTCACGGAAGAGCGGAAGAGTTTCCTGAAATCAACCGCCGGATTACCGATGAAGAATACGAAGAGGCGGAAGCGTACATGGAAGCGCTCGGTATTGAAGACGGCTATATCCAGCAGAAAGAATCTTCCGATCAAAGTTTTATCCCCGTTTTTGACGGGACAGGGGTGGAACGCGCTGCGGAAAGCAATACAAAAAAATAAAGCATCAATGAAAAACGTCCGCAGAATGCCGCGGGCGTCTTTTGACATGCCTTTTGATTTGAAACGCTTTTTACTTGTGTAATTTCCTCATGAATGCTTCTTCATCCACAAGGAAACGGGTGTGCTCCGCCTCACCGATGGCGCCGTTTTCATCAGACGCGGTGATGGTGAAAGATATTTTCTTTCCGCTGACTGCCGTCACGGTGGCAGTCGCTTTGATCGTTTGTCCCACGGGGGTGGGCGCGTTGTGGCGGACGGCGATGAAACCGCCCACCGTAGTCTGTTTCGGCGGCAGGCAGGGCGCAAGAGCGGCGACGGCAGCCTCTTCCATAAGGGCGGATAAAACAGGAGTGGCAAGGACTTGCAGAGAGCCGCTTTTGACGGCAAGGGCAGTGTCTTTTTCCGTGACGGTCCGGCTGGCGGTACCGGCAGTTCCGATTTTGATTTCCATAGGAGTTCCTCCTTTACTGATGGACCTATTGTAGCACGGCGGAGAAAAAGCGGCTATTTTCAGAGTTGTGGTATAATAAACCAGTCATGAAAACAGCGGAAGGCAGCGATGGTTTCTGTCCTTCCGCGATTGAAACAAGAGAGGTTTTATGAAGGAAATATCTTTTATAAAAGATAAAAGGAAATACCTGCATGGGGCGGTGCTTGCTTTTGCGGCGCTGGCGGCGGGCCTGTTCCTCTATTTTTATTTCTTTTATCACGGACTGGCGGATGGAACGGTGATGGTGGAAATACCGAAGAATGCCACGGGGCGGGAAATTGGAGAAATGCTTGAGGAGAAAGGCGTTATCAAAAGTGCCGCCGTTTTCCGCGCCATGCTTTTGGCCACAGGAAACGGGAAGGCGCTCAAAAGCGGGTACTATACATTCCGGCGTGGTTCGACGGTAGCGGAAACGATTGCGGATCTGAAAAACGGAAAAGAAGAAGTGGTGAAGATCACCGTGCCGGAAGGCTTTACCGCAGCGCAGATTGCAGATGTTCTTCAGAAAGCGGGGCTGGAATGTTATGGAGATTTTCTTCATGAAGCGGAAACTTACGCGCCTTTTCCATACATGTACGGTCCTGAGGCGGCAAAGGTGAAGGGAGAAGGATTTCTTTTTGCAGATACGTATGAGATTCCGAAGTCTTGCTCCGCCCGGCAGATTGCTGACATGATGTATCGGCGCACGGATGAAATGCTTACGCCCGCATTGCGCAGGAGGGCGGAGGAGAAGCATCTTTCTATTCATGCCCTCATGACCATCGCGTCCATGGTGGAGCGGGAAGCGCGGTTAAAGGAAGATCAGGTGCCGATTGCCTCTGTCATCCTGGCGCGTCTGGAAAAGCAGATGCCTCTGCAGATTGACGCTACCGTCCAGTATGCATTGGGCAGGCAGAAAGAGGAACTGACCATAGCGGATACGAAAATTGATTCGCCTTACAACACATATGAACGGCAGGGACTTCCGCCCGGCCCCATAAGCAGTCCCGGCATGGATGCCATTCGTGCGGTGCTTGACGCGGCGCCCGGAGAGTATCTTTACTATGTGGCGGAAAAAGACGGCCGACATGTTTTCACGAAGACGCTTGAAGAACATCAGGCGGAAATCGACCGGATCTATGGGACAGACGACTGATACGGCCATGATTGCGGATCTGAGAAAGGAACTGGAGCGGGAAGCGGAAGAAGAGAATATTCCTATTCTGCGCAGGGCGGAGAGGAAGCTGCTGCTGGAAGCCGCGGCGGCAGCCGATCCAAAGAAAATACTGGAAGTGGGAACGGCCATCGGCTATTCCGCTTTGCTTCTGGCAGAGCATTTTCCCTTGGCGGAAATTGATACCATAGAAATAGATGCCCTGCGGAATGAACGGGCTGTATCCGTCATGCAGGCGGCAGGATTCGAGCAGCGTGTCCGGTGTCATTTGGGGGACGCGGGAGAAATGCTTCCCGCACTCGCAGGGCCGTATGATTTTGTTTACCTTGACGGACCGAAAGGGCAGTACCTCCGCCATTTGAAACTTATTGAGCCGAAATTATCGGAAAATGCGGTCATCGCTGCGGATAATGTTCTCTTCCGCGGACTGGTGCGAAGCGGGGACCCCGTGGCCCATCGGTACAGGACGCTTGTCACACGCCTGCGGGAATACCTCGAATATGTGGAGGCTCATTATGATACGGTTATCCATGAAGAAGGCGACGGTCTTGCGGTGTCAAGGAAGATAAGGAAATAAAGGAAGAAAGGAAAACAAGTGGAAAGAATGGAACTTCTCGCGCCGGCGGGAAATATGGAAAAGATGAAAATGGCGCTCCTTTACGGGGCGGACGCGGTATACCTGGCGGGAAAAGCTTTCGGTCTCCGTGCCTACGGCGGCAATTTTACCCGGGAAGAAATGAAAGAGGCTGTGGAGTATGCTCATTCCATGGGAAAGAAAGTGTATATCACGGTCAATATCATTCCCCGGAATGAAGATTTGGAAGGGCTTGACACATACCTGAAATATTTACAGGATATTCATGCGGATGCCGTCCTGATTTCCGATCTCGGCGTATTTGATATCGCCCGTGAAGCGGCGCCTGATTTGCCGATTCATGTGAGCACGCAGGCGAGCGCGGCAAACTGGCGCACTGTCAGGAGATGGAAAGATATGGGTGCGTCCCGCGTCGTTCTTGCCAGAGAAGTATCCCTTTCGGAAATGGCGGATATCAGAAAACGGGTGAATATCGAGCTGGAAGTATTCGGCCATGGGGCGCTCTGTATTTCCTGGAGCGGCCGCTGTCTTTTATCCAATTATTTTACAAACGGGAAACGCCAGTCCAACCGGGGCGAATGTATCCAGGCATGCCGGTTTAAGTATTCCGTGATGGAAGAGTCCCGTCCGGGCCAGTATTTCCCCGTGGAAGAAGATGAGCACGGCACATATATTTTCAACAGCAAAGATCTCTGTATGATCGACCATATTCCCGAACTTATCGAAGCGGGCGTTTCTTCTCTGAAAATTGAAGGCCGCATGAAGAGCGTCTACTATGTGGCGGCGGTTGTGGCAGCGTACCGGAAAGTGATTGACTCGTACTACGAATTGGGAGCGGCATTTTCCGTTCGTCCGGAGTGGCGGGAAGAACTGGAAAAGGTATCTCATCGTCCTTACACGACGGCTTTCGCGTTCCAGAACCCCGACCATTCCGCCCAGGAATATATGAAGTCCCAGCCGGAGCAGCCTTATGATTTTATCGGCCTTGTTCTGGAGCAGGATAAAGGAAACGGCACAGTCAAAGTGCAGCAGCGCAACTATTTCAAAGCGGGAGAGGTCGTTGAATGTCTTACTCCGGCAGGGGATGTGTTTCCTGTCACAATCGGGCATCTGACGAATAAAGACGGTGAAGAGGCGGCAGCAGCGCCCCATCCGCTGGAAGAGCTGACGATGGTGACAGAGCAGGATCTGCCGCCGTATACCATTCTCCGGAGGCGCGTCCGTGGATAACAGAGTCTATATAGAAATCGCGCCGGGCGATGTGAACTACGTCAATCGTATCATGGAAGGATATGAATATCTCGGCATTCTGACCACCATTGATCCCCGGCGGGCGACCTGCTGCATCAACGCTACGGCGGACACACGAAAAGAAGTCGTCGAGATTCTCACCCATCTGGATACGGAAGTGAAAATCCTGGCGGACAGAGAAGAAGCGGAAGCGGGATTGAGGTAAATATTTCTTTTGGAATATGATAAAATAAATGTAGAGATAAAGGACGGGAGGGATCTGTATGGCAGCGGCGGAAAGAATTGCTGAATATCTGAAACAATGCGGTGTGTTTTATCTGGCAACTTTGGACGGTATCTGGCCGCGCCTCCGGCCGATGAGCAATGTCTGTGTCTGCGGCGGCGTAATCCATTTCCTTTTCAATAAAGATGATGAGATTTACGGGCAGCTTCTTTTAAATGACCGCGCGGAAATCTGCGCCACCCATCCGGATCAGTCGACTATCTGTATATCCTGCAAACTGCGGGAGGATAAAGGGGAGGAACCGCGGCGCGCCATGCTGAGGAGCTGTGAGGAATCCTTGGACGGGATCCGGAAAGACGGCAGGTATACCGTGTTCAGGCTGGCATCGGGAAACGCGGTCATCACGGATTTTACCGGAAAGACGGAAGAAGTTGAATTATAAAAGAAAGCGCGCTTGTGACGGGCGCGTTTTTCATTTTCTGAAAGGCCGGCGGGGAAGTGCTATAATGGAGTCTAAATACGAACGGGAGCGAAGGATCTGTTGCCGTGATGAGGGGAGCCGTAAGAAAATAAAAGTTATCAGCTGTGAGCTGTCAGCTGTGAGCTGTGAGCTAACTATTCTTTTACGATTTAAATCATTACGACAAGCGAGTATCCTCAATCGCACTACGTGCGCCAGCAGCTTCTTATGGCGGCGGTTTCCATGATCCTTGTGCAAAAAGCGGTATTGACGGTGGGACTTCATTCGGAGTAACAGATTCTTCACTCCGTGTCACCATCCCGTTTCCCGTCTTTCCCATACAGCATTCTTGCAGCCGTTCTGAATGACGATTGGAGGAAAGGGCATCATAATAAGAGAAACGTTAATCGTCATCCTGAACGAATGTGAAGGATCTGTTACCGTGATGAGGGGAGCCGTAAGAAGATAAAAGCTATCAGCCGACAGCTGGCAGCTAAAAGTGCCGAATGACGAGGACGGTGAGACGCCATCCTGAACAAACGGGAAGGATCTGCTGCTGTGGTGAGGGAAATGAAAAGCGATAAGTCTTGAGAATACGTATATAAAGAAAGGCGGAATAAAAATGAATGGCTTGATTACCGATTTATACCAATTGACGATGGCAAATGCCCTTTTCAACAAAGGACGCCATGAACGGAAAGTCGTGTTTGACCGTTTTTACAGAAAGAATCCTTTTAACGGCGGCTACACCATCGTGGCAGGGCTTGAGCATCTCCAGCAGTTTGTAGAAAATTTCCGTTTTGATGAAGAAGATATCAATTACCTGGAAAGTCTGCAAATTTTTTATCCCGCCTTTCTTGATTACCTGAAAGATTTCCGCTTTAAAGGAGATATTTATGCTGTACCGGAAGGCACCGTAGTCTTTCCCGGGGAACCGCTCCTCCGTTTCCACGGCACTACGACAGAAGCCATGCTTCTTGAAACGGGTCTATCCATGATCATGAACCATGAAAGCCTCATCGCCACGAAAGCACGGCGTGTGCGCACTGTGGCGCCGAAAGACGCCCTGATGGAGTTCGGTCTCCGCCGCGCGCAGGGGCATTCTGCCGGGCTCTGGGGCGCACGGGCCGCCATGATCGGAGGGTTCAACGGCACATCCAATGTGGAAGCGGGAAAACGGTTCGGCATCCCCGTCCTCGGTACGATGGCCCACAGCTGGGTCATGAGCTTTGACGAAGAGATAGATGCTTTCCGCGAATACGTTCGCCAGTATCATGACAATCTCATCCTCTTGGCCGATACCTATAATGTTCTTGAAATGGGCGTGCCCCATGCAATTCAAGTGTTTAAAGAACTGAAAGAAGAGGGGCGGCTCCCCGGGAAATACGGGATCCGCATCGACAGCGGAGATATCGCCTATCTCTCTCAGGAAGCGACCCGTATGTTTACCGAAGCCGGCTTCCCTGATGCCATCATTTCCGGTTCCAACGATCTTGACGAATATACCATCCAGTCTCTCAAAGCGCAGGGATGTACCGTCACCTCGTGGGGCGTGGGTACGAAAATCATCACGGCCGACGGTACTTCCGCTCTGGGGGGCGTCTTTAAAATGGCGGTGAAAGAAGCGGATGGGAAAGAGGTTCCCGTTATGAAATTTTCCAACGACGTGGAAAAAATGACAAACCCCGGTATCAAGACGGTCTATCGTTTCTATAAAAAAGATACGGGAAAAATGATTACCGACCTTGTCTGCATCCATGATGAAAAAGCGGCGGACGGCGGCGACTTTACCCTTGTCACGGAATCGGCGAAATGGCGCAGGAAAGAGCTGAAAGCAGGCACTTATACGGTGGAAGAACTGCTGAAGCCCGTCGTAGAAAACGGCAGGAACCTTCCGCTGCCCGCACTTTCTGAAATCATCCGCTATGCAGACAAGCAGATGGACACACTCTGGCCGGAATATACACGTCTCCTTAATCCGGATCTGATGGAAATCAACCTGTCCGACAAGCTGCAGACATTGAAGAGTGAGCTTATCCGCCGCGAGTTGGGAGAATAAAAAGGCGGTTTTCAGGTACAGACTTTTCAAGCTGTGCCTGCGGTTTCCTTATCAAGGGCATAGATCCTTCATATCAGATTCTTCGCTGTCGCTCTGAATGACATCTTACCGTCTTCCTCACTATGGTAACAGAGCCTTCACATTCGCTTAGGATGACGATTAACGTTTCCCTCACTACAACAGCAAATCCTTTGCTAATGTTTCGTATGACACCTAATGGAAATCATATGCCTCGGCTTTTAACTCACAGCTAATAGCTAACAGCTAATGGCTGACAGCTGACAGCTCACAGCTGATAGCTTTTATCTTCTTACCGTCTTCCTCACTATGGTAACAGATCCTTCACATTCGCTTCGGATGATGGTTGACGTTTTCCTCATTATGACGCCTTTTCCTCCAATCGTCATTCTGAACGGAGGCAAGAATGCTGTGGGAGAAAGACGGGAAACGGGATAGTGACACAGAGTGAAGAATCTATTCCTCTGCATGACGGGTTTGGTATAATGAAAGAAAATGATTAAAGACAGCTCATGAAAGGAGCATTTATGAAAAAACGTATATGTGCTATGGCGCTCACGCTTGCTTTGGCAGCGGGCGGACTGTCTCTGGCATCCGATTTAAAAATGGCGGACGGACATATTCTTCCGCTGGGAAATGAGATGACCATCCGGGAAGCAGATAAATCATATGTGGGAAAAGAACTGCAGAAAGAGTGGAACCAGGAAAAAGTAGAGAAAGAAATCCTCCCTGCTGTCAGGCGGATGGGATTATTTGGAAAAGGCGATACAGTCCATGAAAAAATGATGGCCGAGCAGCTCGGAAAACTTTTTGCAGCCGGCAGATTTTCCCAGTTGCAAATGGAGACGAAGGATGCCTTTCATCAGGCGGCTGTTGTATCTGTAAAATTGGAAGAGAAAGATATCGCCGGCTGGAATGAAATCATCAGGGCCATGGAAAAAGCCCATCCGGAAAAAATTGATATCCTTGGAAAGAACCGGACTTTGAATCTTGAAACTATCCGGGAAAGCATGAAAAAGGAAGACGGCAACAATCGTTTTGCCTATAAAAAAGATGGACAGACCGAGTTTATTTATGGAAGCATGTTTCTTTTTGTGGAACAGTACGGGGTGGAAGCGCCTTTTTATGTCTTTTTCATCGCGTCAGCAGATAAAGGGCAACTTGGAGCCACTGCCATTTATACCAATCAGGCCACAGGCCGGATTATAGAACCTGTTTTAGTAAAAGGCGCGGAGGGACTTCGATGAAAAGACTCATGACAGCATTTTTGGCGGCAGGGATTATCGTTTCATCCATGACCGCTGTTTTTGCAGAACCTGCCCATAAAGGGGCGGATACAGGTATGGCAGCCGATAGGCAATTGACTGCCGATTTCCGCAGAAGTCCGGGAGATGCCGTAAAAGATCTTTACAGGCAGGCAGCTCCTTTTCTTACAAAGGAAATCATTTTAAGAAATCATGCTGTCTATACACCTTTTGTCATGACACCGTCTGTGAAAAAAATGGCGGGAAAAGAGATTCCGTTCAGTACGGAAAAAGGAGGAGTATTTCCTGCAGGACAGCTTCTCGTCGCTTCTGATGAGGGAAGCTTTGACGCCTTTGTCATGAATTTCTCTTTTTCTGAAACGGAAGAAAATAAAAAGGGAATGGATCCTTTCTTTGCGAAGGATCAAAATATGGTGTCTGCAGGGGCGCTTATGATGGCGAACCTTTACCTGATGGGTGCTGAACCCGCAATTAACGAACTCATCGTGGACGCCATACATGAGCATAATAAAACGGCCCCTGTGAAACTTCCCGAAGATTTTGCCCATGTACGTCTGCAGGACATAGAACCGATTACCCGTTTAAATGACCATACGTACACGGCGGGCGCGCGGGTCATAAGCGATACCGACGGTTTCATCGTGCCCCTTTACATCCGGGGATACTTCATGAAAAAAGAGAATCAATACAGAGCAATCCTGGCAGTGACCAGTGACGCGGAAAGAAATTATCTGAAACCATCTCTGGAAGAACTGGCAAAAACAAGTATGAAATACTAAGATATCTCTATGAAAAGCGGAGTGAATCTCTTCTTTTTGTATAGGAGCATACAGTAAAAAAACTTTATGGAATTTTTTCTCTTAAAAGGAAGGTTGTTTTAAGGGAAAACGAAAGCAGGTCCTTTAACGGGATCTGCTTTTTTGCTGAAATATTATTTTGTGATGAGCGACAGAAGGATATCCGGATTGTCCGTGTCGTATTCGATCTGTTCCGACCAGCGCCGTATGTTTTCAGGAAGATCTCCGAATACGGCAGTTTCCATGAAGATGAAGTCTGTGCTTTGCCGGGCGTATGTCATGACGGCGTCTATGCCGCAGAACGGTTCTTTTTCCAGGGCGCGGTAGAAAATGTATTGATACACCGCCGTTAATTCCGGGAGAGGCGCTTTGGCAAGATATGAGGATGCCTTTTTCAGCGTGGAAGCAAAAGATCCGGAAAGAGAGGAAAGCCTCTTTGTCCATGCTTCATCGACAGGTTCCGTTTGAGAAAGAGCGTGTAAAATGGTCCGGCAGTAAGTTTCATTGATGGTCGGCGTATAGGAGAGCGCTTCTTCGGGAAGGCTGCAGCCCATAGCGGAAAGCAGCGTGGGAAAGTCGAATAGAGAAGGGGCGCTGTCTTCCATGAAAAGCAGAGGCGTGGAATTGGACAGGAGAAGTTCCACGCTTTCTTCACAGGCGAGTCCCACACCGGCCAGTTCAAAATTTCCGTTTTCCACAAAGAAACGGGGATGCATGGCACAGATATCGCAAAGATTTTCTTCTCCCGTTTCCGCAATGATGCGGCAGAGTCCGTCTTCCTGCAAAAGAGGGCATCGGCCGTCTTTCATGATGAACCGGCGGTTTCCTTTTGTGCCTGTCATGGAGGCACGGATAGTTTCACCCGGTTCACCCGTCATGACGAGATATTTCATTGCCGTCGCTTCGTCGATGTCGATGTCCCAGTTCTGCATACAGCACGAGTGGACACACCTGTCCGCCTTGCAGCGGAAGTCTTTGTAAAAAGCCGGGTAAACGGAAATCATGGCATGACCCTTTTGAGAATCGCGGCGCAGCCTTCCCATACATCACGGTAGGTTGTTTCGTAATCATCAGTGTACCACGGATCGGCGACACTCCGATTTTCTCCTGTCCATTCAAGAAGGAGGGACACTTTTTTCTGCGGGTCGCCTTTGGTAAGACGGTAAAGATCGCGGCGGTTCTCATCATCCATGCCGATGATGTAAGTACTTTCTTCGTAATCGGCAGGCGTAAATATCCGTGCTTCCCGTTTAGTGAAAGGGATCCCCTTTTCGTTGAGAAGCCAGCGTACAGGGGGATAGGTGTCGTTTCCGATTTCTTCATAAGTCGCCGCGCAGGATGAAACGGAAATCAAATGTTCCAATCCGGCTTTTGCCACGAGGTCTTTCATAACAAATTCCGCCATCGGGGAGCGGCAGATATTGCCATGGCAGACGAACAGTATTTTTATCATGGAGATTCTCCTTTTGCTTTTTCATGTAACGGATTCCTCTTACCCCCAATCTTGACCGGAAAGGAAGTATGGATAACGGTAGAAAATGCTTTTGACTGCTGTAAAGCGGATATAAGCGCTATATTTACTCTTTAACCGGTACAGGGCGTTTGTGCATTTTATGGCATTCCGCATTTCATGGAAGACGCGGCTCATTATATCGGAGCTGTCGATGAATTTGCAGCGGCAGCCGATTATCCATATTCAAATCGGGGATGTGGCTGCCACGGCCACCTGTCCCTGCCCGATTCGTTCCGTTTCGGCGTTTTGCGCTATGATATCTGAAATGATACGGTAACTGATGAGAATAAGAAAAGAGGTGAGGATAAGAAATGCGGTATGGACGCGTTTGTCGTGAAAGTTCATGAAGAAACTTCCAAAGGAATGAAAAGGCTTTATTTATATCCGCTCTTTTTGTACACTATAAGGAAAAGCAGAAAATATTTTACTTTACATACAAGTGTAAATTTTTTATTCCAATTACGCAATAGAAATGGAAGGACTTCTACTGTCTCGGGAGGAACCATGCGAAGGACGAAAATTATCTGCACTATCGGTCCGCTGCTGTTTTGAAAGGGAAAAAATTTCGGGAGGACAGCCTTTGTGTCATCGCGGCAGGAGTCAGGCAGGGGGAAATAAACCGGCGGAAATCCTCTGCCACGAATATCATGCACATTATGCAGGTGTAAAAAGAAAGGCTTGCGGCGGGAAACCGGCCGCGGGCTTTTCCTGCGGAAGGGAGAAATTATGGAAATACTGCGGGCGGCCAATGCGGAAATTGCCATGCGGAGAATTCTGCAGGCCGCCGTTTCGGAAAAGGCGAGCGATGTCCATCTGGAACCGTGCCGTGAATTTGTCCTTGTCCGGTTCCGCATTGACGGAACTCTTACAGAGAGGTACCGGCTGCCCCCGGATATGGCGGCGGGACTGTCGGTGCGGGCCAAAGTCCTGGGCGGTATGGACGTGGGGGAAAACCGCATTCCCCAGGACGGAAGCTTTTCGGAAATCAGGGAAGGAAAAAATACAGATTTCCGTCTTTCCGTGATGCCTTCGGTTTACGGGGAAACGATCGTCATACGGATTTTATCGGGGCAGATGGATTTCATTGAAAAGAATGAACTCGGGATGCTTCCCTTGCAGAAGAAAATATTCCGCACAAAAATAGGAAAGAAAAGCGGCATGATTCTCACTACCGGTCCTACGGGAAGCGGGAAAACATCGACGCTCTACGCGGCGCTGAAACTGGTGTGCCGTCCTGAAATCAGCGTGATTTCCGTGGAAGATCCCGTGGAGTACCGCATACCGGGAATCACCCAGGTGGAAGTGAATGAAAAAGCGGGTCTTACTTTTGAAAAAGGTCTCCGTTCTCTTGTGCGGCAGGATCCCGATGTGGTGATGATCGGGGAAATACGCGACCGGGAAACGGCGGAAATTGCCGTACATGCCGCTCTTACGGGACATCTTGTCCTGTCTACGCTTCATACGAACGATGCCGTATCGGCGCCTGCCCGCCTGACAGATATGGGCATTCCGCCGTACCTGCTCTCCGCGTCGCTGTCTCTCATCATTTCTCAAAGGCTTGTGAAGAAACTCTGTCCCGCCTGCCGGAAGGAAATGGTCATTACAAGAGAAATGGCGGAAGAAAAGTTGTTTCCTGAAGCGTTTATCGGGAGACGGGCATACATGGCAAAGGGCTGTGATCATTGCAGGGGGAAAGGCGCAGACGGGCGGACCGGTATTTTTGAAATGCTGGAAATAGGAAAAGAGGAACGGCGGCTGCTTCATGAAAACGCGGCAGCCGAAGAGTTTTCAGAATGTATGAGAAAACAGGAACAGTATTCCCTGAAGGAATCCCTTTTGCGGTTAATGGAAAGCGGCGCCGTCCCGCCTGAGGAAGCGGCGCTCTTATGGGAGTGACTATGAAACATATTGAACAGTGGCTGGCCCTTTACCCGGAGGCTACAGATATCCATCTTACGGAAAGCGGAAGGGTTATTGTCCGTGAATATGGCGGACTTAAAGAATTGGAAGAAAGAGCGGAGAAAAGTTTTTTTGATATGCTTTTTCATTCCTGCCTTTCACCGGATAAACGAAAAGTGTATGAAGAAAAAGGTGCATGCGATACTTCTTTTTCCATAGGAGAAAATCGGTTCCGCCTCCATTTGTACCGGGCGGGCGGAAAAGACTGCGCGGCGCTCCGTGTGCTGCCCGTGCTTGACCGTGTGGAAAAAGATCCTGATGAAAAATGGCTTGAGAAGATTGCAAAATTATCCTCCGGCCTTGTCCTTTTTTCAGGCCCTACAGGAAGCGGGAAAAGCACCACCATGGCAAGAACACTGGAAGGAATCGGCAAGGAAAAAGCGCGTCACATCGTGACCTTGGAAGATCCTGTGGAGTATGTCCTTTCCGCGGGGAAATCCCTTGTCCGCCAGCGGGAAATCGGCCGTGACGCGGTAAGTTTTGCCGAAGGCGTCCGCGAATCTCTCCGTGAGGATCCCGATGTCATTGCCGTAGGGGAAATGAGAGACAGGGAAACCATAGCGGCGGCGCTTACCGCGGCAGAAACAGGGCATCTCGTTTTGGGAACGCTCCACAACGGGCGCGCTCTGGAAGCCGTCGGCCGCATGGTGCATGTATTTCCGGCGGAAGAACAAAGCGAGGTGCGCCTGATTATTTCTTCCGTCCTCCGCTGCGTGTCGGCGCAAAGACTTTGGCGGATGGGAACTAAAACCGTACTGCTCCGTGAAATTCTGACAAATACCCCTGCCGTGGCGAACCTCATCCGCGAAGGAAAAGAAGCACAGGTCCTGTCCTATATGGAAACGGGTGTGAATGACATGCGCACTCTGCGCCAGGCGGCATACAAGGTAAAAGGCGTGACAGAAAAAGAACGAGAAGAACTTTTGCATTTGGCGGGAGAGTAAAATGGAGTTCCTTTATAAAGCGTACGCTGACAGCGGAGAAGTAGAGGAAGGAAGAGTGGCGGCTGCCGGCAAAAGAGAAGCGGCGGATGAACTCAAAAGCCGCGGGCTGCACCCGATGACCATCAGAAAAACGGGAGAAAAGAAAAAAGTGTCCCTTTTCAAAAGACGCCATCTCGCCGATTTGGCGGAAGAATGGGAATCACTTCTTTCCGCGGGGATTCCCGTAACCGAAACTTTGGACATCCTTGGCGGCGGCCGGAGCAGGAAAGAAAAGATTCTTCTGGGCGAGATCAAGGCGACCATCGAAGCGGGGCACTCCATTGCGGAAAGTTTTGCGGGATCCCGTGCGTTTCCGCCTTTTTTTACTGCTCTTCTGCAGGTAGGCGAGCTGTCGGGAACGATTCCGGAACAGCTCCGCCTGGCCGCCGCGTGCTATCGCAAGGAAGAAGAATTTATTGCCGGTATGAAATCGGCTCTTTCCTATCCTGTTTTTGTTCTCTTCTTTTCCTTTCTTGTATTTGCATTGATCCTTACTGTCATACTGCCGTCCTTTGCCGCGCTTTTTGACGCCCTCGACATACCGCTTCCGGCGGTGACGAGGGCGGCGCTTGCTCTGGGCCTGTTCTTACAGGAAAAAGGGTTTTATTTTCTTGGCGGACTCCTCTTGGGTGCAGTCGGCGGTGTCGTCTGGTTACGAAGTGAACGGGGAAAAAGAAGTACAGATGCGTTTCTTTTCCGCTTCCCTTTTATCCGGAGACTGTACCTTATCCGTGTGACACTTGCCCTGTCGGCACTTTTGAAAAGCGGGAAAACCTTGTCTGACGCCCTTGCCGATATAGCGGACATAACGGATAACGGCGCTGTAAAAGAAGAATTGCTGAAAATAAAAAAGGATATAGAGCGGGGCGGCGATTTTGCCCAAAGCATGGAAAGATCCTTTGGCGATACCGCCCTTGCCCGCATGATCCATGTAGGAATGGAAAGCGGGCGGCTTCCTCTCTTTCTGGAGCGGAGCGCCCGCCTTATGACAGAGGAAACGAAAAGGAAACTGACAGGATTCAGAAAGATTCTGGAACCTTCTCTTTTGCTTTTTGTGGGTCTTGTAACAGCGGCAATCATATTTTCCGTCCTGCTTCCCGTTTTCAGTGCCGTGGGGACGCACATGGGCGTTTAGTATCGAAGGGCGGAAATTAAATTCCGGATGCCAGATATGGGATAAGATAAAAAGCGCTTTTCGGAATTTAGGTGCAGGGACAAAAATTTTCCTGTGGTTTGTGTTTATGACTTTTAATCATACTTTTGTTTTGCTATACTAAAAAATAAAGTATGATTAAAAGGAGGCGGGACGAGTGGGTCTTTCTGTACGTGAGATACTCATACTGGATTATTTTGACGGCAAACCGGTGCATGCAAAGATGCCGTCTTATCTGTATGCCACTTACGGCAGCGACGCCGATCTCTGTCTGGACCGCCTCTATGCTGACGGCTGGATCCGCGAAAGCACTCCCCGGGAAACGGTGAATATGCTTCCCGATAAAGCGCTTTCCGATTTCCTTAAACGGTACGGCCTCTCCGGTGAAGGATCACATACAGAACTTGTCCGGCGTGTAATCCATGAAGTTCCTGAAAAAAATTATAACCACGCCGTACCGAAAGTATACGTGCTGGCACCTAAGGGGCGTACCGAGGTGGGACGCCATATGGCGTATGTCCTGAATGTTCGTGAAAACTACGGGCTTACGGAGGGAGAAATCGGCGAGTCCCGTTCTGCTCTGGCTCTGAAAGGGAATCCCTGTTCCGCCAGGGATATACTGGAGCGCGCTTTTCAGCAGAAGGTTTCCATCTATACCATGGCGGGAGAATGGTCGAAGCTGCGCAACCTGTACTATGTCATGGCAAACTTCCATCTTCGTGCGGAAGCGGGGGATAAGGCGCTCTCCTGCCTGTTCCTTGTCTTCTTCCTGGATATGTCGGGGATGGGGAATAGAAATACCGTTATTCCTTATGAAAACTTATTTCCTACCCAAAAGGGAATGATCCTTCTTTTAGATGAGGTGCGATACAGGGAGAACATGACGGCGGAGGAAGTGAAGGCGGCATTTCTTTCTTCTGTCGCGCGCATGGCGCCGAGACTGCCGTTCTCTTATTTCTCCCCGCAGGTCATGGCGGCGCAATTGCTGGAACGTCTCCGCGGCGTCCCCTTTAATGGGGCGAAGTATATCGCGGAACGGAACGTGCCCGACCCTTCTGCCGGCGCATACCATTATGTCCCTTGGGGACGTGAGGAAGCCGGCAGCTTGAAAGAGGTGCCGAAATTTACTGTGCCGAAAATCATGGCGCCGCCCAGCCTGCGTATGCCGCCCGCTTTTACGCGGCCCGTCCCTTTTGAATCGACAGAAGCGCGGAAGCGGCGGGAAGAAATGGAAAAACGGGTGGTCTGCACCGTAGAGCGTCCAACGCCGGAGGAGAAAAAGGAAAAAGGTTTGTTCGTGAAATTAAGAAAATGGATATAGGAGAAACTATGGAAAAACGGATCCGCGTCGGTTGTTACGGCGCGAAAGGCTCCTATACCTATGAGGCCATGGAACGGCACTTCGGCGAGCGGGAGCGGGAAGAAATATATTTCCCCCTCTTTGAAGATGTGACGAAAGCCGCTGCGGGAGGAAGGATTGATTATGGCGTTGTACCCATTGAAAACTCCTCCACCGGGGGGATTACGGAAGTCTATGACCTTATCAGGGGCTGCGGCTGCGCCATCGTCGGTGAAGAACTGGTAAAAATCGAGCACCACCTGCTGGGACTGCCGGGAGCGGAAATGGAGGATATCGATACGGTCTACTCCCATCCCCAGGGATTTGCCCAGTGCCGTCTTTTCTTCAATGACCATCGGGATTGGAAACGCATCCCTTATTTTTCCACATCCCAAAGCGCGGAACGTGTTTCAAAGGATGGAAAGAAAAATCAGGCGGCCGTAGCAAGCCGGACGGCGGCGAAGCTGTATGGGCTTTCCGTACTGAAAGAAAATATCTTTTTTAATGAAAACAATTACACCCGTTTTTTCATCATCGCGCCGAAAATGGAAATATCCGATAAAGCGGATAAAATCACTCTCGCCATTTCCGTCAGGCATGAACCGGGCGCACTCTACCATGTGCTGGGATACTTTTTCTACGGCGGTATGAATATGACCCATCTGGAATCCCGTCCGCTCGAAGGGAAACCTTTTGAGTATTTCTTCCACATCGATGTCATGGGTTCGCTGAAAGATCCATCAAATACGCGGACACTGGAGGGACTGTCTTCCATGTGCAGTTATTTTAAAATTCTGGGAAACTACGAATCGTGCGGCAGATGACAGAAGTAAAATGCGGAATGAAAGATAACAGAAAGGCAGACATCAGGAGACCGATGTATAATGCGGACCTTCTTCTGGTATGAAAAGGACCTCTTCTGCCGGGCATTTGGTTTGTCCGGCAGAAGAGGTCCTTTATCTTGAAATCTTTTTTTGTTTAATCAGAAGGCGGCTTTGATGGCGCCGTTGTATTTCTTCTCGATGAAATCTTTGGATTCCTGGCTGGTAAGGGCTTCGATCAGTTTTTTGATTTCAGGGCGGTTTTCATCTCCTTCACGTACAGCGACAATGTTTGCGTATGGGGAATCGCTGCTTTCGGTGAAGATGGCATCTTTCGGATTCAGTTTTGCTTCCAGGGCAAAATTGATATTGATAACGGAAATATCAGCGTCTTCCAGCGAGCGGGGGAGCTGTGGCGCCTCCAGTTCAGAGAATTGAAGATTCTTTTTGTTTTCTGTGATGTCCTGCGGTGTAGCGGTGATGGGTGCACCGTCACGGAGCTTGATGAGCCCCGCAGACTGGAGCACGAGGAGCGCGCGGCCGCCGTTGGTAGGATCGTTCGGGATAGCTACACGGGCGCCGTCAGGAAGATCTTTCAAGTCTTTAATCTTTTTGGAGAAGACGGACATCGGTTCCAGATGGATCGCTCCTGCGGAAACGAGTTTCAGATTTCTTGATTGGGCAAACTCATCCAGGTACGGTTTGTGCTGGAAGTAGTTCGCGTCAAGGTTTTTGTCGTTCAACGCCAGGTTCGGCTGTACATAATCGGTAAATTCGATGATTTCCACATTGATGCCTTCTTTGGCAAGCTTATCCTTCACGGCGCCGAGGATTTCAGCGTGGGGGACGGGGGATACGCCCACTTTGAGAGTGACTGCCTTGCTGTCTTTCGGAGCGGGAGCCGCCGTTTTTTTCTCATTGCCGCAGCCTGTGATAAAACCTGTGAGTGCCAATGCGGCAACGGATGTGATGATTGTCTTTTTGAATTTCATGAAAAATTCCTCCTTTGATATTCTTGCTTAAAAAATTGTAATAAAAAATCTTCCGTCCAATAAGGGACGAAAGATCGTGTTACCACCCAAGTTCATTTGCGCGTCACCGTGCAAACCTCTGTAGGTACGAGGGAAATCCTGATACCGCAGCTCTGTAACGGGAGCGCCCGGACTGCTTAATGATTCGGCATATCCGGCTCAAAGACCATGTTCGGCAAACTTCCTGTACTTCTTTTCACCTTGCGGAAGCTCTCTTTGACATTCGTTTTGCTTACTCTTCTTCTCATTGCCTGTGATTAAGTTGTGCCTACTATAGCATTTTCTTTCGGCAGATGTCAAGCGGGAAAAATAATCTGCGAAATATATTTTACGTCGCGGTATTTCCCGCGGGGCGGTTTCCGCGGTAGCGTACGGGTGCAGTTGAAATACATTAATAAAAAAAGCAGACCTGCTGCGGCAAGCCTGCTTCTGTTTTGCCTGGCCCCAAAGGGCATGGTGGAGACGAAGAGGATTGAACTCTCGACCTTACGGATGCGAACCGTACGCTCTCCCAGCTGAGCTACGTCCCCATGAAAATCAGTCCCTGAAAAGGACAAATCAATTATAGCACATGATTCAATTTTTTGCAGTCCCGTATGATTTATACTGTTGCTGTAGCACCAGCGCCATGCGTACCTTGGCGGTTCTTTTACCGCATGGATGAAGAGGCACTGATGGGGCTGTCAGATGATGACTGGGAAGGTTCTTACCAGTCGATCCAGGTGAGAGCTTTTTCCAGCTGGTAGAAAGATTTTCCATCCCAAAGGATGTCTTCGGTGAGGTGGTTGATACAGTCTTCTTCCTCGTCAGATGTGTAATGATAGACAAGCTCCATGAAATCTTCAAACGGTTCTTTTGTCCAGCGGTATTTTTCTATGCTCACCCGCCACTTGTGCTGGCCGGGATGGTACACAAATCCTGAAAAATGGTAGACATATCCTTTGTGGCGTACACTGGCGCCGCCGTCCATGAGATAATCGATAAATTCGTCCGCGTCTCCGCCCTTCATAATGCCTCCTTTTAATAATACAGCTTTATTATACTATATTTGTTTGTCTTATTTCTGTCCTGTGCTATAATGAGTTAATCTATTAATAAACGAAACTAATAAACGAAACGGAAATTTGTTCCGACAGTTGTCCATTCTGAGCACTAACTATAAAAAACGGGAGGAAATATGAAAAAAGCAATTATATTATCCAGCGGCGGTGTGGACTCGACAACTTGTCTCTCCGTGGCTGTAAATGCACTGGGAGCAGAGAATGTCAGCACTGCTTCTATTTTTTATGGACAGAAGCATAAAAAGGAATTGGATGCCGCAAGAGCGGTGGCGGCATATTACCATGTGCCTCATTATGAATTTGATCTGGCGCAGATCATGCAGTATTCCAATTGTTCTCTTTTGTCCCATTCGACGGAGAGTATTGTACACAAAAGTTACGGTGAGCAGATTGCGGAAAAGGGGGCGGGAAAGGTATCTACGTATGTTCCTTTTCGGAACGGCCTCATGATTTCTGTAGCGGCAAGTCTGGCAGCCGGCATTTATGAAGAGGAAGAGACGGATATTTATATCGGCGCCCATGGAGATGATGCGGCGGGAGAAGCGTATGCCGACTGCTCGCCCCGGTTTCTGAAAGCCATGGGGGAAGCGGTTGCTGTCGGAACATACGGCAAGGTGCATCTGGTTTTTCCTTTTGCTGATAAAAATAAAACCGGCGTCGTGGCGGAAGGGTTGAAACTGGGGACGCCTTATGAACTGACATGGAGCTGTTATGAGGGGGGCGACACGCCTTGCGGCGAATGCGGAACCTGTATAGACAGGGCGAAAGCGTTTGCTGAAAACGGGGTGGAAGACCCGTGGAACGGAGGGAAGGGATAATATGTTTACAGTAACGAAAAGAATGGAAATCAGCGGAGCGCACTTCCTGCGTCTGAACTATGAAAGCAAGTGCACTTCACTGCACGGGCACAACTGGATCGTGACTGTCACCGTGCAGAATGATAAGCTTGATGAAAACGGCATGGTGGTAGATTTCACGAAGATTAAGGATGTCGTTAATCTTTTTGACCACCGGTGCGCCAACGATATCATGGAAGGATTAAATCCCACGGCGGAAAATATGGCGAAGTGGCTTTGCGACCGCATTCCCCACTGTATCCGTGTGGCGGTGCAGGAAACAGAAGGAAATACAGCGGTATATGAAAAATAAGTTTCCCGTGGCGGAAATATTTGACAGCATTGAGGGAGAGGGAAAACGGACAGGGTATATGGCGGTATTCGTCCGGTTTGCCGGCTGCAATATCCGCTGTACATACTGTGATACGGCGTATGCTTTAAAAGAGTCTGACGCGGAAGAGTTTCTTACGAAAGAGGAACTATTAGGCCGTATCCGTTCCTATCCCTGGAAGCGGATTACTTTTACGGGAGGAGAACCGCTGCTTCAGCCGCTGCAGGAAATCTGCGACATCCTTGGGGAAGAGGGGTATGAAATTAATATAGAAACGAACGGCGCAGTTCCGCTTTTGGCGCGCCGTCCCCAAAATCTTTTTTATACGATGGATTACAAATGCACAGACAGCGGAATGAAGTCTTTCATGCGGCTGCCGAACTTAAAGGAATTGACGGAGGACGATGTCCTGAAATTCGTCGTCTCCTCGAAAACGGATTTGGAGGATATGAAGGAAATTATTATAAAATATTTTCCCCAGGGCGGTCCGAAGTTTTATGTGAGTCCCGTGTGGGGGAAAATAGAGCCGCGTGAATTGGTCGAATATGTGAGAAAAGAAAAACTGGCAGAAGTCTGCGTGCAGGTACAGCTCCATAAAATTATCTGGGAGCCGGACAGGAGAGGGGTCTGAAATGGATCAGAAAAAATTGGAACAGGCGGCGGGCCTGATTATAGAAGCAGTCGGGGAAGATCCCGAAAGAGAAGGACTTTTGGAAACGCCCCGCCGCTTTGCGGAAATGGTGGCCGAGCAGCTGGCCTATGCGGCGGTGCCCAATGAAGAAATCGCCCGCGCTTTTGATAAGACATTTTCTTCTCCTGAAAGTGACATGGTGGTGGTGAAAGATATTTCCCTCTTTTCCCATTGCGAGCACCATATCGCCCTCATGTACAATATGAAGGCGGCTGTGGGATATATTCCCAGAGGGCGCGTCATCGGACTATCGAAAATTGCCCGCATCGCCGATGCCGTCTCTAAACGTCTCCAAATCCAGGAACGGATAGGAGCGGATATACGGGATGTCATGGAACGGATTACCGGTGCCGGGGATGTGATCGTTCTTTTAGAAGGGGAGCATTCCTGTATGACGGCACGGGGGATCAGAAAACCGGGGACGCTTACAAGGACGATTTCCGCATCCGGACGGTTCAGGACAGACGGGGATTTGCGCAAAGAATTTCTTTCCCTGGCGAAGTAATGGATGCCGGTTCCTGTTCGTGGTTCGTTTCAAAGAATAAAATTTAATTGTTTATTCATTTTTGGTATAATGCGGATATGGAAAAGATAAAAAAACAACTGCAGATAATTTTATATGTATGGGTATGGCTCCTTTCTTTTTCCGTGGCAGACGCGGCGGAGGCCATTACTGATGAATACTGGATAACGACGGCGGATCGGGGGAAGATTGAACAGCGATACCGCAATCTCGGTATATACGAAGTGGCGAAGAAGACCGTTTCAAGAAAAGAAGAACAGTACGGAAATTTTACTTACCGCGTGTGGTATCCGAAACGGCTGGAAACGGAAAACAGGAAATGGCCCATGGTATTTCTTTTGAACGGGACGACCTCGACCTGTGATCTTGATGAGCCGATTTTTGAACATCTTGCCAGCTGGGGCTTTATTGTCGTGGGCAATACGGACAGGAATACGGGACTCGGATACTCGGCGGAATGGGGACTGGAACTCATGGACAAGCTGGCGGCGGACAGAAAAAGCGTGTTTTTTCAAAAGATTGATGAGGAAAATCTGGGGATCGGCGGCCACTCCCAGGGAGGCGTCGGCGCGGTGAAAACGATTTTATTCCGAAAAGGCGGCGGACGTTTTAAAACGGTTGTCACTGTTTCGGCGGTGACGGAATCATTTGCGGACAAATTAAAAATGAACAGCTGGAAGTATGACGCTTCTGCGGTCAATGTGCCGTGGTTCATGGTGAGCGGCGACAGGCTGGATGATCGTCTCATTACACCGCTTCCGGATATGGAGAAGATATTTCAAAAGGCAAAGACAGCGATGGTCATGGGACGGCGTTCCCGTGCGGATCACAGCCATGTGCAGGCCGAAGCGGACGCTTATGTGACGGCATGGTTCCGCTGGCAGCTGGCAGGGGATCGGTACGCGGCAAAAGCATTTCTTGGAAAAGACGCGGAGATACTCACAAATAAGGGATGGAACCATACGGCAAGAAAGAATTTATAAGAGAGGCGCAGAAAAATATTTTTCTTGCGGGGAACTCTCTTTTTTTGTACGATGAAGTCAGCGAGGTGTATGATGAAAAATAAAGAAGAGACTGTTTTAATTACTGCTGTAGACAATGGAAGCACGGTAGAATTGGAAATCAATACGACGCTGCCCCACGAAGAAACAAAGGAAATGCTTGCCGGCGCGGTATGTGCCGTTTATGGCATTTCTGATTTCCATGAGGGGGATGTGGCGTCCTTTTTGGAAGCGCTTGCTGATGAATACAGAAAAGAAGAGAGGTCTCCCCATTCTCCCCTGGTGAATTGAAGCGGGAAGCGCTGTACGGAAGAATCTCTCCCGCATGGTTCCCGGGGAAAGGAATCGGCGGTTCAGCGGCGGAAAAATTGAAAACCGGCGGTAATCCGCTGCTGATGGCACGCGGTAAAAGAGGAGGCGGATCGTGGGAAGAAAAGAATATCTTGAAAGCATGGGTGTCCGGGCGGCCCGGCGCGCTTTCTTTTCCTATACGACCGAGCCGGAAGGGAGCTACAGCATCCACCGCGTATTTATCCGATTCCTCGAAGTGAACCGTATGGATATGGGCCAGGCGGAGAAGCCGAAGGCGGCTGCTTTCCTTACGGATTATATCCTGCTCCGTATCTATGTGGGGAAGTATGTCCTTGCCGGATATGCAGAAACCTATGCGCCGCTCTTGGATTTGTTCTGCGGTTTTGAAAAAGTGGAAAAGAAATTCTCCCTGTTTATGGAACGGGAAACAGCGCCCGGCCATGGCGCGGAACGAAAGTTTCTGCCGCCTGATCTGCGGAGACGCTATGATGAGCACAGCATGCGGAAAACTATCGAACTTTTTGACAGTATCTCACGGAGGTATGAAGAAAGGGAAGACACGCCGGAACGGGTTATGAAATGTATCGTTGACGAATGCCTTTCCACGATCGCCATACGGAATGAAATATCTTTATCGGCGCCCTCCTTTTGGTTTTTTACCAGAGAAATGAACGGGTACATCAGGTACCTGAACCGTTTTTACAGCGGCCTGATTCCACCGGCGATTCACGAAAGAATAAAAGCGCCCATGATGGAAGAAGAAACGCGCAGTGATGCTGATGAAGAAAGCGGCGGTTTTAATTATGAACGCGCGGCATACATCATTTTTGCCATTGCCGGTGTGATCTGCGCCCTTATCGCGGCAGGCTCAAGATAGTTTTGCGGCTTTTTTTGAAATATGGTAATATTGGGTGCAGCCATGCGTGGTGATTAACTGAAGAATAACGTCAATGGAGATGGATATGCAGATAACAATTGCAGGCGGCTGCGGTGATTTCGGACGCAGCTGCTTTTTTGTTGAAGGCGGGCGCCACGCTTTTATCGTGGACGCGGGAACTTCGACGGACGGACTGGACCGGGTACCTGATCTCACAGCGGAGCAGGTTGCAAGAGCAGAATACCTTTTCGTCACCCATTCGCACCGGGATCATACGGGGGCGATCGGATATTTCGAGTCTCTCGGCTTTGCGGGATCCGTGCTTCTGACGAACCAGACATACCGGCAGATGAAAGAAAAACCGGGGAACACGATGATTCTTGATTCGACAGCGCCCGAACTGGAATTGGAACGGGATTTCAGTTTCCGCTGGGGGCGGAGCGGCCATTGTGCCGGTTCCGTGTGGTACGATATTTCCTGTGAAGGGAAAAAATTGTTCTTTTCGGGGGATTACCGAAGCGATGACCCTTTTTATGTCTGTGATGATGCGGAAGGGAAAACCGCGGATGTGGCCGTCCTTGATGTAGCATATCCGGGTGATCGTACGGGGGCAGATATGCGCCGGTCGGTTCTTGATAAAATTTTGGAATTGGTGTGGCGGGGGAAACCGCTTCTTCTTCCTGTGCCGCATTTCGGCAGGGGGCTTTCCATCGCGGCATATTTCCGTAATAAAGGAAATATGGAGATTCCCGTGCATATGGCTCCCGGACTTTATGACGAATGGCTGCGTCTGGGGCGGAGAAAATACTTTGCCCGCCGGGAAGTGCTTGCCCTTCCCAATGAAACGTTTTCTTTATGGGACGGAAAAACGATTCATGACAATGGGGTTTATTTCCTTGCCGATGCCCAGCTGTCGCGGTCAGAGAACAGGAAACTCATTGAGCGGCACCCTGAACTTTCACTGCTCATGACAGGCAGCATCCATGGCTACGGCAAAGCGAAAGATTATTATGAAAGCGGCAGGGCGGAACTTGTCCTTTGGCCGAACCATATGACGGAAAGGGAAATGTGGGAACTTGCCGGGAAAAATCATTTCAGAAAAATTATTCCTTATCACAGCACAGACCGGAAACCGGAGTCTGATGTATTTTCTTTATAAGAGAAATGAATAAAAAGAAATACGCAGTCAGGAATATTCATGGTATAATGAAAAAAATAAAATCCTTCAAAAGAAAAGAGAGGCGGGATTTCTATGTTGAAGTATAAGAATATTCTTGTTCCTTATGATGGTTCTGCCCACGCGAAAAAGGCGATGGCGCAAGCTGCGGATCTGGCGGCTGCAGGCGAGGGTACGAAGCTTTACATCGTGTCCGTGTGCAATATGGTTTCCGCCATGAGCAATTTTGACCAGGTATCCATTGCGGAAGGCTGCCTTACTTCCAAGCTTTCAGAGGATCTGGAAGCGCAGTGCCGCCGCGATTTGAAAGAAGCCGTCGCTATGGTTCCTGAAGGTGTGGCGCATGAAACGGTTTTTGAAATTGGTTCGCCCGGACCGGTCATTCTCAGCATTGCTGAAGATAAAGGGTGCGACCTCATCGTCATGGGAAGCAGGGGACTCGGTCCGTTGAAGGGCATTTTCATGGGATCGGTTTCCAGCTATATCGTAAGCCGGGGCAAGTATCCTGTGCTTATCGTAAAATAATTTAAGACTCGGCGGTGGTGGAAACGAGATTCTTTTCATCACTGCTTTTTTATTGACAGGCGGGAATTTGGATATGACTCACTTTAAATGGCTGAAAAAAGAAATACCCCGTTGGGTGAAGGAAGAAATTATTACTCGTGAAGCGGGAGATTCTCTTATTTCTTTATACAGGAATGAAGAACGCCATTCTCATGGCGAGGGGCTTTTTGTGCTGGCTGCCGTATGTTTCCTCACCGGTCTGATTTTCATCTGCGCCGGCGTATGGAACGGTCTTTCTCAGGATGAGCAGTTTATGATGGCTCTTGTGCCTTTGGTGCTGTCCATTCTTATTATTGCGGCGATTTTGTGGCAGGATCGTCCTGTGATGGATCGAATTCCGGCAGAAAGCGTCCGCTTAGAAGAAGCTGAAAACACAGCAGAGCTGCTTTCCGGGGAAACAGGGGGAACGGTTTCTGCCGGGAGCGGAATCGAAGAAAATACCGCGGCGGGAAATAAGGGAAAAGATCTGTCTTCTCTTCTTCCTTCCGTTTCTTATCGCCACCGCGTACCTGATGTTATTCGGGAGGCGGCCGGTGTTTTTCATGGCGTGTCGGTCTTGTGTGCCGTATGGATGGTAAATGAGTCTTTCAAGCTGTCGGGGGATTGGTTTGTTCTCGCGGCGGTGTCCTGCGTATTCCTTCTTCTGATGAGCTGGGCGTTTCCTACAGCAGGACTCGGTATGGTCTATATGGCGTCGTCTGTTCTTGTGTACCGTTTATCACCGTACCGGGGATGGCCGGAAGCGGCGGCATGGGTGTTTCTTGTTTTTGCGCTTCCTCTCCTGGTGCGGCTTCTGGGAGAACGGCGTCATAAAGCGGTCGTCTGTTACTCATGGTTTTGGGCGGTCTGCGTACTTCTCCTTATTTACTGGACCGCGTCCAACCTTTTATGGCAGACGATGTTTTTTGCTCTTGCGGCGGCGCTTACATGGATGGCGGGCAGCATGCTTTCTTCTTGGGGCGCGGCGGCGGAAGCGCTTCGCCTCTTTGGCGGCGCGGCCGTGTTCGGCGTTCTGCTGGAGGGCTCCTGGAGTTCCGTGTGGAAAGGCGTTTCAGGAAACTGGATCTTATGGGTTTTGTTTTTCGTCATTCTTGCTATTGACGCTGTCCTGCTTACCCGGATGGGTATCAAACGGGACCGGCTGGCTGCTCTCGGAGGTCTTACGCCTTTTGTCATGCTTGTGGCGGCATCCCTTGCCGTTTTTGAAACAACCGGTGTGTCTTCTGCCATCTTTGTGTCCATTTTTACCGCGTTTCTTGCCGTGGCGGTTATCGGGAGGGGGTACCGGAGCGATTCCAACCTGCTGAAATGGGTCGGCGGATGTCTTCTGGCTGCGGCAGGTGCTGTGCGTGTCCTTGATGCGGCGCTTTCCTTCGGACAAAGAGGAATATTTTTCCTCGTCATCGGCGCGGCTGCTATCATTGTGTGCTGCCTGACTTTCCTTCCCCATGCCGTGAAGAAGATAAGGCGGAAACCGGGAAGGAAGACTGTACGACGGGATCGGCAGCCGGCAGCACCTGCGGATCAATCGGCGTTATTGTCCGATCTGACGGAAACGGGGCCGGAAAGGAAAACGGAGGAAGGAGGGGAACGCCGTGAATAGAAAGTACAGTTTGCTTCTCGTCCTGATCACTGCCGTTTTTGAACTTGCCTTTTTGGTATGGACAAGGGCGGATTACCGTTCCACCCTTCTTGACGGAGAGGAATATGAGGTGCCGGCGGCGATCGAATTCCATGGGAACTTTTATGACAGGAATTACATAGCGGTGAACGTACCCATAACAGAAACGAAGTGGGAAGGAGAGCGGGAACCGGAAACAGGAGAAACGATTTACCTGGTGATCCGTAAGGGGCAGAAGGGAGCGCTTATCCTTGATCATGCCCAGCCTGCCCAGCCCAGCGGAAGTTATATCAAAACGCGGGCACTCCGCATCATGGATGGCACCATATATTTCAATTTTCCGGCAGACCGCATGTACATGGCGCCGGAGCAGCTGAAGAAACTGTCCGTCGTGGAACTTTCCGAACGGGTACAGGTGCCTGAAGACAATGGAAAAACAAAAACAGCCATGAAGAATGAAATTACGGCACTTGTCAGGGTGAAGGACGGACGTGCTGCTATTTCCAGAGTTCTTGCCAATGGCGGGCCTGTGGAACAGATATTTACAACCGTCGGGAAAAATTTATCTGTGAAATACGCGACCAGCAAAGACGAAAAAGACCAGTATAATGAAAAAAGATTCTTTACCGCTGCTGATATGGATAAGAATGGTAAAGAATCAGATAATCAATCGGAATAAGGAGGCAGCGATGTACTTAATTCTTATGCGGCATGGGGAGGCTGTTCCCCAGACAGAAGATGTGCCGAACAGAGAAAGACGGCTGACAAAAGAAGGAAAGAAACAGGTGCGGACCACATCGCGCATGCTTGCCCGATTTTTGAAAGACCGGCCGCTCCGCATTTTCGCAAGCCCTTTCATGCGTACCCGCCAGACGGCGAGGATCTTGTCGGAAGAATGTTTTGCCGAAGGGCTCCACCTGACGGAAGAACTTTTACAGGGGGATTTCAGGCGGATTGAGAATCATCTCATAACGGACGGAGGACCGCTGGCCTTAGTGGGACACCATCCTTTCCTCCAGTCCTACCTTCTTGAAGCGGCAGGGGCGGGCATTCAGCCCGATTTGGCATCTATCTCCGTTGTTGACTATGATATGGCGTGGAAACAGGGAAAACTCATTGCCTATTTCACTCCGGCTTTGAAAAAATTGAAAAAGGAAGACTGATGAAGAAACTACTTACTGTTGCCGGTTCAGATTCCTCCGGCGGTGCAGGGATACAGGCGGATTTAAAAACCTTTGCTGCTCTTGGCGCCTACGGCATGAGCTGCATCTGCACACTCACCGCGCAAAATACGACCGGTGTTTCCATGGTGGTGAATACTCCTGTGGAGATGGTGACCGCCCAGCTGGAAGCGGTATACAGCGATATTCCTCCGGACGGAGTCAAAACGGGCATGCTCAGCACCCCTGCCATCGTTTCGGCAGTGGCGGAATTTCTCCGCGGACACAAAGGACCGGCAATTGTCGTTGATCCTGTCATGGTTGCCACCACAGGCGCTATTCTTTTGGAAAAAGAAGCCATTGAAACGTATAAAGATATTTTGATTCCTGAAGCGGATCTTATCACGCCGAACATTCCCGAGGCGGAAGTATTATCGGGATTGGAAATAAAAACGGAAAAGGATATGGAAAACGCGGCGGAAAGAATAATGGAATACGGCTGCCGCGCGGTTCTTGTGAAAGGCGGGCACCTGGTTTATGATGCGGTAGATATCCTTTTTGACGGGAAACAATTTTATCGTTATGAAGGAAAGCGGATTAAAACGAAAAACACCCACGGTACGGGCTGCACGCTTTCCGCAGCGCTCGCCGTCAAACTGGCGGAAGGAAAAACACTGCCGGTGGCTACTGCGGAAGCAAAAGCATACCTCACCGGCGCTATCGAAGCGGCAAAAGACGAAACCATCGGACAGGGGAGCGGCCCCGTTCGTCATTTCTGGTTCTGTAAGACACATGGAGGATAATAATGCACACTTTTTTTGCGTACCTCGCAAGAATGAAATATATACAGCGCTGGGGACTTATGCGGAATTCCTTTCCGGAAAATGACGCGGAGCATACCTTGCAGACCGTCATGATTGCCCACGGACTTGCAGTGATCCGTGAAAAAATTTTTCATGAACCCTGCGATGCGGAGCATTGCGCCATGTTGGCCGTTTATCATGATGCGGGAGAAGTCTTTACAGGCGACATGCCCACTCCCGTGAAATATTTCACAGAGGATCTGCATAACAAATATAAAGAGATAGAAGATAAAGCAAGAAGACGCCTTTTGGAAACGCTTCCCGACGAATTGAAAGACACCTACCGCCCCTATATTTTAGACATGGAGAACGATCCTTTATGGCCGCTGGCGAAAGCGGCGGACACGTTGTCGGCATACCTGAAATGCGCCGAAGAAATACAGGCGGGGAACAGCGAATTTGAGGAGGCTTTCCGCGCAACGGAAAATAAATTAAAAAATCTGCACCTGAAAGAAGTGGACTGGTTTCTGGAACACTTTGCCGGCAGTTTTGCTCTTACTTTAGACGAGATGAATCGAATGTAAAATAAAAAAGTAAAGTGTGTTTTGGAAGAGGCACTTTACTTTTTTTATTATTCGGCATAGCAGCAGATATGGTGGAGATAGTAAAGGGTGGCGTATTTCTCTTTTGCTTTTTCAGGCAGGTGTTTATAAAAAGAGTGGGTGATCAGGGTATCTTTATGGACTCCCTTTTCCATGGCGTGGCTGATACGGGAGGCTCTTTCTTCATGGATTCCTGTCCAGGCAACGGCGTCCGGAAACGGGCCGGATCCCGGAATGATGAGTTTTTCTGCTCTTCCCGCATCGGCAGCAATCGCAAGGTCAAGAGAAAAATTCCAGTCTGCCTGCCGGCATATTTCGTTGCATAGCTCCAGGATCTGCCTGCATGAAGAAAACAAATCCAGCGCGTGAAGGTAATCTTTTTCCGTATCGGCGGACAGGATAAGAAGTATTTCGCCCAGCAGGGGGTGGATGTCTTCCGGGTTTTTACTGTTTTGAAAAAGCGGATACAGTTTTTGCAAAAAGATATAACATGCTTCCTGGAAGTGGACGAAAGGGAAGAATGTGCCGTCCCGCCGCTGCGGGATCAGTTTGAGGGAGATAAAGATCTTTGTGCTGTCAGAATTGTTCATGGGTCTGCCGTTCCTTGAGTGCGTAGATCATCGTGCAGTAATTGTCGGGATTGGAAGTAATCAGGCTGTTTACCACATCCATGATAAATATATCGCCGCTGACGGATATCTTTTCTTTTTCAAGAGTATCCAGGTAGAAACCGAGATTTTCAGAAAGCCCTTTTCCTTTGCTGTAAAAGAGCATACAGAGCCATTCTCCATTAGGGACGAATCGTATTTTTGCTTTGTCATACAGCTGGGGTGTATCTATTTTCAGGAAATATTTCGTTTCAGAGAAATTCCTGGTCTTTATATTCTCTTCGGGAAGAAGGGCGCCTAAGAGGTAATGTGGCCATTTCTGCCCGTTAAATCCTTCTAAAAAGAGATTGTTCGCGATATCGGAAGAAGAGGATTCATGGGCGGCGTCGATTTTTGATTTTTCGGAAAAGAGAATGAACCATTCCGGAAGGTAAAGGGAAAATAGAGTTCTGGGAGGATGTTTTTCAGATAAGCTGTAATAATAACGAAGATTATCTATGGTGCTGACTATGGCCTCAGTTTCTTTTCCGCGGGTCCGCAGGTCATTTATGATTTCATTATACTTCTGTATAGCGTCCGTATGATGGCCGCTGTGAATAAAACTCCGGATCTCCTTCAGCGGGATGCCGGCATGTTTGCCGAAGAGAATGCGCGTCAGTATCAGAGATTGCTCGGGAAGATAGTAGCGATATTTATTTTCTCCAATATAAGCAGGGGTCAAAAGTCCGATTTCATCATAGTGTTTAAGTGTGTCTACGGTGGTGTGCGTCAATTCGCTGAATTTACGTATAGTCAGATATTTTCGTCCGCTTTTCATAAAACCTCCTGGCCGGTTTGACTTGGGAGTTACCCGCTGCTTTATAATAGCATAATAGAAAGAAAAGACTCAAAAGGAAATGAGTGGGAAAAACTGTTCAGGGCAGCTGTGAATATATGGGGAAGGATGTGATGCGTTTGTACCGCAAATTGATTTTATCTGTTTTGATCACAGGCATGGCAGCCATTTTTGCCGGATGCGGGATACATACTGCGCCGGAGAGGGAAGAAAATCATGCTGCGCAAATTGTTAATGCCGAATTTCCTGTAACGATTGAAAATTATAACAGCGAAGGTAAAAAAGTCAGCACTGTTTATCAAAAACCGCCGACACGCATTATTGCGCTCTGGCAGAACTCCATTGAAACACTGCTTGAACTGGGGGCGGGGGAACAGATCATTGCAGCGACCGGCATTGATGACGAAAGACATCTGACGGAAGAAAACCGGATTTTATTCAGGCAGCTGCCTATGACAGTGCCGCGGACAATCGGGCAGGAAAAGGCGCTTGCCATGAATCCGGATTTTATTTTAGGATGGCTTTTTGATTTTACAGGGAAAGCCAATTCTGTCGGGACTTGGGATTTCTGGCACCAAAGAAATGTGCCGGTATACATGACGCTGACTAATATGGCGGATTTTTCGGAAAAACATGTTATTGAAGATGAGCTGAAATATATTTCCGATGTGGGAAAAATCGTAGGAAAGAACCGAAAGGCAGATGAAATCATAGGGAAGATACAAAAAGATTTACGGATTAAAATGGAAAAAATGAAAAGCGTGCGAAAAAAACAAAAGGTTCTGATTATCAATTCCCTTTCCAAAGGACTTTACATTTATACGCCCCGCACTCTTGCCGGAGATATTGTGACTCGGCTTGGCGGCGATGTGATTGGTAAAGAGGTGGAGAATGTAGGAAATACAGAAATTCTCAGTTTTGAAAGGCTGATGATGGAAAAGCCGGACGTGATCTTTATCCAGTCCGCGCCGGAAAGAGATGAAAATATATTGCAGGGGCTATATGACCATCCAGCGTTTCGGCAGGTACCGGCAGTTTTAAATAAAAGGGTGTATACCGTTCCCTTTTACACGATCCGTTGTCCGGCGGTACGTGTCGGTGATGCCGTTAATATTTTTTACAGCGGACTTTATCCGGAAGATATATAGCAGTACAGTGGCAGGCAGGTGATATGCCTGCTTTTTGTTTACCGCAAGCATAAAAATAAGAAGCAACTTAAAAATACAATAAACAAATCATGTCCATCTGTAATATTTTGCTAATTAAGTATTGACCTGCGGGTTACCCTCTACTTTATAATAGGAACAAACAGATCCGGAGCGGATTGAAAACAGAAAAGAGGATGACGATGATGAAAAGAAAAAAATTATTGGCAGTCATAATGTTGGCTTTATCTGCAGCCGTGTGCGGAGGAATGGACGCTTCCGCTGTCTGGCAGATGGATGAAGTCAATGTCGTTGGGGAACGCTATGATGCGGACAATGCGCAGTCCGCGCCGATAGCATCGGGACTGATTGGGACGAAACAGGAAGTGGGTGCTTTGGGTAAAAAGGATGTGCTCGATGTTCCGTTCCAGCAGATGACTTTTACAAAACAGGCCATAGAAACGTTTTCCCAGCCGGGAAGAAGTGCAATGGATGCACTTTCTTTATCTCCGTCAGTGAGGACGACTAAAGGTTCTATGGATACAAATCTGTATATTCGTGGTTTTTCAGCTGGCAGCGGCAGTTGGACGCTTAACGGAATTCCGAGTATGAGTCATCAAATGACCATGCCAACCAATTATATGGATAAAATGGAAGTTCTATCCGGTCCTAATATCGGTGTAAACGGGGTAGGCATATTTATGGCGGGATCTGTTGGCGGTACAGTAAGTGCAACAACGAAGAAAGCACAGGATAAACCCAATTTCAGTGCAGGACTCTCCTGGGCAAGCGATTCCTATTTCACGGAGACTATAGACTTGGGAAAACGCTTTGGCGGCAATAATGAATGGGGGGTCCGTATTAATGCATTACATGCAAACGGAGATCTGGCAGTTGACGGCACGAAAGATAAGAAACGGGATATAGCGGTCAATATCGACCATAGGGCAAAGCGGAGCAAGAGCAATATTTTCTTCAGTTATGACTATGATGACCAGTACGGACGTTCGAATACCATTGGATTAGGATCTTTACCGGCGCTGCCCAAAGTTCCTAAAAATACGAATAATTTATCTCCGAAATGGTCTAATGATAAATATGAAAATACAACTTTCATTTTGAATCATGAACAGTATCTGAATAAAGACCTGACTTGGTTCGCTAATTTCGGCTGGCGTTGGGAAAAATACTCCAGCTGGCTTCAGCAGTGGTCAGGCCGCGTACTTCAAGATATGAATGGAAATTATAAGGGAATCTATACACAGATGCCTGTATTTCATCATTACACTTATTTCAATACGGGTTTTAAAGGGAATTTTATGCTTGGTGATTGGAAGAATGAATGGATTGCCAGCATAGATTTCACGCGTTTCAGCCGGTACAGAGATAATAATGTAGCCGCCGCAAATAAATATTCGATTACAGGAAATATTTATACTGGGACATCTTCTGCAAAACCGCAGGTTGTATGGGATCCGGTAACTCATCATTTTAACTCCATCATGCGAGGATGGACTTTGATAGATACCATTTCCAGTCCGGATGAAAAATTACATTTGACTTTCGGCTATCATGGACATGAAGTGGATAATAACAATTATGTGAATAACAGTCGTGTTAAATCTCACGCTAAAGCACCTATTCTGGGGTTGACATACAGATTTACGCCGAACATATCTTTCTATGCAAGTCATACGGAAAATTTCGTAGAAGGCAGTTCAGTCGGTAATCGTTATACCAATAGAGGGGATATTCTCCCGCCGTCTAAAACGAAACAAAATGAATTTGGCTTTAAATTTAAGAACGGTACAGTATTAAATACCTTAAGCTTTTACGAAATTAAAAAGGCAAATGGAATAGCAGTTCCAAATGCTGACGGAACAGAAACGTATAAACTGGACGGTCAGCAGAGGAACAGGGGAATAGAATTTTCCACAGCTGGCAGCATAGGAGAAAAATGGAGCTATATATGGGGTGTGTCCTATATGGATGCCAAACAAACAAAGACCTATAAAGGGCTGAATGACGGAAGAAGAGTAGATGCGCTGCCGAAGTGGAGCAGTGATTTGGCGCTTGTATACAAACCCAATGATGAGTTACGCTTCATTGGGCGGCTGAGTTATACTGGATCCGCATTGATCAGGAATACAGCAAGCTACGCAAAGCCGATGAAAATTGGCGGACAGACACTGGTAGATCTTGGCATTTCCTGGGATACCCGCTTCGGAAAACAGCCGGTGACTTTGTCCGCCTGGTGCTATAACCTGCTGAATAAAGATTACTGGTATGCAGCTGGAGGCAATAATATCGGCCTCGGTGCACCAAGAACCTTTGCCGTTTCCGCGCAGTTTAATTTCTGACAGGAGAAATGAAAAAAGCCATTATGGAAAAGATAGATCCATGATGGCTTATTTTCGTTTTCATTGAAAGAAATAAAAAGTTCATAGTATATAATAGGGAAAGATGTGTTTTGTATGAGCACAAAATGAAAATACAGAAAGGGTTTACTGTGCTTCAAGGCTGTTGACGGGAGAGAAGATGAGAAAACATATACATGTCGGAATGGATGTAGGTGCATCGGCAGTGAAATGCATCGTTTTAGACACCGACGGTAAAATTCTTTGGCGGCAGTATATTCATCATGACTGCCGTGTGATGGAGACTGTGGAACGGGTGATGACCGATCTGGTGGCTGTGTATGAAGGAAGTGAAGTATTTCTTTGCATGACCGGACAGGGGGGAGAGGACATCGCTGAACGCTTCGGCGTGTCCTTTATACCGGAGATTGCTGCACAGACGAATTATCTTTCCCGTTTTGGCAGAGATGTGGATGCAGTGATTGAGATTGGCGGGGAAAGTGCGAAAATCACTTATCTGCATCCGGTGGTGGATCAGCGGGTTAATCGGATATGTGCCGGCGGTACGGGTGCGTTTCTGGATCATATGGCAAAGCTTTTGGGAACAGATACCATGGGACTTAATGATCTTGCCGGCAGAGGGACGAAAGTGTATCCTGTCGCGTCAAGATGCGGTGTTTTTGCAAAAACGGATATCCAGGGGCTGCTGAATGAAGGAGCAGAAAAAGCGGATGCGGCACTATCCCTGTTTCATGCCGTGGTTGCCCAAGTCGTGTCTGGACTTTCCCACGGCCGGCCGATAGAAGGACGTGTCGCTTTTCTGGGAGGACCGCTGACATTTCTTCCGATACTGAGAAAATGTTTTGCGGAAGAGCTTTCTCTTGACGGGGATCATGCGGTTCTTCTTCCCCAAAGTGAATATTACCTTGCTTTTGGCGCGGCTATTTCAGCTGAAAAATCGAAATCAGCCGATCTAAAAAATGTGAAACTGCATATGGAAAAAGAAAGGGCGGACTCCAGTTCTTCTGTGGAAATGGTGGAAGGTCTTTTTTCTTCTCCGCAGGAGTATGAAGATTTTGTGAAAAGACATGCCGCTGCCGCGGTCAGACGATATCCTTTGTCAGAATATACCGGGGCTGTGTGGATGGGCATAGATGCCGGATCGACGACTTTAAAGGCTGTACTCATCGACAAGGATGGTGCGATACTCAGAGAGTGGTATGGCAGTCATCGGGGAAATGTGATTTCCCGGGCGAAAGAAATTCTGCTTGCTATGTATGAGGTGCTGCCTTCTCAGTGCTGCCTGGCAGGTGTCGGAGTTACCGGTTATGGGGAAGGACTTCTCCATAAGGCGTTCTGTTTGGATACAGGGGAAGTGGAAACTATGGCGCATCTTCGGGCTGCCAGATTTTTCTGCCCGGAAGTGACGGCACTTTTGGATATCGGCGGACAGGATATGAAGTACTGCCGATTAAAAGATGGAAGGATAGACCATATTTCTTTAAATGGAGTCTGCTCCTCCGGCTGCGGTTCTTTTCTGGAATCTTTTGCAGATCATCTTCACATGGATATTAAGGAATTTGCAAGGCAGGCGGCATTGGCAGAGAAGATGCCCGATCTGGGAAGGCACTGTACGGTTATTATGAATTCTTATGTGAAAAAGGTGCAGAACCGCGGTGTGGGATTGGCAGATCTTGCGGCGGCACTTTCCGTATCGGTGGTCAAAAATGCGCTCTTCAGCGTCATTCAGCTGGAGTCTGCTGAAGAGCTGGGGGATCATATCGTGGCGGAAGGCGGTACCTTTTATAATGACGCGGTACTCCGCGCTTTTGAACGTCTGACGGGAAAGGAAGTCATCCGTCCGGATATTGCGGGCCTCATGGGTGCCTATGGAATGGCGCTTAAAGCCAAAGATCAATTTGGAGAACAGCATGCTTCTTCCCTGCCAGGCGCTGCGGAAATAAAAGCGTTCCGTATGGAAACGGAAAACCGGACCTGCCCCGGCTGCGGCAATCATTGCGCTGTCAGTGTGCGCCGTTTTTCCGGCGGTGAAATTTTTGTAACGGGAAATCGATGCGGAACGGGAGAAATCATACTGACCGGAGAAAGAAATAAGACATCCTGTCCGGATGTGTACCAGTGGATAAAAGATCATGTATTTAAAAAAGAAGCGCCTGAAGGGAAGTGCAGGGGAATCGTAGGGATACCCGCCGCTTTGGATATGTGGTCGGATTTTCCTTTTTGGGCGGGATTTTGGAACAGCCTCGAATATCGTGTAATGACATCGGAATGGAATGAAGAAGATGCGAGACAGGCGGCGATGACCATTCCGCAGCGCGTGCACTGTCATCCCTGTATGCTGGCTCATGGGCATCTGCAAAATCTGATCCGGCGGAAACCGGATATGATCTGGTTCCCCGCACATACAAGAGCGTGGCACAATTCATTTACCGATGAAAAACGGCATGCACTCTACGGCCATGTATTGGCAAAATTTATGAAAAAACAAATTGCGAAAGCCCAAATTCCCTATCTTCATCCCACGCTTCCGGAGTTCGGTATGAAAAGACTGGGAAAAGTTCTTGTACGGAGACTGCCGCAATTTTCGGAAGAGAATATAGAAAAAGCAGTAGAAGCGGGATATGAAAGATTAGCACGGTATGAAAACGCATATAAAAAAGAAACGGAAAAAGCACTTTTGTGGATAAAGGAGAATCACAAGACAGGGATTGTACTCACCGGAAGACCTTTCCATGGAGATGTGCAGATCCACAAAGGTGTTCCTTACATGGCAGAGACTTTAGGTGCGGCAGTATTGTCCGGGGAAGGACTTGCACTTCTTGAGAAAGGCCGCCTGCCGGGCGGAGCCCGGTCATCCTCTTACCTGCTGCGGAAAGCCTGCGAAAGAGTGATCCGGGAACACGGTTTGGAACTCGTAGCGCTGCGTTCCGTCAGCTGCGGCTTGGATAGAGAGGCAGCAGATGAAGTGGAAAAGAAATTGAAAGAAAAAGGAAAATTCTATACGGTGCTCAGTTTGGATCAGGGAACAAATACGGGAGCCATAAAAATACGGCTGAGAACACTTTTGGCGGAAATAGAAGAAAGAAACTCTTTTTGCAAAGAACGGTGAGAGGTTTTTTGATTTGATATGCCGTGCCTGAAAAGATGCGGACATTCTTTTTTGCTTCACAGATTCGGGGAAGCCTGCTTGTGAGATGTTTACAGATGCATCGGTACGCGTTTTTTATATTTCATTCCTCATGTATAATGGAATGGAGTAAAAGTCAGGAGCGGGAAAGCAGCCGCAGTGGATAAGGCCGAGTATAGATAGGGCATGGAGGGAATCATGACAGAAGAAGAGTACCATCGGATCGCACGAAGAGAAAAAATATTTTACGCCGTTCTTATTATCGCGTGGTGTTTTGCTTTTGCTGTCTGGTTCACCATCGGATTTCCAAAAGCGAAGTGGGTGCTGATCGGCGGAGGGACGCTGATATACCTGTATCTGAAAAGCACCTTCACCGGACTTCCATGGTCGAGGCGGCTGGTCAGACCGGATCCCGTACCGACGGAAGCGCAGGAAGAAGTGGAAACAGAGGAAGACTATCCTCTTATTTCAGAAACGGAAAGAAAAGGGTATACGATGCTGGCAGAACTTTGTCTGGCGGAAGAAACGCAGAAGAAGCTGGTATCTTTTTTTGAGACGCTGAAAGACTATTCAGGTGCGGGAGAAGATGCGGAGTATGGCGGCACGCTGTTCTATGTGATGGAGTATATGGATGAGGAAGCCCATATTTTTTTCCTGATGGGGCTTGACTGGAAGCAGGATGTGGAAACGCTGGAATGGCGGATTGAAAGCGCGCTTACGGGGAATTTCGGCATGTCTGCCGACCTGCCGGATTTCAGAACGTATGGAAACAAGTCTATTTCCGCCCCTTCTGTTTTTGCCGACTATGACAATGCCCTGCGCAGGAAAGGATTTCAGCTGGGCTTTATAGATGTGGAATGTGATGAATACGTCATATTTGTCCATCGGACAGCGGATAGGGACAAAGCAGCAGACGCTGTACATCGGATTGGATACCGATATAAGGAAGTGGCGGATCTGGCAATATGAAAAACAGGAGATCGGGAGACGCCGGTATGAAATACGATCAGGCACAGGTCAGAATCCATGAAGCATACACGGTGGCAATCAGGGATCTGGGTGTTCATGGAGAAGGGATCGGGAGTGTGGACGGGTTCACCGTATTTGTTCCCGGGGCGCTTCCCGGAGAAACGGTCACCGCGGAAATCACTCTGCTGAAAAAATCTTATGCCCTGGGGAAACTGCTTTCCATAGAGCAGAAATCCCCTTTCCGCGTGGTGCCGGAGTGTCCCGTTTATGAAAACTGCGGCGGCTGCCAGCTTTCCCATCTCACCTATGAAGGGCAGCTCGATATGAAATACCGCCGTGTAAAAGATGTGATAGAGCGTATCGCCGGCGAATTGGGAGATTTGGTGAAGCCCGTGCTTCCGGCGGCGCATCCTTTCGCGTACAGAAATAAAATGGCCGTACCGGCAGGCCTTGTAAAGGGGAAAGCGGCACTCGGCTGCTACCGGCAGGGAAGCCATGACATCATACCGGTTTCCTCCTGTGCTATCCAGAAAGAAGAAAATAACCGCCTGCTCCGGTTTGCCCGGCGGTTTATAGAGAAGTACGGGATTTCCGTCTATGATGAAAAGACACGGAAAGGAAGCCTGCGCCATGTACTGGGGCGTGTGGGTGATGGCGGAAAGATGATGGCTATCCTTGTGACCGCTTCCGAAACCCTTCCGGAAGAAAAGCGGTGGATAGAAGAAATAAAAAAGGAACTGCCCGAAGTCGTTTCTCTCTGGCACAATATCCAGTCCAAGCCGGGAAATACGATACTGGGGGCGAAAATCCGACACCTCTGGAGCAGAGAAACGCTCACTGCCTCTCTTTGCGGACTGCGATTTGAAGTATCCCCGTACTCCTTCTTTCAGGTGCATAAAGAGCAGGCAGAAATTCTCTATGAAAAAGCATTGGCATACGCCGATCTGAAAGGCGGAGAAACCGTCATAGACGCCTACTGCGGCACAGGCACCATTTCCCTCTGCCTGGCGAAAAAGGCAAAGCGGGTCATCGGCATAGAAATCGTAAAGCCCGCCATAGAAGACGCCAAAAAGAATGCGAAAAAGAACCATATGGAAAATACGGAATTTTACGCGACCGACGCGGGAAAACTCATGCCGCAGCTTTACCGGAAAGGACTGGTTCCCGATGTGATCGTCATGGATCCCGTCAGAGCAGGCTGCAGTGAAGAAGTATTGAAGGCGGCGGCAGGCATGAAACCCAAGCGTATCGTCTATGTTTCCTGCAATCCCGCCACCTTTGCCAGAGATGCGAAGATTTTAAAATCGGAAGGCTACGAAATCAAAGAAGTCCAGCCGGTGGACATGTTCCCCCAGACCATGCATGTGGAGACAGTGGCCTTGATGATACGAGGGAAAAGCAAATAAGGATAGACCTTAGCAGAATAAGGGTTTTTAGTGTTTTTGCATACTTGGAAATAAGATGTAATTATAGCTGGAACCCCTTATTTTTGTGTGCATATGAGACTAGAAATACAGTTGAGTAGACAAAAGACACATACCACAACGGATCTTAGAAAAGAAAAGGAATTTCTGCTACCACTTCCAAAGAAAATGATACGAGATTTCTATTGCTTACGTTATCATATACAAATGAAAAAGTAACTGTACAAATTATTTCGTCAAAATGGTACATTCTTATATTGATACTTACGATTAAAGTAGTAATACGCATTTGTTTTAAAATTATCTTTAATATGTAGTGAAAAATGTTATAATAAAAATAGATTTAACAAAAGTGCGTATTTATACTATATCATTAAATGGAGGTGTGAAATGGAAGTAGAAAGACCAAGATATTTGAAGCAATTAATAGATAAAAAAGATAATGGAAGAGTAAAGATCATTACAGGCGTTAGAAGATGTGGGAAATCATATCTTTTATTTGAATTGTATCGAAAATATTTACTGTCTATTGGGATAAATGAAAATCAGATTATCATGATTGCTCTTGATAGTTTGAAGAATGCGCAATATAGAAATCCCATAGAATTAGATGATTTTCTAAGAGAAAAAATTCGGGATAATGTATTACGATATTATATTTTTATCGATGAAATTCAATTTGTAGAAGAAATTTCAAACCCATATCTGAAAAATAGTAACTCAAAGATATCCTTTGTAGATCTTGTATTAGGCCTTATGAAAATCTCCAATGTCGATGTATATATTACAGGGAGCAATTCCAGGATGCTTTCATCAGATGTGTTAACACAATTTCGAGATCGTGGCGATGAGATAAGAGTCTATCCATTTTCATTTGCTGAATTTTATTCATGCTATGATGGAGATAAAAGAAAGGCTTTCGATGAATATTGTTTATACGGTGGTATGCCTATATCTGTGCAACTTAAAAACCATGAAGAAAAGAGCAAGTATTTAAAGAATATTTTTACAAGCACTTATATTAAAGATGTGGTAGAGCGTCATAAAATCTTGAAAGATGTGTCTATAATAGATGATTTGCTGGATATCATATCTTCATCCATTGGTTCTTTATCTAACCCAACCAAGTTAGCTAGTACCTTTATGTCAGAAAAGAATATAAAGATATCTCAATTTACAGTTAGTAATTACTTGGATTACTTTATTGATGCGTTCTTAATAGAAAAAGCCAGGAGATTTGATGTGAAAGGGAGGAAGTATATTTCATCCCCATATAAATATTATTTTTCCGATATTGGTCTGAGAAATGCAAGACTAAATTTTAGGCAGAATGAACAATCACATATTATGGAAAATGTGATATACAATGAACTGCGAATGAGAGGGCTAAATGTAGATGTTGGTGTCGTAGAATATAATTATAAAAATGAGAACAAAAAAACAGTCAGAAAGAACCTGGAAGTTGATTTTATTATTAATAGAGGAAGTAATAGATACTATATTCAATCAGCACTTAATGTGGATACAAAAGAAAAACAAATGCAGGAAACTGAATCTTTAAGAAGAACCGGAGATTCCTTTAAAAAAATGGTGATAGTAAGAAATAACATTGTACCTCGATATGATGATGATGGTATTTTATATATTGGAATAGAAGACTTTCTTTTAGATGAAACGTCAATAGACTTATAGAAATATCAATACTGCATTTAATAAAAATGCGTATTTACAAAAATTTATTAATGTGGTAAGGCCCAGAGAAATCTGGGCTTTTTTAATGCCACTTTTGTCTTATAACCTGGATTTTAGAGATAGGTGAAAGGTTCTGCGTATTATTAAACCATGATGTTAGCATTGCAGTCGTTAAATATGATTTATCATGACATATCGTTTCATGTGAAAATAGTAGCTTTGATAATACAGGGGAAATATGTGTCGAATGAAGTGAAGGCACAAAAAAGTTTACGAGCAATCGTGTTGAAAAGCTGTGTATAATCGCCTACACTATTACAAGTGGGATTTTTATGTGGAAGGAGCGTGTGAAGATATGGCTCAACATAAAAAAGACTATATAACCCTTAATATAAAGATGAACGCGGCACTAATGCGTCGTTTTGCAACATACTCAAAAGACGTTGGTCAGACAAAAACTCTGGCTGTTGAGTGCATAATTGGTGCGTTTCTGGATGAGCGTGGCGCGAAAGCCGAAAAGGAACGTAAAGAGGCTGAGAGTCTATGAGAAAGCATTGGTATAGAAATCGTAAAGCCCGCCATAGAAGACGCCAAAAAGAATGCGAAAAAGAACCATATGGAAAATACGGAATTTTACGCGGCCGACGCGGGAAAACTCATGCCGCAGCTTTACCGGAAAGGGCTGGTTCCCGATGTGATCGTCATGGATCCCGTCAGAGCAGGCTGCAGCGAAGAAGTATTAAAGGCGGCGGCAGGCATGAATCCCAAGCGCATCGTCTACGTTTCCTGCAATCCCGCCACCTTCGCCAGAGATGCGAAGATTTTAAAATCGGAAGGCTACGAAATCAAAGAAATCCAGCCGGTGGACATGTTCCCCCAGACCATGCATGTGGAGACAGTGGCACTTTTGTGCAGGAAAGATATCGACAATCATATTGAAGTGAAATTGGAACTTGATGAAGAAGATATTACCAAGGTTGAAAGCAAAGGAACTTATGAGAATATCAAAGATTATATCCTTGACAAATATGGACTTAAGGTTTCAATGCTCTATATAGCTCAAATCAAGAGAAAGTGCGGACTTGAGCTTGGAGAAAATTACAATAAATCCAAGAAAGACAATCAAGTAGTGCCGGAATGTCCGAAAGAAAAAGAAGACGCTATCATGGATACACTTAAGGCTTTTGGGATGATAGTACAGGAGGGATAAGAAAATGGCTAAAATGCAATCAATAGAACCGAATATAGCTGACCTTGTAAATGGTTGGCTTAAAAGTTATGGCTTAGATTACAAATTGGAACAAGAAAGTTTGAATGCAGAAATAGATAAGGCACTAGATGAATATAAATCAAAAAGTGGCGGAACAGGTGGAAATAGACCGGATGCCAAACTTTTATTACAAGATAAAGCTTTAAACTATTATCCAATACTTATAGAGTATAAAGGCTATAAAGACAAACTAATTAAACTTGATGGAGATAATAGAGTAGATAATAGAACAAATAAAAATGAGCCAAATTACAAAAATATCAATAGCTATGCCGTAAATGGAGCAGTGCATTATGCCAATGCCATACTTCATTACACAAGCTACACAAATGTAATAGCTATCGGTGTCACAGGATATAAAAAGACAAATGGAGAAATAGAACACTCTATAGGTGTTTACTATGTATCCAAAGATAACTTAGGTATTGGACAAGAAGTAGGTGAATACAGCGACCTTTCTTTTTTAAAAAAAGAAAACTTCAATAATTTCATCAAGAAAGTAAATGAACTCTCTTTATCAAGTGAAGAACTGGAAGTACTTAAAGATAAAAGAGAAAAAGAAATCAATGCAAGCCTTGTAAAGCTAAATAATGATATCTATGCAAACGAAAAAGGACTTAGTGAAAACGACAGAGTGTATCTTGTTTCTGCTTCTATTATGGCGACTCTTGGAATACCGGGAGAAGTAAGCCCTCTGGAAAAATCCGACCTGAAATCATCTACAGAAGATGGCAACACAGACGGAGAAATTATTGTCAGAAAAATCGAAGCATTCTTGAAAAAGAAAAATCTACCAAAAACAAAACAAGACCTTATCGTAAGAACTCTAAAAAACACACTGCTTTCAGATAATATCAACAAGCCGGTAAATGGAGAAAGCCAATTAAAAAGAATATTTTCTAAAATAGTTGATGACTTGGGTATTTACTACAAAATAGGCTTAACCACAGACTTTACGGGAAAGCTATTTAATGAAATGTATTCGTGGCTTGGTTTTACACAAGATAAGTTAAACGATGTAGTGCTAACACCATCTTATGTAGCAAATTTTTTAGTAAAACTTGCAAGAGTAGATAAGGATAGCTATGTTTGGGACTTCGCAACGGGCAGTGCAGGGCTACTGGTAGCTGCCATGAACGAGATGATTATAGATGCAAAGGAAAAAATAACCTCCCCATTAGATCTGGAACAAAAACAACTAAAGATTAAGGCGGAACAACTTTTAGGATTAGAGGTATTATCCAATATCTATATGCTTGCAATCCTAAATATGATACTTATGGGAGACGGTAGTTCAAACATCTTGAACAAAGACTCACTAACAGACTTTGATGGGAAATATAGTTTTGGAAAAGCTGACGAGAAATTCCCGGCAACCGCATTTGTATTAAACCCACCTTATTCAGCAGAGGGGAACGGAATGGTTTTTGTTGAAAAGGCACTGTCTATGATGAATAAAGGATATGCGGCTATTATTATTCAAAATTCAGCAGGTAGTGGAAAGGCAAAAGAACTTAATAAGAAAATACTTACAAAGAATACATTGCTTGCAAGTATTAAAATGCCAATAGATTTATTTATAGGAAAATCAAGCGTACAAACCAATGTATATGTATTTAGAGTAGGAGAAGCACATCAAAAAGACGAAGTCGTTAAGTTCATAGACTTTTCAAATGATGGCTACACAAGAACCAATAGGAAAAAGGCGAGTATAAATCTTAGGGATACAGATAGAGCGAAAGAAAGATATCAGGAAGTAGTAGACCTTGTACGTTTTGGCAAGAGCAAGTTAAATATCTTTACAGAAAAAGAATATTATGAAGGACATATTGACCCTGAAAACGGCTCAGACTGGAATCAGACAGCACCGGTAGACACAAGGCCGACTCTTGAAGATTTCAAGAAAACGGTAGCTGATTATTTAGCTTGGGAAGTGTCCAACTTAATTAAAAATATAGACAAGGAGAATGAACGCCTAAAAAAATAAATGCCTCACTGGACGAAAAACTCCAAAATGTTCAGTGGGGCGAGTATAGAATTGGGGATTTGTTTGAGAAACTAAAAACAAATAATTTAAAGATGAAGGTAAGTGATTTATCGCCTAAAAAAACAGCAGATTTTACTCTTCCCGTTTTAACTGCGGGTATTGAAAATCAGGGACTTAATAATTATGCTCCTAGAGATAATGCCACTATATTAAAAAATGTAATCTCTATTTCTGCAAATGGAGCAAATACAGGAGCAACCTTTTATCAGAATAAAGAATTTACAGTATTGCAAGATGCGTATGCTATATCGTTTAAAGGGGAATATATACCTAATGATAATCAATACTTATTTTTAACAAGTGCAATTACAAAGTCTATATATGGTAGCTTTGCGTGGACTGACAAAGCTGGTTGGGAAAAGGTAAAAAAAGAATTTATCCAGCTACCAACAAAAAACGGAAAAATAGATTTTGAATTTATGAATGCTTATATAAGCGAACTCGAAGAGGAGCGTATAAGCGAACTTTCCGCTTACCTAACGGTAAGCGGACTAGACAGTTATGAATTGTCTAGCGAGGAGAAAGACGCACTAGAAATTTATAATGATATGGTGTTTGATGAATATAAATTCAAGGACATTTTTAACAACATCAAGCAAGGTAGACGATTGAAAAAGGATGATCAAATTATTGGTAATATACCCTTTGTTATGTCAGGTAGAACTAATACAGGAGTTGTTGGATATATTTCAAATCCAATTGCTTTATTCTCTAAAAATTCTATTACCATAGATATTTTCGGTAATAGTTTTTATAGAAATTATGATTTTGGTGCTGGAGATGATACAGGTATATACTGGAATAGTGAAGTTCAATATCCTAAGGAAACAATGCTATACTTTACAACTGCTATGGAAAAAGCATTGTTTGGTAAATACTCATATGGGAAAAAACTTAGAAGCTCTCAGAGTTTTAATTTCAAAATGCAATTGCCAACAAAAAATAATGAAATAGATTTTACCTATATGGAGCTTCTTATTTCCGCAGTAAAAAAATTAGTTATAAAAGATGTAGTGCTTTATGCAGATAATAAAATAAATGCCACAAAAAAAGTGATAAGTAAAAATTGAAAATATGATTTTAGAAATTAGAGATAGCAGAAATGTTGTCTCTTTTTCGTTAAGCACGCATTGATAGACAGTTCTCTTTACAAACGCTCTTTAATAATCTATGATTAAAGCGTAAATGTAAAGAAGGTGATGGAATGAATGCTTTAGAAAAATATTTTTTAGAAAATAATATTATTACAAATAAACAAGCGGAAGAGATAGGCGTCAAAAGACATATCTTAGCTTCACTTGTCCAAAAAGGCGAGCTGGAGAGAGTTAAAAAAGGCGTCTATAAGAAAAAAGATGCCGTAGATGATGATTTTGCCGCTATATCACTTAATAATGAGCAAGTGGTCTTTTCTTTCCATACAGCTTTGTATCTTCTTGGATTTAGTGACAGAACACCGAATGTTTTTCATATCAGTGTGCCGCAGGGATATAATGCAGGGCATATCAAACGTAAATTTCCTAACATCAAGGCACATTATGTAAAGAGAGATTTTTTTCATTTAGGAGCTATTAAGATAAAAACACCGATTGGCTCACCTGTAAAATGTTATAACATGGAAAGATGTATTTGCGATATTGTTTTGGAAAGAAAATCCATTGATAAGCAGATATTTATAGATGCAATGACTGGATACTTTAAGAGTAAAGATAAGAATATCAGAAATCTTATTAAATACAGCAGGATTCTTGGAATTGAAGATGAAATCAGAAAATATATGGAGGTTTTATAAATGATAGGTTCGGAAGGTTTGAAAGGAAAAATAAGAAATATTGCAAACTCTAAAAACCTCAGATCACAGGAAGTTCTGCAAATGTTTTTCTTTGAAAGATTCTTAGAAAGACTGTCAAAATCTAAGTATAAATTTAATTTTGTCATCAAAGGCGGACTTCTTATATCTTCTATGATTGGGATTGATAACCGTACTACGATGGATATGGATACCACTATAAAAGGCGTGCCATTGAAGGAAGAAGTCATACGAAATATTATTTCAGAAATCATAAATGTAGAGGTAAATGACGGCATAGAATTTGAAATAACGAATATAAGCCATATACGAGAAGATGATGAATATGAAAACTTCAGAGTACATTTAATAGCTAACTTTGACAAGATTAAAAATGACATGAAGATTGATATTACAACAGGAGATACCATAACACCAAAGGAGATTGAATATCTATATCCTTGTATGTTTCAAGAGGAAAGTCTTAGGGTTTTGGCATATCCACTTGAGACGATATTGGCTGAAAAATATGAGAGCGTTATTAAAAGAAATATCTTCACAACAAGGATGAGAGATTTTTACGATCTATATAATTTATACAATCTAAGAAAAGAGGAAATTGATTTTGACATTCTAAAACAGGCGATTATTTCAACTGCAAACAGAAGAGGAAGTTTTTCGCTTATGAAACAGGCAATAGAGATTATTGAGGACATAAAGGATGACGATTATCTTAAAGAATTATGAAAGGTATATTTAGCAGACAATCTTTATGTAGGCGATTTGATTTTTTTAGAAACCGTAAAAGTAGTTGAGGTTATCGCGGAGAAGATTGCTTTATAGAGAGCAAATTTATGTACTGTTCTTCCGGTATTGTCATATATGGTAAAATGGCAGTTGTGAAGTGTAATTAATTTTATATTTTTAGACAAGGAGAGTATTATGGGATTGATGGATATCGTTAAGAAGCTTCTGACCGGTGCGACAGATGAGGAAAATGCAAGAAATAAGGCGAGGATGAGAGAGCTTTTCAACGAGTGTGTGCCGGAAGGGGATCAGTATACGCTGATATACTGCCATATGGAGGATTTTACGGATGCAGTCGTTGTTAAAGTCACGACGCACAGTAATTTCATCGTAGGATATAAACCGGGAGAAGTGGTCGTAGTGCCTGTGGACGCAGAACTGAAAGGGCATGAGGAGCCGGTTGTGTTCAATAAAGAAAATGGCGGACAGATTAAGTCCACCCTGGTGGGGTACTGCACCGCTTCCAAGCCGGATGTTACGTTCCAGTTTGAACCGATTACCTATGAACCGGGAATCAAACGCGGAAGCAAGTATGCCGTATCTGTCACGCAGTCCCATGCGGAGGTATCTGCTTTCAGGAAATTCTTTAAGCAGGGGTTGTAATTTTAGGACGGAGAGAACCCGGACTGTGGGATAGGGAATCTGTTCATTCCTATTCCATAGGATCATAAACTATGCAGTGATAAAAGGGTCAGACGTGTTCACCTTTAGGTGCAGCGTTCTGACCTTTTTGCGTATAATCGGTGAAACGATTCAGGATAAAGCGGTCGGTATGGAAATTGTAAAGATTTCTTCTTATGCTATGTATGCGCTGCGAAAGACAAGCGTAGAATCATAAGGGAATTGATTGCGGATACAAAAAATCCGACACAATAGCATATGTCGGAAGCCGCATCAAAAATGAATTTAAAAAGCCTGTCAGTCAGGGATTATCTGCAGACCTCCGGTGATAGGGATTCTATACGAGATCTTTTGCTTCGCCCATCCGGACATTTCATTGCAGAAGACACAATAAAGAAAAGTAAAATAATAGAATAACAGATGCTCGTTTCTGCTATAATTAAAGAAATATAAAAGGAATGAGGTCACTATGAAAACAATATGCGCAGCGCTCGGCATGGCCGCTTTACTCACTTTTTCTGCTTCGGCAGATACACTCACTCTTCCGAAAGGACACGTGCTGGATTTTGGAGATACTGTCGATATTCTTGACGGGAGACAGACGTACTTTGGAAAGCAGATGAAAAACTGGGCGGAACACGAAGCAGTTGAAAAGGAGTCAAAACCGCAGGCAGCTGCTATCGGCATTATCGGCGGTGCTGACAGCCCGCCATCTGTTTACCTGACGTCCAAACTGGCATCGGATGTATCCCATCTGGCGGCGGAAGCCTTGGGAGAGCTGCGGGTATACCAGCTTCGCGCAAACACGCCGGAAGCTTTTTACGAATCCCTCGTGATCTCTTTTTCCGTGGATCATAAGAATCCGGAGAAAGAAAAGAACGGTTTATCACCCTTCGTGAAATTGATGAGGAAAGAAATGACAGACACGGCGGGCAGTACTGCAGCGAAACAGGCAGTATCTGATAAAAAGAACGCTGCCATACCGTTTGCAGGCAAAATGTGGAAAGAAGCTGAAATCGGAGAGCCGTATAAACAATTTCTGGGGAAAAAGGGAATCCGTCTGTATGTGAGCGGTGAGACCCGCTGGAAAGAAAAGAAATCCCGCGGGGGGAAAGCGTACCGCCTGGCAAAGGTGAAAGCCGGATTATACACTGGCGGCTGCCTGATCCCCTTTTTTGCGGAAGGGCTCATTTTGGAAGACGGTGACAGTACGACATACACACTCTTTGCAGGCGATCAGAAATCAGGGGCATACTTTGCGCCTTATGTGGAAAAAGCGGCACGGGAGATGAAATGATGAAGATCAAAATAATGCTGGCGGCTTCGATTCTTTGTGCCATGACGACAATGTGTGCAGGAGCTGCCGATATGACAGACAATATGGGAAACATGGCAGGCTTTCCGCCGATTTCAAGCATAAATATTCCTAAAGATGATAATATCGTTTCCGCTGTATGGAACGGTATTGTGCAGGAAGAGGCGAAATCTTTCTTTCAAAAAGTGAAGCTTCCGAAGAATACTGATTTTACTCCTCTTGGGAAGGATGGAAAATTCGGACTGCTTACCGTGACGGAAGAAGGAAACAGCGTGCCCGCTTTCGTCATGAACTGCGAATTTGCTCCTGTAGTCGGTAAAGAGGCCATGAAAGACGCTTTTGACGCACCCCGTCTGTCGGGAAAATCGGTTTCCGAACTGTATGGCTGCAACGTGGCTCTTTTGGGCATGGAAAACGTATTGAATGGTATGTTTCTGGAAATGGCGAAGCGGATCAATGAAAAGCCCGAGACGGATCCCAAGATTCCGCTCAACATGCTTGGTGTCAGTTGCCTGAATGTGGAGCAGATCCACCGCGCACAGGACAGACCCCGTATTTATACAAGCGGCGTGCGTGCCGTTTTCTTCATCGACGGATTTGCCGTTCCCGTTTACGGAAAAGGCTATGTGATGAAGTACGGCGATAAGTACCGTCTTTTTTCCGTTCTGACAACGGACTCCGCCAATGAAATGGTGAAAAAAGCGGCTGACCGCATCGCGGCGGCTTCAGTGAAGTAGATATCATCCTGTTGTTTTTTCTGTGACCGGATTTCATCGGCAGGGAATACAGAGGAAATCATAAATTTTTCCAAAAAATTTCACAGATGGCAGTGTGTTCAAAAAGGAGAAAGGAAAACGGTAGATGATAAAATGTGTCAGAGGAATTTGCTCATAAGAAAAAGCTATGGATTTATACGTCTGTAGACCCCGTAGCTTTTTCATTTGTCCGGTTATAATTATTTCTTACAAGGGAAAGTGTATTACTCATGCTGCATCTTAAAAAGAAAATACTATTCTCAATAACGGCTGCAATAATACTTGGCAGCATGCCATTATCAGGGAATGCCTGGGAAGCGGAACCTGAAATAAGTGGCGTTTCTCTGCAGCAAGCACCGGATCAGATGGATGTTTCTGCAGCCGGTCGTACAAAGTACGATGGCTATATTTGGCGTCTCGATGCAAAAGACAGGGATCAATTGCCGCGCAGATTTCGTACTGCGAATTCTGCATTCCGCTCTGATGTGGATGTCAAAAAAACAGGCAAAGGATTTACGATGACCCCCTCTCGCAAGGGGTTGGATCATCTGAACATATCCGGCAGTGCGGAGTTCTCTGTCGGAGAGTTTGAGAAGCTGGTTTCCGTACTCAAGAAGCAGGCGAACGGGCCAATTTATATTGTGGATCTACGGCAGGAAACGCATGGTATATTTAATGGGAATGCCGTCAGCTGGTTCGGCGCGCGCGATTGGGGCAATATAGGAAAGAACAAAACTGATGTTTTAAAAGATGAGATGAAGCGTTTGTGTGCAGCCAAGGGGAAAAGCCTCATTGTGACGATGCTCGATGAAGGGAAGGGGCCGATTGATCCTAAACCTATGAAGATTAATTCGGTCATGAGTGAAAGGCAGCTGGTGGAACAAAATGGTCTGCATTATTACCGCATTGCGGCAACGGATCATATCTGGCCATCGCCTGAAAACATTGATGACTTCATCTCCTTCATACGCACACTGCCCGATCATGCATGGCTGCACTTCCACTGCCGGGCGGGCAAAGGACGTACTACGATTTATATGGCCATGTATGATATGATGAAAAATCCTGATATATCACTGGAGGATATTCTCTCGCGCCAATATCTTCTTGGCGGAAATTACATTGCTTATGAAATGGATAAGCCGAAACAGAATCAATGGAAAGCCGCTTATTATCATGAGAAAGCAGCTATGATTGCAAAGTTCTATCAGTATGTGCAGGAAACTCATGCCAATCACTTTACAATGCGTTGGAGCCGGTGGCTTAGATCTCATCTGACAATGGAAGATGCATCTCCCACGCAAAGCATTCAGGATCACGTATTCAAGGATACCATAGCTGAAAAGGGAATATTTTTTTAGGCGTAATGATATTCTTTGCGGCAGGCGATCCAGAAGGAAAACGTCACGAAAAATGCCAGCAGCTTGGCGATGGAAACGGAAAGCCAGATACCGTCCGTTCCCAGCCACAGCGGAAGTGCTATAACGGCGATGATTTGAAAAACAACGGACTGGAGGAGAGAGATTACGGAAGAGATGAAACCGTTGTTCAGTGCCGTGAAGAACGCCGAGCCGTACATGCAGAAACCGTTCAGGAGGAAAGAAAAGGAAAAGAATCGGAAACCCCGGACGGTGAGCGTGGCTAAAGTTTCATCGTAGCCGGCAAAAATATCTGTCAGTACAGGAGCGGCGAGGTATGCGGAGGTGGTGAGGAAAAGGCCGGCACCGGCAATGACCGTGAAGCTCTTTCTGAGAATGCTCCGCAGTTTATCTTGACGATATCCATGAAAACCGGGTACAATATATTCCGAAATAAGTTGTATATTCACCTTATTTCGGAATAGGAGATGTATATGGAAATCAAACGTGGCATTTACCTGGATAAATTAATTCGTAAAAAGAAAAACGGCCTGATAAAAGTGATAACAGGTGTGAGAAGGTGCGGGAAGTCTTATCTGCTCTTTTATTTGTTCCATAAGCACTTGCTGGATAGCGGTGTACCGGAAAATCATATTATTGAAGTAGCTTTAGATGATCGCAGCAATAAAGCTTTGCGTGACCCTGATGCCATGCTCCGGTTTATTAAGGAAAACATTCGGGATAAGGAAGATTATTATATTATTCTCGATGAAGTGCAGTATTTAAACGAATTTGAGGACGTTTTGAATAGTTTGCTTCATATCCGCAATGCGGATGTTTATGTGACCGGAAGCAACTCTAAATTTCTTTCTTCCGATGTGATTACCCAATTTCGCGGGCGCGGCGATGAAATTCATGTGTATCCGTTGAGTTTTTCCGAATATGTGCCGGCATATCAGGGATCTGTGGATGAGGCATGGGACGATTATCTTATCTATGGAGGAATGCCGCTGATTCTAACTATGGCAGAGCCGGAAGATAAAGCAGCGTATCTGAACTCCTTATTCCAAAAGGTCTATATCTCGGATATTGTTGAACGTCATGATGTTCGGAATAAGGTGGAATTGGATGAACTGGTGGACATCCTTGCATCCGCGATTGGCAGCTATACCAATCAAAGTAAGCTTGTGCGAACGTTCAAAAGCGTAAAGGGAAAAACAATCAGCGATAAGACGATCAAGAATTATATTGATTATCTGATTGATTCATTCCTGATCAGCAAGGCTGTGCGGTATGACATTAAAGGTAAAAAGTACATCGGATCGCCGTCTAAGTATTATTTTGAGGATGTGGGGCTGAGAAATGCGAGGTTGGGGTTCCGGCAGGTGGAACAAACACATCTTATGGAGAACATTATCTACAATGAACTTCGGATTCGTGGATATCATGTAGATGTCGGTGTTGTGGAATACTACGGGGTTAATGGGGAGGGGAAACGCGGAAAGAAGCAGCTGGAGGTGGATTTTGTCGCTACAAAAGGAAGCGAGAAACATTACATCCAATCTGCGTTTACACTTCCGACAGCAGATAAAGTGGATCAGGAACAACGCAGTCTTCTGCATATCCCGGACTCATTTCGGAAAATTGTCGTCGTAGGAGATAATATTAAAGTTCGTCGTGATGAGAATGGAATTATTACGATTGGCCTTCGAAATTTTTTGCTGGATGAAGATAGTTTGAAATTATAAAAATAATAATTTTACATAAAATTTTATGTTTCAGATTAAGGCATCGGATGAACTGTCTGATACTCTTTTTATCCGGAGAAATCCGGTTTTTTTCTCAATGCCGTGGCTGCAACTTATTCCAGAGACCAAATTTGGTAATATTGAAAATACAGAGTACAAAAAAGCATTTCTCTTTCCGTCTCGGAGAAATGCTTTTTCTGTACGCTGTTTCTTTAGGCGTAATGATATTCTTTGCGGCAGCTGATCCAGAAGGAAACTGTCACGAAAAATGCCAGCAGCTTGGCGATGGAAACGGAAAGCCAGATACCGTCCGTTCCCAGCCACAGCGGAAGTGCTATAACGGCGATGATTTGAAAAACAACGGACTGGAGGAGAGAGATTACGGAAGAGATGAAACCGTTGTTCAGTGCCGTGAAGAACGCCGAGCCGTACATGCAGAAACCGTTCAGGAGGAAAGAAAAGGAAAAGAATCGGAAACCCCGGACGGTGAGCGTGGCTAAAGTTTCATCATAGCCGACAAAAATATCCGCCAGTATGGGAGCGGCGAAGTATGCGGAGGTCGTGAGGAAAAGACCGGCACAGGCAATGACGGTGAGGCTCTTTCTGAAAATGCTCCGCAGTTCATCATCGCGGCGGGCGCCGTAATTGTAGCTTACGATAGGCGCGGTCCCCATGGAGTAGCCGATGAAAATCGCTTCAAAGAAGAATGCCACATACATAATCACGCCGAAGGCGGCGACCCCGTCCGTTCCGGCGATGGAGATCAGCTGATAATTGTAGAGCATGGAAACGAAGGACATGGAAATATTTGTGAGCAGTTCCGAAGAGCCGTTTGTACAAGTCTTCCAAAGCGCAGGGCTATCCCATTCCGGTTTCACCAGCTGGAGAGAAGATGTATTTCTTTTAAGGAAGTAAATCAGAGGGAAAAGACCGCCTGCGTATTCGCAAAGCACTGTGGCAAGGCCGGCGCCTAAGAGGCCCCATTTGAAGATAAGAATGAAAAGGGCATCGAGACCGATATTCATTACACCGGAGAGGATTGTCATGTGAAGACCGAGAGAAGGTTTTCCTGCGGTGACCATGAATGATTGGAATACCCGCTGGAGGATAAACATGGGGAGAGAAAGAAGAAGTGTGCGGCCGTAAAAGACACTGCATGCAAGCACTTCTCCGGAGGCACCCATGGCGGAGGCAAGAAAGGGCATGAGGAAGTAACCCAGGGCGGAAAGCAATATGCCCCCGGCGAAAGCGGAAAGGACGATAAGAGAAAAAAGGCGGTTCGCTTTTTCTGTCTGCCCCTCACCCATGGTCTTTGCTACAAGGGCGCTGCCGCCTGCGCCGAACATGAATCCGACACACGCGAAAACCATGATGGCGGGGAAGATCAGGTTGACCGCGGTGAATGCCGTTTTGCCCACATAATTCGACACGAAAAATCCGTCGACCATGGTGTAGGTGGAAATAAAGATCATCATCACCACAGAGGGCAGGACGAAACGGAAAAGCTGTTCATAATTGAAACGGGAAGAAATATCTATACTCATAAAATATCCTCAGCGGCAAATTATCTTTTGTTGGTTCATGGAAAGCAGAACGAAATAAGCCGTTGATTCAAAGCGAAAGACACTGCGGTTGTTTCCATAAAAAGAAATGCTTTGCATCGGCAGTCAGTTTTATTTTTTGTGCTTCCTTTTTAATTTCTTTCCTTTTTTCAGCTTGAGCGCATGGTTGTCCAATGTGAATACAGGAGGCTCATCGGCGGCAAGAGCGAGGGGAATGCCTTTCAGTTCTGCCAGCTCTCTTGCGAGGGCATCCTTGTCTGCCTTCAGTTTTTCTATTTCCGCCACGCGGAGTTTTTCTTTTTCTCTTGCAATTGCTGCGGGATCTCCGCCGATACCCCAGCTGTCCGTGTCCACTTCTTCAATGGTGACGACCGTGGTCTTCGGATTTTTGTTCAATACGCGGGCGAGGAGTTCCGTGGCTCCTTTGATGAGTTCTGCTTTCTGCTCGGCAGTAGCGCCTTCACGTGTGATTTTGATGTTGATGTAGGGCATGGGATCCTCCTGTCTGCAAATGATTCAAATATTTCTTTCATTATACCATGGCAGGAGGGTCTTTTATTTGACACACAAGGGGCCTTCCTGTAAAATTAAAAAAGGGATATATAAAATATCTTCGCCCCCCGGCGGGGCTTTTTTTATGCATAAAAAAGCTCCATGCAGATGTATTCTGTGAAAAGGAGAGGCAATGAGCAGATTTTATGATGTGGTAGTTATCGGTGCCGGACCGGCGGGTATTTTTACCGCTCTTGAACTGGCGGATACCGGTGCATCTGTCCTGATCCTTGAAAAGGGATTGGATATCCGTGAGCGCATAGCGCTGAATCGTGACAAGAATGCTCCGCCGAAAGACCGCCGGGCGAATATCGTTTGCGGCTGGGGCGGCGCGGGTGCGTTTTCTGACGGGAAGCTGACGCTTACTACGGATTACGGCGGCAATCTTGATGATTATATGAATAAAGGAGAGCTTGCCGGTTTAATTTCCTATGTGGATTCGGTGTACTGCAGGTACGGCGGCGCTGAAAGAAAGGTATACGGCGATGAGTTTGCCGAGGAAATACATGAACTGAAACGGAAATCCGCTGCGGCGGATCTTATGTTTATCCCTGCCCGCATCCGCCATCTCGGTACGGATGTGAACAGTGTCATTCTTGCCAATATGCGCGATTCTCTTCCGTCCAATGTGACCGTTATTTCCAAAACAGCGGCGGACAGAATTCTTGCGGACAAAGACGGAACGGTTCTCGGTGTGGAAGCGGGCGGGGAGACGTATCGCTGCAAGTACCTTGTGGCGGCACCCGGCCGTGAAGGGGCGGAGTGGTTTATGAAAGAAGCCCGCGCGCTCGGTTTGGAGACACAGTCAAATGCGGTGGATATCGGTGTCCGTGTGGAATCTCCCGCAGAAGTGTATGAACCGATCACAAAGATCTGTTACGAATCGAAACTGGTGTATTTCTCCCGTTCCTTTGATGACCGGGTACGCACGTTCTGTATGAATCCTTACGGTTTCGTGGTGACGGAAAATAATGCGGGGCTCCAGACAGTGAACGGCCATTCTTTTGCCCATAAGAAGAGCGGAAATACGAATTTCGCCATTCTTGTTTCCAAACAATTTACCAGTCCTTTCAATGAACCCATTTCTTATGGAAAGTATATCGCATCTCTGGCGAATATGCTTGGTGCGGGACCGATTGTGCAAAGGCTGGGGGATCTTCGTGACGGCCGCCGTTCTACGGTAGAAAGGATACGCCGCGGCCTTGTCCGCCCCACCATGCCGTCTGCGACGCCGGGAGATTTATCTTTAGTCTTGCCATACCGCTTTTTAAAGGATATCATGGAGATGTTCGAAGCGCTGGATCAGGTGGCGCCGGGAGCAAATTCCAGGCACACTCTTCTGTACGGCGTGGAAGTGAAATTTTATTCTTCCCGCATAGCGCTGACGAACCAGCTGGAAACGAAATTCAGAAACTTCTTCGCGATTGGCGACGGAGCCGGCATCACCAGAGGGCTTGTCCAGGCCTCGGCGGCCGGAGTAGTGGTGGGCAGAGAAATCTGTGCCAGGGAAGGAAAACCGAAAGGGGATATGTAAATGATTCCAAGGTACACAAGGCCGGAAATGGCAAAAATCTGGGATGAAAGAAATGAATGGCAGACCATGCTTGATGTGGAAATCGCTGCGTGCGAAGCCAATGCGGAGCTGGGACGTATTCCTAAAGAAGCGGTGGAAGTGATCAAAGAGAAAGCGGATTTTGATGTGGAACGCATTCATGAAATCGATCGTGAAATTAACCACGATATCATCGCGTTCCTTTCCGCTGTCGGAGAATATGTGGGCGATGAAGCGAAGTACATCCATATGGGCATGACTTCTACCGATGTGAAAGATACAGCTCTCAATGTGCAGATTAAGCAGGCGTCTGACGTGCTTATTGCCGGGCTGGAAAAACTGGCGGAAGTCCTGAAACGCCGGGCTGTGGAATTTAAATATACACCCACCATCGGCCGTACCCATGGCGTCCATGCCGAACCGACCACGTTCGGGTTGAAAATCCTCCTGTGGTACAGCGAAACTTTAAGAAATATCGAACGAATGAAACGGGCCGCTTCCGAAATGGCGGTGGGGAAATTGTCCGGCGCTGTCGGTACTTATGCGGATATTGATCCGTATGTGGAAGAATACGTCTGTAAAAAAATGGGACTGACCCCGGAAATCGTAGCGACCCAGGTCGTACAGCGCGATCATCATGCGGAATACATTACCACCCTCGGCGTCATCGCGGGCACATTGGCACAGATTGCCCTGGAAGTCCGCCATTTGCAGAGAACGGAGGTAAGGGAAGCGGAAGAATATTTCAGTCCCAAGCAGAAAGGATCCTCTGCCATGCCCCATAAAAGAAATCCTGTCAAATCGGAACGGATCTGCGGCATGGCAAGACTTGTGCAGGGGTATGCCCTTCCCGCTTTTGAAAATATACCGCTTTGGCACGAACGGGATATTTCCCATTCCTCTGTGGAGCGTGTCATGATTCCTGACGCGACCACCGCATTGGATTATATTCTGGCACAGACGACCAATCTGGTAGATAAACTCCTTGTGTATCCGGAAAAAATGCTGGAAGATTTGAACATGACCGGCGGATTGATTTACAGTCCCCGCGTTCTGCTTGCCCTTGTGTCCAAAGGCGCTTACCGTGATACCGCGTACCGCTGGGTGCAGAGAAACGCCATGAAACGCTGGCTTGAGGGGGAAGATTTCTATGAAAATCTCTGCAAAGACGAAGATGTGAGAAAATATCTGTCTGAAGAAGAAATCAAAGAGTGCTTCGATTACAAACCCATGCTTATCCATGTAGATGAAATATTCGCCCGGTTTGGCTTGTAAGAGCGGAAGACGGATGTCAGAAGACAGAGGTCGGATGCCGGAAGTCGGATATCAGAAGACAGCTATGAGCCGATAACTGTAAGCTGATATCTGATAATAAAGAATCACTGTATTATTAAAAGGAAGGAAAATGTGTAATGGCAACAGCTATGGTCATTGGTGCCCAATGGGGCGATGAGGGAAAAGGAAAGATTGTAGATTACCTGGCGGCAAAAGCGGACGTTGTTGTCCGTTCCCAGGGGGGGAACAATGCGGGACATACGGTTGTGACCGGCGGCAAAGCTTATCCGCTGCGCCTTATGCCGAGCGGCATTATGTATCCCGGTACCATCTGTATCGTCGGTACGGGCGTTGTCGTTGACCCGAAAAGTTTCCTTGAGGAAATGGAAAAGCTGGAGGCCCAGGGAATCAACGCGAAGCATCTCCAGATTTCCACCCGTGCGCAAGTCGTATTTCCCTACCATATCCGTTTGGACGAGGCAGAAGAAATGAGAAAAGGCAGCCGGAAGCTGGGGACGACGAAAAACGGGATCGGGCCGTGTTATGCGGACAAGATCAACCGCATCGGTATCCGTATGTGCGACCTTATGGATAAAGAAGTTTTTGCGGAGAAATTGAAATACAACGTGGAGCAGAAGAACATGCTCTTGGAAAAACTTTATGGGATGGAAGGTTTCGACTACGAGCAGATGCTGATTGATTATCTGGGATATGCGGAAAAGCTCCGCCCCTATGTGAAAGATACGAACTATACCGTCCAGACTCTGGTCAGGGAAGGAAAGAATGTTCTTTTTGAAGGCGCTCAGGCATCCATGCTCGACTGCGACAACGGCACTTATCCTTTCGTCACATCATCCCATCCGACAGCAGGCGGTGCATGTATAGGCGCAGGCATCGGGCCGCACATGATGCAGAATATCTTCGGTGTGGTGAAAGCATACAGCACCCGTGTCGGAGAAGGGCCGTTCCCAACGGAACAGGTGAATGAAATTGGCGACCGTATCCGGAACATTGCCCATGAATTCGGTACGGTTACCGGCCGTCCCCGCCGTGTAGGCTGGCTTGACGCCCGTGCCGTCCGTTACGCGGCGGCGCTGAACTCTTTCGATTATCTGGCGATTACCCGGCTGGATATCTTAGACGAGCTGGAAGAAATCAAAGTCTGTGTCGGCTATGAATATGAAGGAAAACCGGTCAAAGAATATCCGGCAGATCTGAAATTTCTTTCCAAAGTCACTCCGATTTATAAAACCTACAAAGGATGGAAAGAAAAAATCAGCGCCATCCGTGACTACGACCGGCTTCCAGCGCTCTGCAAAGAATACCTGGCGGATATTTCTAAAGAAATCGGCGTCCCCATCGGCATCGTTTCCGTGGGGCCCAGCCGTGAAGAAACCATCGTAGTGAAAGATGTATTTTAAGAATGGAAAAGTAAGCATATAAAACAGAAAACGCGTGTCCTCAAACTAAAAAGCAGGAGACGCGTTTTTGTATTTCTCAAAGAAAAAGCTCCGCAAAGGGAGCCGGTTTGGAGCGGATGATGGGAATCGAACCCACGTATTTAGCTTGGGAAGCTAATGTTCTACCATTGAACTACACCCGCATATGAAATTGTACTTTACTATTGTAGATGATTTTATCGAATAAATCAAGATTTGCAGGAAAGAAAACCGGGCAAGGGGGAAGAATAGACTTTTTGGAGCGTTCCTGCGATTTACGTTGACATGTGAAAGATGGTTGTTTATAATATCTTTTAACCATTAAAAGGTTATTTGTTTTTCTTTCGTCGGTACAGAGATAGGATGTCAATGGAGCATAGCAGAACGGAAGGAATGTTTAGTTTATTGTAGTGTGTTTTGATGCAGTGGAGTGTTAGGAGGATTATTTATGGAAGAAGAACAGAAAAAAGTAAGCGGGGCTGCCGCATTGCCCAAGGTGGGATGGAAAGGAATGCTTGCTTTGGCTTTCGGTATCCTTTTCTTTGCCGGGGTTTTTGCCACGGTACAGGGGGCGGAATGGCTCAAAGCATTTGATTACAGTACGCTCATCGGTAAATTTGGTACGATGAAAGATCCGGCGAAAGCAACTTTTGTCGGTATGGGCGGGATAAGCGCAAGAGGAGGATTTATTTTCGCGCTGTCACTCATTCCTTCCGTTATGCTGGCCATCGGTGTTGTAGATGTGCTGGATCATTATGGCGCTCTTTCCGCGGCGCAGAAACTGATGACGCCGCTCTTTAAACCGCTGATGGATGTACCCGGCCTCGTCGGACTGGCTTTGATTACCGATCTGCAGAGTACCGATGCCGGCGCGGCTCTGACCAAAGAATTATATGATGATGGCCTTATTGATAAAAGAGAACAGACTATCATTGCAGCGTGGCAGTATTCCGGAGCGGGGACGATCAGTAATTACTTTGCTATCGCAGGTGCGCTTTTCGGATTTATCCTCTGCCCGATCATTGTCCCTGTTATCATCATTATGGTCATGAAATTTGTCGGTGCCATGATTTGCCGCTTTGCTCTTGATACTGTTTATAAAGGAGATTTCAAAAATGACAACTGAAACGAGACCGGTACAAATAAAGCCTAATATTTTTGATATCTTCATCGGCGGTGCCAGAAAAGGCTGGAATCTGGCTACACAGAACCTTGTACCGAATATTTTGATGGCCTATGTCATCGCCTATATTTTAAATATTCTCGGTGTTATGGATTTCCTTGGATACTGGCTGGGGCCCATCATGGGTATCTTCGGCCTGCCGGGACAGTCTTTCGTTATTCTTCTGACCACCTGGCTGTCCTGTTCTGCAGGGGTAGGTGTGGCGGCTTCTCTCTATGCGTCGGGCATCATCAATGGGGAACATGTGACGATTCTCATGCCTGCGCTGATCCTGATGGCTTCCCAGATCCAGTACATGGGCCGGCTCCTCGGCCTTGCCGATGTACCGAAAAAATATTGGCCCCTGCTTATGGTGATCAGTATTTTCAATGCATTCATCGGTATGTTTATCATGAAACTGCTTATGCCGTTCTTTAATTGATTGTCTTACGCAAGAGAAAAGGAGGAAATCATGGCAGATGTATTTACCCATTTTAACTATCTTCATACTATTCCTGAAATAGGGATGAAAGAATTTAAAACTTCCGCTTACGTGGCGGATGTGCTGAAACAGCTCGGTTATGAAGTAGAAACACAGGTCGGCGGGGCGACAGGCGTCGTTGCGGTCTGTGACAGCGGTAAACCGGGACCTGTTCTCGGCCTTCGCGCGGACATGGATGCTCTTGGAACGAAAGACGGCGGCGCCGCCCACCTGTGCGGGCATGACGGACACATGGCCATGCTTCTTGCGGCGGCGGAGGAAATCATGAAAGAGAAGCTGGTCAGGAAAGGGAAACTGAAACTTCTTTTCCAGCCGGCGGAGGAAACGAGTGAAGGCGCTCTTTCCATGCTGAAAGGCGGTGCTGTTGACGATATTGAAATCCTCATCGGCATGCATGGTCGTCCTATCCAGGAGTGCCGTGTGGGAGAAGCGGCTCCCGCTTTGTATTACAGCGCTGCGACCCACGTGAAAATCGACATCACAGGCGTGCAGAGCCATGGGGCCCGCCCCTATCTCGGCACCAGCGCGCTTGACGCGGCATGCCTTGTTGTACAGTCAGCCAACGCTCTCCGCTTTAATTCCAATGTGGTGTACAATATGAAAGCGACACAGATCCATGCGGACGCAGGTGTGGCAAATGCGGTTCCCGGTACGGCGACGATCACGTTTGATCTCCGCAGCCGGGATAATGATGTGATGGAACTAATGATTCAAAAACTGCGGGCCGCGGCGGAAAATGCGGCCGCTTCCATTGGCGCCAAAGCGGACTTCACCATCCTGCACCAGACACCGGCGTCCATTATCACACCGGAAATTACGGAAATCATCGGAGAAGTGATTAAATCCGAACTTGGCGAAAAAGCCTGCATTCCGCCAATCGTCACTGCGGGAGGAGAAGACTTCTTCTGGTATCCGAAAATGAAACCGGAATTGAAAACGGGATTCATCGCATTGGGCGAAGATGCGGAACCGGGACTTCATGATCCCGCCATGCACTTCAATCACGACGCCCTTCCCTATGGCGTAAAAATTCATAAAGGCCTCGTGAAGAAATTCCTTGGCTGACGGATTTCCTATATAAAAGACCCGTGCTGTATCTATCTGCAGATATGGCGCGGGCCTTTTATATCGCTGCCGGAAGGGTTGTATTCGCAGAATGCCTAAGCCGGTTTCTTTTTTTATGTGCTGCCATACCATGTTTTCTCCGGAAGAGGAAGATGGAAGTGCTATAAGAGGAATAACAGGGAAATGTGCGGGCCGCGTATTCCATGCAGCATCTGCCTGCGGTTTAACAGGACGGAAGGATGGGGTATAATGAGTTAAATGATATATGTTATCAATTGAGGAGGGATTATGAAAATTGATTTAAGAGGCGTTTCTGAAACGCTTCTGGTTACGTTGTATATGCGTGCCAAGGATGCGAAAAGCAACCATCCTTTTCTGAATGATCAGAAAGCGGCGGAAATAATCAGCCGTATGGATTATGATTTTTCCGCTTTTGACCGGGTATGGATGTCATATTATGGAGTATTGGCACGGGCAAAGCTGATGGACCGTGAGGTAAGGCGGTTTATGGCGGATAACCCGGGATGTGTGGTGGTATCTGTGGGCTGCGGGCTGGATACCCGGTTTGACCGCGTAGATGACGGGCAGGTGCGTTGGTATGATTTGGACGTGCCGGAGGTGATTGATCTGAGACAGCAGTTCCTTGCGGAATCGGAGCGTGTAACCTGTATTTCCGGGTCGGCGTTTGATCCGTCATGGACGGAAAAAGTGGAACATGAGGGCCGCAGGCTGCTTATCCTTTCAGAAGGCGTGATGATGTACTGGGATGAAGCGGAAGTACAAAAATTCCTTTCGATTCTGTCAGAAGGGTTCGATGAGCTGGAGGCGCATTTCGATCTTCTGTATAAAGGACTCGTACACCGGTCATCCCACCATGACGTATTGAAACGTATGCAGGCGGAGTTTAAATGGGGTGTGACGGACGGCAGCGAAGTGGTACAGCTGGCGCCGGCATGGAAACAGCTGGACTGTATCAATTTCACTGATGAGATGAGACATATGCTGCCTGGGTGGAAAAAGCTGCTTGTTCCTTTCTTCTATCTCACCAATAACCGTCTGGGAAAGTATGCGTACAGGAAGTATACGGGCTGATTTCGTAAAAGGGATTTTATCCCGGTGTGTATCCTCTATTGTGCAAACAGCGGGAGGGGAGCGATAGAATACACAATGATAGGGATAAAAGAAAAGGTTTCAGGTATAAATTTTTCTTTAAAATATGCATTCTGTCGAATTAGAAAAACTGTTGATTTTGATATACAATAAAGAAAAGTATTCTGCATTTATTTCTTATTTTTGTACCTGAGGAGGTGTCTTTTATGAACAAATGGGTAAGTGTCGTTTTATGTATCTGCGGTCTCGGATTGGGTGGTATGATGCTGACCGGTGATTCCGACGGCGGACGGGTGCTCATTGAAAATGCGCCTTATATCACGGACGGGAAGATTAATCCCAATCATGAGGGCAAGGTGGTCATTGTCTCGGGAAAGATGGCGACGGAAGAACCGGCAGCCGATGAAGAACTGGGTATTTCCTTTGATTCTCCCATACTCAAGAGGAATGTGCATGTGATGGTGGAGAAGGGAAGCGGAAGTGACATAAAGAGAAGCTGGGAAAGCATGGCAGGCTCCAATATCGCCCGAATGTATAAGAGCGCCCCGCCTGTCATCACCTTTTACGGCGTGGTGAAAGCAGGCGATTTTATTCTGGATAAGACACTCCTGAAAAAATTTGCCGCCGGTGTGAACGTAAATTCGCTTCCCCGGACAGTTTCCTATAAAGGAACCCCTCTTTATCATGAAACAGAATCCGGGATCCACTATCTTACGAATCGGGAACAAAGCCTGGTCTTCCCCCATCTGGACGGTGATTACAGAATCTCCTATACGAAGTCTTCTTTAGAAGAGAACCAGGAGAAAACTTTGGTGGGAATTCAAAAAGGGAACAGGCTTCTGGGTGAAGGAACGGTGGACGGTATCGAATTTTTCGGACAGGAGTGGAATGGTATTCTGACCAGGGAGAAAATTTTAAAGAATAATGACAATTTTGATTTCATTCTTACCGTTTTAGGCTATGCGCTTTCTGTGGCGCTTATCGCAGGCGGTATATATTCTTTTAAAAAATCTTAAGTAAAAAGGAACCTTAGTGGGAAAGCTGCCTGGTATTTCATTTTTAACAGAGTGATATATTCGTTTTGGAAAGGACGGGTGCGGCTATGCTGCTTATGGGTGTGAAAGAAGAAAATGGATGGCTTTGTTCTCAATGGAATCTGACTTATGGGACAGGCTGGACAGAAATTACTAAAGCGGTGAAAACGGCGTATCCCTATTATGAGAATGTGGAAGTCCTGGTAGACAACATAAAAGTTGATCTGCAGTCGGCGGAAGATGTGCTGTGTCTGGAAGAGGGCGGGGATATGGTTATCCGGGGGACTTCTACAGTCATCAAAGTGCCGATGATGGTCAAGTTTTATAACCAGCTGCAGAGAGTGGACGTGTGGGTGGCGTGTGCCACAGATGAGTTTAAGGAAGCGGATTATAAATCTTTCAACTTGTCTATGGGGCAGTATATGGACAGTATGGAACTTGCCATGTATTGCTGATTGGCGGGGCGCCGCAATGATGGGAAGGCAGATTTCCTTCCGTCTGTCTGAAAGGAGAATGTATGAACAGCGGCATGTATACGGAAAGGGAAGTGCAATGCCTGAAAGAAGGTATGGGTGCAGTCCGGTCGGTGTTGTCGGGGACGGATACGGAAGCGAAACGGCGCCTGCTTTTTTATCTTGACTGGTATATGGATCCCTATTACAAGCAGGATATTTCAGGCATAAAAAAAGATTTAAAGGAAATGCTGGAAAAAGTTGCTGTGTCTCCTGAAGAAGAGGATATCATTGATGAAGCCCTGCATCTCCTGGAAGGATATACGGATCCGCCATATCCGATACTGGCGGCGTACTGGGGGAACTTAAGTGAAAAACATAAACCGAAAGCGCTTTATCTGCTGCAGGGGGCAGGATAGAGAGCTTTCGGCAAAACAGGAAAAAGAGCAGAAATCAGACATGGAAAGCATGAAGCAGTATTTCTGCTGTATCCTGATGTCAAAAGGCGGACACTCTTTATTAAGGAGCGGCCATTATTGCGGAGAAAAGAATGGTTTTGAACGGTTCGATCAGGGAGCGTGTTTGGCAGATGCTCTCCTGTGGAGGTTACAGCAAGAGCAGGAAAGTATCTTCTGACGGCTGCGAGGCACTGTATGCAAAAGCCGGCGTACCGTTTTTTCCTGCGGCAAGAAGATTTTATGAGCGATGCGGCGATCTGTTTTCAGATTGTGAAATAATTTTTGAAACCGGTTCTGACGGACGCGAGTTTTATTTCTATCTGTATCCTGATATGGGGGAAGGCGCCGCCGTCGAGCTGTATAAGGCGTATTATGACAAGGGAACATCTGCAGGGAAAAGAATCTGTGAGGACGCGCTTGCCGCTAAGGCGGCGGCAGGAACGGAGGTTTCACCTGTTGGAATTATTGGGTATTATTATCCTGCAACGGTGTATGTGGCGGAGAACGGAATGCTGTATTGCGTCCATGAGTATGAATCTGATGTCCGTGTATTTGCGGATGTTGAAGAAATTCTTGCTGATGAATTACAGGTGCATAGGCCGATACGGATAGAAAGGCGCCGTTGATACGGGTCGGCGCTTTCATAAAAATGGAGAGGACGGCATGGATAAGGAAGAGTTTTGCAGTGCCTATATAACATGGTTTCCTGAAAATGAAGGAAAATACAGGGAGCATAAAAAAGAATTTCCTCATATTCTGCTCCATGTATTCTCTGTATTCGCCATAAATATCCCTATGGCAGAGGCTTATACAGGCAAAGACCATGCGGAGTTTGAAAAATTTTGCTCTTTTATTGAGTATGTGTGGAGAAAAGCGGATGATGAAGTGCTGAATGTACTTGATACCACGGTGCTGGAAGGGATATCTGAAAATCTGCCGATGTGGACTGCTTTCGGGAACTGCATTCATGAAGATTTCCGGACTTACATCAATACCGTCCTGATCAGGCAGAATGTCATGATGTCTGATGTGCCGCCGCTTTGTTAATCGGCCCGATAAGGATGGAATATACTGCGGGAAGACAGTAAGGAATCCTGCTTATGTACACATCTGCGGGTTTCTTTCCGCTGCATTCTTCTAATGATTTGCAAAATAGGATAAAATAAAGAATAATAGATCAAATCCCGATCAGGGGGAGATGTATTATTTAAATATTTAAACAGGTAAGACAGAAAGGAATATATATGGATCAGAAATTTGATACGATTGTCATCGGTTTCGGCAAGGCGGGAAAGACGCTGGCGGCGAAACTGGCAAAGCAGGGCGAAAAAGTGGCGCTGATTGAAAAGGATGCCCGTATGTACGGCGGTACATGCATCAATGTGGGCTGCATTCCCTCCAAGCGTCTGGTGCTGGAGGCGGAGCGGGCGCCTGCCCATGATTTTGAAGTGCAGAGTGAGTATTATCATGTGGCGGTGCAGGAGAAAAAGAAACTGACAACAGCACTCCGTATGGCCAATTATAATAAGCTTATTGATGCCGGTGTGCAGGTCATCAACGGCACGGCTTCTTTCCTTGACGGAAAAACGATCGGGGTAAAAGGCGCGCACGGTACGATGCAGACGCTTTCCGCATCCAAATTGATTATCAATACCGGCGGGCGTCCGATAATTCCTGCTGTACCCGGTGTGGAAAATAACCGTTTGGTGTTCACGTCTGAAACCATGATGGAGAATGAAACACTGCCCCGCCGGTTGACGATTATCGGCGGCGGATATATAGGACTGGAATTTGCTTCCATGTATGCCCGTTTCGGAAGCAAAGTGACGATCCTCCAGAACGGTTCTGTATTTCTGCCGAAAGAAGACCGGGATATGGCGGAAGCGGTTGAAAATGTATTGAAATCTTATGGCGTGTCCGTCATTACGGGAGCCGGTCTGAAGGAAATCAAAGAAGGGACGGCGGTTTATACAAAGAACGGAGAGGAAGATACGCTGGACGGCGATGCCATTCTTCTCGCCACGGGACGCGGGCCGAATACGGAAGGTCTTCATGCGGAACGGGCCGGTGTGGAATTGACAAAGCGGGGCGCCGTCGTTACCGATAAGCATCTGCGGACAACCGCGGAAAATATCTGGGCGGCCGGCGATGTGTGCGGCAATCTGCAGTTCACCTATATTTCTCTGGATGACAGCCGCATTATTCTTTCCGATATGCAGGGTGATGGAAGCCGTACGACAGAGAACCGCGGTGCTTTCGCTTACTCTGTCTTCATGGAGCCGTCTTTTTCCCGTGCAGGCCTGTCGGAGAAAGAAGCGGCGGATAAAGGGCTGAATTACCGCGTGGTGCGGATGAATACCGATATGATTCCGAAAGCGAAAGTTCTCCGCAAGACGGCGGGGATGCTGAAGGCAGTCATTGATAAAGACAGTGGGAAGATTCTCGGCACGGCACTTTTCTGTCCCGAATCTTACGAAATCATCAATATGGTGAAGTTAGCGATGGATCATGATTTGGATTACACGGTGCTCCGTGATTTTATCTACACGCATCCCACCATGTCCGAAGGGCTGAATGATTTGTTTGCCTTATAAAAACAGATAACGGCTGGCGGAAACCGGAAAACGAGAAGGCGGATGAATCTATCCGGAGGCCGGAAAAAAGCCTGGCGATAAGGACAGCATATCTTATTTATGAGATGTGCTGTTTTTTCTTTTACTCAATGGAGTATGTGATAAGAAAACAGAAAACAGATATCAGAAGACAGAAGACAGAAGACAGAAGACAGAAAACAGGAAATAGAAATCAGAAAACAGAAGACAGAAAACGGAAATCAGAAATCAGAAAACAGAAATCAGAAATCAGAAATCAGAAATCAGAAATCAGATATCGAAGCTGTGGGCGGGCATCTGCTTGAAGGTGAGTGATCTATCGCTGCCTGCAGTTTTTTTATTTCCCTGGGCGGAAGTGTTCTGGAATATGCTTGGGAATGATCCTTTATGTGTCTTCTGCCCATACATTGAAAGATGAAATGAAAGCTGATAGTATATGTGTACTGTTTATGTCGGAAGAGGGGATAGGATTGGAGCAGAAACGGGAAAGCGGGGCATGGAAGGCTTTTCAGGAAGCGTTTCCTTGCACGGTTCCTATTTTCGCAGGATTCTGGTTCGTAGCGTTTTCTTATGGGATTTATATGCATTCCATGGGGTTCGGCTTTCTTTATCCTGCCCTTATGGCGGCATTCATTTTCGGCGGTTCTCTGGAGTTCGTCGTAGTGACAATGCTTATGAGCCCGTTTGCCCCGCTGGGTGCCTTTGCTATGGCGCTGATGGTGCAGTCCCGCCATTTGTTTTACGGCATTTCCATGCTCGAGAAATATGAAAACATGGGGTGGAAGAAACCGTTTCTCATGTTTTGGATGTGCGATGAAACATTTGCTTTGAATTACACGGCCACAGTGCCGCGTGATGTGGATCGGGGCTGGTTCATGCTCTGGGTATCCTTCCTGAATTATTTCTATTGGGTCAGCGGCGCCGCGGTAGGCGGACTTCTGGGATCGCTGGCAGCGTTTGATACGAAGGGGCTCAGTTTTGTGATGACTGCGCTTTTTGTTGTTATTTTTCTGGAACAGTTTTTACGGGAGAAAAAACATTATACCGCAATGATCGGCGGCGTATCGGCAGTGGGGTGTCTGGCCGTTTTCGGCGCGGAGTCGTTTATACTTCCGGCCATGGGTCTGATCCTGGCGGCGATTACGCTTTTGCGGAAGCCGATTGAGAAAGCAGGGGGATTTTTATGACGGAAATGCCTTTATATGAACAGGTTCTCACGATTGCTGTCTGCGTTCTGGCAACAATGGCAACACGGATGGTTCCTTTTTTCTTTTCCGGCCCGGAAAAAATCTGCCCGCTTATATCCAATACCTTGGGAAGGCGCTGCCCTCGGCGGTATTTGCCCTTCTTGTGGTGTATTCGCTGAAGGACATTCATTTCTTTTCGGGAAATCATGGTGTACCGGAGGCGCTGTCTCTTGCGGTGACGGTCGCGGTGCATGTGTGGAGGCGGAACATGCTTCTTTCCATGGCGGCAGGTACGGCATGCTGCATGGCGCTGACAAGGGGTTTATAGAAAGCGGTAAATATGGAAAACAGGGGAAATATTTCCTCAGCTTTTTGAATCTCTTCCTTTGGAACTTATCAATTTGTACGCCTGTGATGATTTGCTTTATAATCATAGGGAAGCAGCCATAAATACTTTGAGAGTTTAAAACACTCCAAGAAGCATGAAAACAGCAATGAACAAGGAGATAAAAGCAATGTCCGGTTCAACGGATAAGATATTACAGGTACTTGAAGCGGAACAAATCCGCCGCCTGAACCTTACAAAAGAAGATTTACAAAAATCATACCGTAAATTGGCGGAACAGAATTTTCCTGACGATCAAAGAATCCGATTTATTGCTGATTTAGGAGTCTGTAAAGACGCGGCATATCATTATCGGCTTATTTGTAAAGACTGGGAAGAAGATAAAAAGCTGCATTTAGAAAGCAGCTTTGATCAACATGGAAGAGAAGGCCTTGCGTTTTTATTTGAACAGCTGGATACAGTCAGGGATGAAAAGTTAAAGATATTGACCGCGTTTCTCATAGCGGAAACTCTTTCCAAGTTGAAGCATAGAGATTTTTATGTATCATTCTGCAATCGGCTTATTCCTGTTCTTGTTTCACTTATTGATACAAATGAAAATATTCTTCGCCGTAAAATTATCATCGCTTTCGGGTGGATAGGCTCATCAAAAGAAATGGATATCTTAACAAGACAAATATCCAGGGATAAAGATGCCCTTTGCCGGGCATGGTCTGCAGCAAGTCTTATGCAGATGTCATTTCATAGAGTGGAACGGGAAATGCTGCGGGCGAAAACAAAAGAAGTATTTGTTCAAGCCATTACAGAAGAGAAAGACTTATATGCCTGCGGAATGATGATAGAAGCAGCGCAAATATTGTTCAGCAAAAAATGGATATCTTCAACTGCTGTAGAAAATATGGAGCCTGAAAAGATAGAAAAAGCAAGACAGTCTGCCATCAGGTTTTTGAGCAAGTGTTAGATAAAAAATATAGAAATGCAGGAAACAGTCAATCAAAAATAATGGTTTACTGTTTTTTGCTGTTCAAAAGTAGAAAGGGTGTCAAATGGAAAATACCAATAAATCAAAACGGTACCTGATAAACGCTTCGTACGGCGCATGTGCGGAAGCGGAACAGTTTTTCCTGACGGCGGGGACAGCATACTGCATGGCGCTGACGTGTTTATTGTAGAAACCGGCAGCAAGGGCGGAAAGGATGTTTTACCCGGTACGGATCTCTATGCGGCTGCAGTGCGGGGAACCGGAGGATTGATAAGGATAAGGAGGTAAAGTTAAGAATACATAATGGTACTCAGACCAATTTCAGAATAGTGATGAGTAGATAAGAAGCCTTTCTGATAGATAAGTACAGAAAGGCTTCTTATGTGAAAAGATAAAATATCTATTTATAAGATTTTATTTATGAAATATAAGAAGAAACGAGAGGATATATGCATATATTGACAAGAATAATAGAAAAGGATAATAATTAAATAAAAATGAGTATATAGCCCAAAAATAATACAAAGCAAATTAATGATTTTGAAAGAGAGGGTTATGGAAATGAATAGGAATTTAATTAGAACAAGTTGATGGGCGGCGTGTAGATAATCCGGCGACGGAATTGTTTGGTGACAGCTCCGTATCAGCAAGTAAGGGCATGACAGATCTTGATCAGGTTACAAATATAGAAAACGTGGAAAAGGTGGAGGTTATTAAAGGACCGGGCGCATCTGTATATGGAGCAGATGCTACCGGCGGTGTAATTAACATCATTACCAGAAAAGGAACAAAAGTGACTCGCGGAGCAATTGAACTTGCTACAGGATCGTGGAAGCATCATCTGTATAATATGAGCTTGTCCGGCCCCGTAGGAGATAAATATTCATACTTTGTTTCTGCAAATCGGGAAATGTCCGGTGATTCGTATTTTTACGACAGAATGACTGGTGCGAATCATAAGTATTACAATACTCATTATAAGGAAGAAGGGATAAGTGCGAGATTTGACGGGGAATTTGATGATGACCACAGCTTGAGAGTATGGTTCAATCATAACAATGGCAAGGACGGTTGCCCCAATGATGCTATTGATTACAGGTACTGGAATGAAACGGATTGGAATCGGATTATAGATAATGCTCAAAATAATGGAAAGTTAGGAGATACGGATAATCCCGGATATCGCAATGTGTATGCGATTGACTCCATGTTCGGCAGCTATACTGCGTATAATAAAAATGATTTGGATATTACGTATACATTTAAAAGAGATCATGGCTTAGAAAGCTTTGTCCGTGTGTATAACCAGGATCATCATTACCAGGTCTTTGATAAGTATAAATGGACCTATCCCGATGGGACTACTTTGGCGCCCTGGCCGGGAAATTATGATAAGTTTAAAGAATTCATGGATCTTTGGGGCGGTCCGATCTCAAAAGAACATATTAATACGTACCATGTGGAAAAGAATAAAGGGATAGAATTACAATTGGCCAGACAGATAAAAAATAATGATATAATTTTTGGCTTGACGTATGATAGAGGGGAAAATAATGATTATAAAAAGAACTATAAAACCGGAGAAGTGAAGGTTGGAAAGACGCAAAGAGATACACTTGTCGGTTATATACAGGATAAGATCCGTTTGAGTGATAAATTTGAAATAACTCCGGCTGTTCGCATGTCGCATTATGGAAATTATAGTGCTCATATTTATAAAAGAGATTGGTCAAATGGGACAATTTATCCGGTCGATTATGATGATACAGGACGCAGAACACAGTTTACCCCCAGTTTGTCAATGCAGTATCTATTTACGCCCCGTTTAGCGGGCTATTTCAGCTGGACCAATATTTACAGGCCTATTAAGCAGCAGGATTTATTTGAAGCAGATATATTGGATGACAAACCGTTAAAGGATGAAAAAGGGAATGTGTATACGATCGGCCTGCGGAGCAGAATCGGTTCAAATACCACTTTAGGCATTCATTATGCGATTACCAAAATGAGTAATTCTGTTACCAAATATTCTGTATACAGCAAGAAAAAATCTGACTATGTAACGAAAGCGATCAATGCCAGGGAAGATAAAAAATCATTTAATGTTGTCTTAAATCATAAATTGGGAGACCATTGGTTTTTAGGGGCTTCTTATACTTACCTGTATGATAAGTTTAAAGGAAAAGACGGGGTAATCCTGGATCCGGATATCTCATGGGATGGCAATCAGTCAGCTAATATAGACGCCATGATTAACCATCTCCGCCCAATAAATTATTATGCAATGAATGTGACTTATCAATGCGGGAAATGGAACAGCAGTTTGCTGTTGAATTTATTCAGCGGCTGTGACAAGGATGCGTTTACAAATAATAATTACATTGTTGCAGATTTGTCTGTCAATTATAAAATAAATACCAATAAATCCGTGTACCTTAAAGTTAATAATTTAACAAATGAAGGTTATGAGAATATGTACTATAAATATGATGGAAAAGGTGCTAAACCTCAACCGGGCAGAAGCTTTATGTTGGGGTTCAGATATGGATTCTAATTATTTAAATAGGAAGTGAATATTATAGGAGGGCTGATGAAGAATATCATAATTCTTGAACTTTTATTGGCCTTCCTTGTTTTATTGCTGGGAGAATCTCTTTTTGATATAAGAAAGGAAGAGTTTCAGGGGGAAGCATTAAAAATCGCCTACACGAAAGATATAGGAGACGTAGATCCTTTTGATTCCGGTTCTCCGATGTTTGTCCAGGATTGGGTATATGAGGGACTGGTCGGAATGCAAAATGGAAAGGCTGTTCCTAAATTGGCAGAATCATGGGAAATTACCGATGATGGTAAAAATTATATTTTTCATTTACGGAAAGATGTCTTTTTTTCAAATGGGAAACCGCTTACTTCGCAAATTGTGAAAGAAAATATATCTGAATTAATTGCTAAAAGAGAGCAGTATGGATTTTTAGATATGTTGAAAAAGATAAGTAAAATCGAAACACCTGATGCGCATACAGTTATCTTTCGATTGGATAAAGTATGCAGCAGTTTGCTGAATGAATTATCTTTTACTCGTCCGTTGACGATTCATTTTTCCGAATCCGGCAAAGAGGGAAATGAGGTCTTTTATGGGACGGGCAGATGGATACTGAAAAAGAATATAAGAAATCAATATGCCCTGTTTGAAAGAAATGAAAATTATTGGGGAGAAAAGCCTAAGTTCAAATATGTCAAAGTTTCTATCATACCGGAAGTATCAACGATAGAGAATGCTCTTCGTTCCGGTGATGCGGATATGTATGTGGATCAGGATGGAGCGCTCAGTTTTGAAGAAGCATTTAATTTACAGCAGGAGGGGTTTTCTGTAGGAATAACCCCTTTGTCCCAGATTGTTTTAATCGCCTTGAATACGGAGAAAATACGTGAAATACCAATCCGTAAAGCATTGGCGCTGGGAACGGACAAAAGAGGGGTGATACAGTTTTTGGCAGAAGGGAATTTGAAAGAGGCGCATTATTATTGGACGGAGAATTTACCGGAAATGCCGCCTGGTTTGCCATATTACAGCTTTGACAGAAAACAGGCGGATGAAATACTGGATAAGCAGTACCACCGTGGTACGGGTCCTTACCGGGAAAAAGACGGAGTCCGTTTACAACTTTCTTTGGGGTATCCTGCAGGAAATCATAATCAGAGGAATTTGGCCCTTATACTGAAAGATATGTACGCTAAAATCGGAATTGATCTTATTCCTGATGAAGATGATTTTTCGGTGTATTTAAATAAGTTTCGAGACGGGAAGTATGATATGGTTTTATATACAACTTGGGGAAATGCCTATGAGCCTTATTCCACTCTTACAGAGATGAGGGCAGACGGTTCGGGGTTTAATATGTTTCAACGTGGTGCAGATGATAAGGAAACTTTATTTAAAGCAATGAAAGAGATGGATTCCAGTCCTGAAAGAGAATCTGTTTTGAGATATATGGAATATATCAATGGCAGTTTTTATAGAAATGTCCTATTTATTCCGCTTTATCATGACTATATTATTCATGTCTGCAGAAATGATATAAGCGGCTTTGTACCGCAGGAGGATGCCAAAGACCGAATAGATATTACACATGTGTTTCGACAATATTAAAGGAGGAATGTCAGATGCTGAATGATGAAATAAAAGATTATTGGGAAGGCGAGTCTTATGTTTATAGCGATATCATAAAAAAATCGCTTGATGATGAGGGGAAAAACGCATGGGCAGATTTGGTGCTGGGAAATGCCCCCAAAAAAGAAAAGCTGGAAATCCTTGATGTGGGAACCGGCCCCGGGTTTTTCCCTGTCTTATTAGGGGAAAAAGGACATCATGTAACCGGTATCGACATTACGGAAAATATGATCCGGCGGGCTGCAGAAAATATATCCGCAGCCGGGGTTAAGGCGGATTTAGCTGTTATGGATTGCCAGAATATACAATATCATGATGAGAGCTTTGATCTTGTAGTCTGCAGAGACTTAACATGGACACTTGCGGATCCCGTTAAGGCTTATAAGGAATGGACAAGGGTGTTGCGGAAAGGGGGCGTCCTTCTTGTATTTGATGCCTGCTGGTATTTACATCTTTTTGATGAGAAACGTATGAAAGTGTTTGAAGAATATAACAACAACCTGCGTAAAAAATATGGACATGGTATATTTGACGGACATAAAAATACAAAAAAATGCGATGAACTTTCTAAAAAGCTATTTATGAGTGATAAGCATCGGCCTTACTGGGATATGGAATTCTTAATTTCTTTAAGGTATCGCCGTGTATTTGCAGAACCCAGAATCGATGAACTTGTACGAGATGAAAAGGCCCAAGAATTTTATAAGTTGTTTCCGGAATTTCTTGTGGGCGGAATTAAATAATATCGATAGCAAAGAGATGGGGAGGAGGAAATATTGAAAAGATTTATAGTCAATTATTTGAAAGACTCATTGATTCTGATTGCGGCTGCATCCTTGATATCCTTTTTCCTGATCCGCTTTATGCCGGGGGATCCGGCTGCCACATACCTCAGTTCAAGAGGAATTCCTGTTACGCCGGAATCATTGCATGCAGTTGCTGAAGAATTGAAATTGTATGATCCGGTTTACATGCAGTATATTTATTGGCTTAAAAACGTGATCCGTCTGGATTTAGGGTATTCATATCTGACGAAGGCACCAGTTGCAGTTGAACTTTTTCGAGCATTTAAATATACGCTTCTGTTGGCATTAAGCTCTATGTCAATGGGAATCATTTTTTGTCTTCTTGCAGGCTGTTATGCAGGGACACATCCTGACAGCCGGTCTGATTATTCCATTCGTTTCTGCGTATTGACGTTAAATTCCGTCCCTTCCTTTATTATCGGTTTTTTACTGATCAGTGTATTTTCAGTGTACCTGCATATATTTCCTGTGCAAGGGGCGTCTTCGTTCCTGCACTTGTTCCTGCCTTCTTTAACTATGGCATTGGGCTATGTTGCGGTGTATACGAAACTTTTACGAAACAGTATTATTGATGTTTCGCAAAAACCGTTTGTTGTGTTCGCGTATACCCGTGGTTTAAAAAAATGGGAAATTTTTTGGAAGCATATATTTATGAACGCAATATCACCTGTCGTGACTATGGCAGGACTTGAATTCGGAGGAGTTATTGCAGGTTCTCTTGTCATAGAGAATGTTTTTGCCTGGCCGGGACTTGGGCGTTTAGTGATTATTGCGATACATGGAAGGGATTACCCTGTGATACAGGGGTATATTCTGCTGACAATGACAGGATTTATCATATGCAATTTCATTGCGGAGACAGTTTGTATGAGGGTGAGAAGAAGGTGGGGATGAAATGGGAAATATCCGTTTTGGTTTGCATAGAAAATATCCGCCTTTTTTAATATGTTTTTTATGGGTAATCGTATCCTTTTATTTTCTTGTGGCGATATTTGAACCGTTTTTCTTAATGCATGACCCTAATGCTGTCGACTATACAATGAAATTTGCACAGCCGTCGATCCAATATCCGTTTGGCTGTGACCAATTGGGGCGGTGTGTATATTCCCGTATCATACAAGGGGCAAGAATAAGCATCGGTTATGCGGTGCTGGTCGTATTTATATCATGTATATGGGGAACCTCTTTAGGGATTATTTCGAGTTATTACGGTGGAAAGGTGGATCGGTTGATTGACCATGTATGTAATTTATTCAGGGCATTTCCGGAAATTATTGTTATTTTGATTTTGGCAGGGTTGGGCGGAAAGAATATATTTTTTATTTGTGCAGGGATGATGATCATGCATTGGGGAATATATACCCGTGTGGTAAGAGAACTAACTGCTGACGGAAAAATGAAGAATATGGTTTATGCGGCACGTATGGCAGGGAATAAGACACCCCGGATATGGATAAAATACATATTCCCTATTGCCGCACCGGCTGTTTTATCTATGCTGGCTCTGGATTTTGCAGGGTCGCTGCTGGCCATGTCAGGATACTCTTTTCTTGGGCTCGGGGTTCAGCCGCCTCAGGCCGACTGGGGAACATTAATCGGAGAAGCGCAGGCCGTATTTATTTCCTATCCGAGACTTATCTTTTTTCCAAGTATCTCTATCTTGGGAATCAGCCTCAGTGTCAATATGATTGGGGATTGGATCCAGCAAAGATATCAAGCAGGGGAAGTGTAATGGGGAATAATTTATTGGAATTGACGGGGGTATCTGCCGAGCTTCAGAGGAAAAGGATTATAGACACAATCAATTTGGCAGTGCCAAAAAGGAGTTGTGTGTCCATAATTGGTACAAGCGGCTGCGGGAAATCCACTCTGTTAAAACTGATAGCAGGTCTTTTGCGGGCACCTGCATGGCAAGTCACAGGACAAGCAGCTATCGAAGGCAAATGTTTTAATGCGGGAGATTCTGCTACGTTGCTGACAAACTGTGGACGGCAATATGCATTTATCGCCCAGGATTCGTTAAGCATATTTGATCCGCGGTTAAAAATTAAAGAACATTTTCTTGAAATCAGCAGATTAAGGGATGGGGAAAAAGAAGAGTTTTTGCTGCAAGTGATGTCGTTGTTAAGAAACTTATTGATTACGGATCCGGAAAGAGTACTTGAAAGTTACAGGAATGAATTAAGCGGAGGCACATTACAGAGGATATCCATAGCTATGGGGCTGATTCATAAACCAAGGTTATTGATAGCAGATGAGCCTACATCAGCAATTGACAGGTATTCAAGAGCACAATTGATTTCTGTATTGAAAAAAGTGTATCGTGACACAAATTTAAGTATGCTCATCGTGTCGCATGATATAGATTTCGTTAAAGAAATTTCGGATATTACTTATGTGATGAAGCAAGGGAAATTTATTGATAAAATTAACACAAAAGAGTTGGGTAATGAAGACAATGATCTGTATACACGATCGTTCCTTCGAGCTTGTAACAGGTGGAAAAAAGAACGTTTATACGAAGGATCCTGATTATCTTATTTAAAGGAGTATCTTTGTGCCGAATATACTTGAATTGAAAAATATTCATCAAACGTATAAAAATGAAGAAGGAGTCAACAGGCCTGTTTTGGATGATGTAGATTTCATGCTGCAGGAAGGAACCTGTCGTGCGATTTTAGGAATGAGCGGCTGCGGGAAAACTACACTTTGCAGGATTATGGCAGGCATTGAAAAGCCGTCAGGCGGACTGGTTCGGTATAAAGGGGAAAAGATTGATTGGAAAAGTATTTCGAGGAATAAGATTCAAATGGTTTTTCAAAACAGTCTGGATGCGGTGCCTGGGTATATGACATCCTATGAGATATTGAAAGAGCCGCTTAAAAACTTTTTTAAATTCAGCAAAGAGGAAATCTGGAGTAAGATAGTAGAGATGTTGAAGGCTGTGGGCCTGTCAGGGGAATATACAGGATTGTATCCGCGGCAGTTAAGCGGCGGAGAACTCCAGCGGATATGCATATTACGTGCATTAATGGCAGAACCGGAAATCCTTATACTGGATGAGTCCCTAAGCGGGCTTGATATTTTTACTGAAAATAAGCTTTTAAATTATCTTTCGGATATAAAAGTAAAAAAACATTTATCTATTATATTTATATCTCACAGTATAGAATCTGCATATTATATTGCAGATGGGATTACGGTAATGGATAAGGGGAGAATTATTGAAGAGATTGATGATATTTCCTTGTTTTCAGAGTTGTGCCACCCTTTTACAAGTCGATTGATGCATGGGCTGCCTATATCGGCATCAGCTACGCAGGATTATAATTTTTATCTGGAAAGATTTAAAAAGGGTGATACGAGGTTAGTAACGGTAAAACCGGGACATCGGATTGAATTATAAATAGAATATATCCTGATAACAGTAGGCTTTTGTAACCATCCATATTATTTGAGAAGCGGATGGCTTTGTTTTTTTGCAAAGTTTACGGCCGCAATGCGGGGAACCGGAGGATTGATAAGGATAATGAGGTAAAGTATAATAAACGGGAATGCTTTACGGGTGTGGAGTATTATCTTTACATGTAAGGAGGAACGCAGGGTTGTCTTTTTTTTCGAAATTATTGAAAGTAATAAGCCATAAGAAATATCAAAAAAATCCGTTAGGAAAGAAACTTTCTCCTTTGCAGCAGTCTGTTTTGAATATAGGTGCTGTGAATGCGGAGCAGACCATGTTTTACTGTGATTCATTGGAAACCGGCTCTGAGAAAGAGGAAATTAAAAATAATTTAGCGGCTTACTATGATATTATTGATGAAGAAAGCGCTTTGCATACGCTGGAATGGCTGCTGGAACGAGGACACCGCGTGTACTTTGATGCAATTAAGTTGTTTTCTGCCGGCATATCGCCGTCTATTACCGATGAAATCCTGACATCGGATGAACAACTTGACACACCCCGTTATATGAAGAATATAAAGGAGATGATAGAATCCCTGACAGAAAAAGGATATATCAGTTCCCAGGCGGATTTACGGAATCAATCTGTCCTTGCGTGGGACATGGGGCGGCTGGTGCTGATCGCGCGCTGCTGCTTTGAATGCGGATATATTACGGAAGAAAAAGCATGGTGTTATATGGAAGAAGCACATAAGAAGTGCTGCGCAGTGTATGGCGACTGGAAAGAATTTGCGGCGGGATATGTGATCGGCAGGTGCATGTGGGGCGGTATGAAGCAGATGCCCGGCGGAATCATGGGGATCGCAGAAGGACTGCTCCGCGATCCGGAAAGTCCTTGGCAAAAAGTACAGTTGCATGTATTTGAAATGTAAAGGAGAGTATTTATGGGTATGGAAATAGCATTGATACCGGCAGCTATGTTTATCGTGGGCATCGGCATGATGATTTACATGAAGAAAAAGAGGGACAGCCTGGCGCCGGGATATGCACAGCAGGAAATGAAGAGGTTCGTGAAAGAAATGGTGCCGCAGCTGTCTGAGGAAGAATTTCATGTGATTGACTGCCCCTGGAATGCGGAGCATCATTTTGTTATCGCTTATACGGATGAAAGTATTTTCTTTATCCCCGCCCTTCCCAATCCTATGACGATGAAAATTATGAAGTACAGCGGGGAACGTGGAGCCGGACTGGGCAGTCTGGTCAGCCATACTATTCTTGGCAGTGATTCGGCGGACGGTGTGGAAATGGTGCCGGCCAGTGCCGTTTCCGGTGTGGAGATTGATGAAGGTGCAAGAAAGGTTCGTATTGCTGTCGGAGACGAAGTGAAAAAGTATCAGTTCAAGGAGAAGGACTGCTTTGGAGGCGACCATGAGGAAGCGCTCCGTGATTTCTTTCACTTTCTGCGCGGCATAAGAGGGTAATCCTGATATAAAAAGGAGTGCCTGTAAAAGGATCGGATTTCATGACAGAGGAGTCCGATCTTTTTTGTATGCTCCTTTCAGCTTGCCGGGGTAGGACTGCATGTTTTAGATTGCGGACGGAAGCGGCTGCCGGCAGGGAGAAAATATTTCCCTGATGGTGTTTTCCTATTGTTCAGAGGACCTGAAATGTGTTATCATACGCAATAAGCTATTAAGGACAAATCTCTTTTCGAGAGAGAAGTTCTTTTTCGGACTCGTCCGTCGGGGACGGTTCCTGTGGAAGGAATGGAGGGAGCATTATGGCAATTAAGAAGAGAATGGTAGGGATTGTCGGCGTAGGACATGTAGGTGCCCATGTAGCGTTTAACCTGGGGATGATGGGGATTGCCGATGAAGTGCTTCTTTGCGATTTGAAAGAAAGCAAGGTGACAAGCGAGGTACAGGATCTGAATGATGCGGTCATGTACATGCCGAATCATGTCATTTACAAGGCGTCCGATTATGCGGGGCTGAAAGACTGCGATGTCATCGTGAATGCTGTAGGCGATATCACGCTTTGCGCTTCCGGCAGCCGCGACGGGGAATTGGAAAACAGTGTGAAACAAGTGGCTGATTATGTCCCGAAGGTTATGGCCGGAGGATTCCACGGACTTTTTGTAAGTATCACGAATCCCTGTGATGTGGTGGCGAATCTGATTGCCCGTAAGAGCGGCCTGCCGAAGGGGCATGTCATGGGTACGGGGACGCTTCTTGATTCTTCCCGTCTGATTCACGCGATATCGGAACAAACGGGCCTTGATTCCCGCGGCTTTACGGCGTTCATGCTTGGAGAACACGGAAATTCCCAGATTGTTCCCTGGTCGCAGATAACTTTTTACGGCAAGCCTCTGTCGGAAATGGAAAGTGATCCGAAGTTCCGGTTTGATAAAGAGGAAGTACAGGAGCGTACCATTAAAGGCGGATGGGTGACTTATTCCGGCAAGCAGTGCACGGAGTACGGCATTGCTTCGGCGGGAGCGACTTTGGTCCGTACAATTCTTCATGATGAAAAGCGCATTCTTCCCTGCTCGGCTCCGCTGGACGGCGAATACGGCGAGTCCGGTATTTTCTGCGGCGTGCCGGCTGTTATCGGCGCGAACGGCGTGGAAAAGGTGATAGAATATAATCTGACGGAAGAGGAGCTGGCCCGCTTCAAGGCGTGCTGTGCGACAATCCGCGCGAATATCGCCAAGGGCGACGCGATCCTCGGCGAATAAGGAAATGAAAGGCTGTGATGGAAATGTCACGGCCTTTTTTGCCGGCGCAGGCGTTTTATTTCTGTAATCGATGGTTTTCTATTGAAATGTACATCGGCGCTGAGTACAATAAAAAATATATATGCCATTTTTATCTGAAAGAATGCAATCGACACATAGGGGGAGTTGCTTATGAGGAAAATCCAGAAGGTCTTGGTAGCTAACCGGGGCGAGATCGCTATCCGTGTGTTCCGTGCCTGCAATGAGCTGGGCATCAGGACGGTGGCTGTTTATTCCAAAGAGGATGTACTGTCTCTTCACCGGAACCGTGCTGATGAAGCGTACCTGGTAGGGGAAGGAGATAAGCCGATTGATGCTTACCTGGATATAGAGGATATTATCCGTATCTGTAAGGAGCATCATGTGGATGCTGTCCATCCCGGCTACGGATTTCTTGCGGAAAATGCGGAGCTGGCGAAACGCTGTCAGGAAGAAGGACTTATTTTCATCGGGCCGCGTGTGGAACATCTGATCATGTTCGGTGACAAGGTAAATGCCCGTATCCAGGCGGAAAAGGCGCAGATTCCCATGATTCCCGGCACAAACGGTGCTGTGGAAAGCTTTGATGAGGTCAGAGCTTTTGCCGAGAAATACGGTTTCCCTGTCATGATTAAAGCGGTCAATGGCGGCGGCGGACGGGGTATGCGGAATGTGGACCGCATGGAAGATCTGGAGGAAGCGTATCACCGCGCGAAGTCGGAAGCGAAAATGGCTTTCGGCAGCGATGAGGTGTATGTGGAAAAATGTATCATGAATCCGAAGCACATCGAGGTGCAGATTTTCGGTGATGAAGCGGGACATGTCATTCATCTGTTTGAACGTGACTGCTCTATCCAGCGCCGCCATCAGAAAGTGATTGAAATGGCGCCTGCCTGGTCGCTTCCGAAGAAGCTGCGTGATGATATCTGTAATGCCGCCGTCAAGCTGATGAAGAATGTCAATTACCTCAATGCAGGGACGGTAGAGTTCCTTGTGGATCAGGATGAAGAACATTTCTATTTCATTGAAGTGAATCCCCGTGTGCAGGTGGAACATACGGTCACGGAAATGATTACCGATGTGGATATCGTGAAGACACAGATTCTTATTGCTGAAGGCTATTCGGTGGATAGTCCGGAAGTGGCAATCGGTCTGCAGCCGACGATCTGGTTCAAGGGTGTGGCGATCCAGTGCCGCATCACGACGGAAGATCCGCAAAACGGCTTCATGCCTGATACAGGCAAGATCATTGCCTACCGTTCCGGCGGCGGGCCCGGTATCCGCCTGGATGCGGGTACGGCGTATACGGGAGCGGTGATTACTCCTTACTATGATTCACTCCTGGTCAAAGTAACGGCCCACTCGCTCCATGCGAAGGATACGATATACAAAATGCTCCGCTGCCTTGATGAATTTCGTATCAGCGGTGTGAAGACAAATATATATTTCCTTCAAAATATGCTCCGCACGAAGGATTTTCAGGAAGGTCTCTGTGATGTCAATTACATCGACCGCCATCCGCAGCTTCTGGATGAACCTGAAGCAATCAGCGACCGCGGTACGAAGCTGCTCCACTATATCGGAGATATCACCGTCAACGGCTATGCCGGGGCGGGTGCGAAAGAAAAACCCGATTTCGCTCCGGTAGCGCCTCTTTCGGCAGAGGGGGAAACAGTACCCCGCGGTACAAGGCAGATGCTGGAAGAATGGGGACCTGAAAAATTTTCCAAATGGGTCATGGATCAGAAAGAACTGATGATCATGGATACGACATATCGTGATGCCCACCAGTCACTTTTGGCGACCCGTGTGAGGACACACGATATCATGAACGCGATCCGTTACACCGCATGTCATGTGCCGCAGCTCTTCTCTTTTGAAAACTGGGGCGGCGCGACATTTGATGTGGCTTATCGTTTCCTTGACGAAAGTCCCTGGGAACGGCTCCGCCGGATGCGTAAAGCAGCGCCGAATATCCTTTTCCAGATGCTTACCCGCGGCGCGAATACGGTAGGGTATACGAATTATCCTGAAAATGTGGTCCGCCATTTCATTGATGAGGCGGCAGATAATGGGATTGACGTGTTCCGCATCTTTGATTGCCTGAACCAGCTGAGCCACATGACGATTTCCATTGATGAAGTCCGCAAGAAGGGCAAGCTGGCAGAAGCGTGCTTCTGTTACACCGGGGATATCATGGATCCGAAGCGGCAGAAATATTCTTTGAAATATTATACGGATCTGGCGAAGGAAATGCAGAATGCCGGCGCCAATCTGATCGCTGTCAAGGATATGGCGGGACTTCTGAAACCGGAAGCGGCATACGCTCTTGTGGCGGCGTTAAAAGATGCCGTGGATCTTCCGATCCATCTCCACAGCCATGAAGGCGGCGGGCTGACGCTGTACAGCTATGCAAAAGCGGCGGAAGCCGGTGTGGATATTGTCGATGTGGCGACGGGCGCGCTTTCAAACGGTACGAGCCAGCCGTCCATGACGGCGCTGTACTACGCGCTCCAGAACAATCCCCGCCAGCCGAAACTGGACATCGAAGCCTTGGAAACGATTGACCGCTACTGGCAGGGCATCCGTCCTTACTACGCGGGGGTGGACAGCCGGATGGCAAGTCCGAATACCACGCTTTTCCAGCATGAAATGCCGGGAGGGCAGTTCTCCAATCTCCGCCAGCAGGCGACTGCGGTGGGACTGGGAGACCGCTGGCCGGAAGTCTGCCGCATGTATGCCAGAGTGAATATGATGTTCGGCGATATTATCAAAGTAACGCCGTCGTCCAAAGTGGTCGGTGATATGACACTCTTCATGGTGCAGAACCATTTGACGGAAGAAGATATTTATGCGAAGGGGGCGGCCCTTGATTTCCCGCAGTCCGTGGTTGATTTCTTTGATGGGAAACTGGGCGTTCCTTACGGCGGATTCCCTGAAAAGCTGCAGAAGATTATTTTGCGCGGGGAAGAACCCCATCTGGAATCTCATCCGCAGGATGTGGACTTCGCCGCGGTGAAAGCAGAAATGAAGAGCAGGCATATGTCCACGCGGGAAGAAGATATTTCCTCTTACTGTATTTATCCGAAAGTTTTCAGTGATTATATGGACCGCTATCATCAGTATGGCGACCTGTCTGTCCTGGATACGCCGACGTTCTTCTTTGGCATGAAACAGGGCGAGGAAATCCGAGTGAATATAGAAGAAGGGAAGATGCTCCTTATCCGTCTTGACGGGATCACGAAACCTGACGGAGAAGGAAACCGCCGTATCCAGTTTGAGCTGAACGGCATGCCCCGTGAAATTAAAATTCATGACAGGCATGTGGTGGAATCTGCAGTGACCGCAAGGAAAGCGGATAAGGATATTCCCGGCGAGGTAGGGGCGACCCTGTCCGGTTCCGTCGTGAAAGTGCTTGCGGAAAAAGGTGGGCATGTGAAGAAAGGAGAGCCGGTGATTGTCACAGAAGCCATGAAGATGGAAACGACGATTACCTCACCGGTGGATGGCATTGTGAGTGAAATTCATGTGAAGGCGGGCAGCCGTATCGAATCAGGCGACCTTCTCATGGTGATTGAATAAGAGATAAAGCGGAGATAGAAATATAAAAAGAGTTCTTTCCTGACGGAGAGAACTCTTTTTGTATGGGATTCAGAGGAAAAATGGAAAAAGGTAGGGAAGTTTCCTGAAAGCGGTGATATAATACGAATGGAGTATTTCAGGAAGAATCCTGAAAAAGAAAGTTTAACAGGCGGATGCCTGGGAGAGGAGCGGATGATGAAATTTTATCGCTGTAAAAAGTGCGGCAAAGCAGTCGCTGTTCTTGGAGAGAGCGGGGAAGACATGTTCTGCAGGAATGCGGAGATTGAAGAATTGATTCCCAATACCACAGATGCTGCCGGTGAGAAGCATGTTCCCGTTATCACGAAAGACGGATCGAAAGTGCATGTGGCAGTCGGCGCTGTAGAGCATCCCATGCTGGAAAGCCACTATATCACCTGGATTGTTCTGGAAACGAAGAACGGAAGCCAGCAGGTGGATTTGAAACCGGGCATGAAACCGGTGGCTGATTTCGTTCTTGCCGAAGGGGATGAAGTTGTAGCAGCGTATGAGTATTGCAATTTGCACGGACTGTGGAGAGGAGAATAAGGATGAAGAAGTATGTATGCAAAGTTTGCGGATGGATTTATGATGAGGCTTTAGGTGACCCGGATAATGGAATTGCCCCGGGAACCAAGTGGGAAGATCTGCCTGACGATTTCAAGTGCCCGCTCTGCGGTGTCGGGAAAGACGACTTTGAGATCATGGAAGACTGATCGGTGACGGACAAACTGCAGGAATGAAAACTCCTTCTCTGGCAGAGGGAGTTTTTTTAAGCCTTCATAGAGGAACGGGTTTTGTTGCAATAGAGAGAATTAAATGATAGAATAAATCGATAGCATATTTTACAGAGAAAAGCAAGAGGAAAATATTAAAATAAAATATTTTAATAGCAAATAAGTTTTTATCTATAGCTAAAATATTTTTATAGAAAGATATAGAGAAAATATTTTAGGTGAAAATGAATTTATATTGCGGAATGTTTTTCGCTCGTGTAAAATTATGTTTTACAGTCTCTATTTATATAGTGAGAAGGCTCGCGGAGAAAAGAGGAGCCCGGCTCAAATCGGGAACACTGATGAAGTACAGGATATTTTGTGGCTTAATCGGTGTTTCCTTGGCCTTGTCCTCTTTTCATCCCTGTTCCCATGTGTTGGAAATTTAGATTTTATATGGAAGGAAAGGGTGAGGCGTGGAATGCCTAACAGCAAAATGTTCAGACCCGTCCAGGTAGGTACTAAGAAAAGATATACCTACGCCAGAGCTCAGGAAGTTCTGGGGATGCCCCATCTGCTCGATTTGCAGACCAAATCTTACGAATGGTTCTGTAAAGAAGGGCTGAGGGATGTATTTGCGGATATTTCTCCTATCGAGGATAGTGCTCATAAATGGGCGCTGCATTTCGGCGAATACTATTTCAAGAAAGAAAAGTACAGCATCGATGAATGCAAGACGAGAGATGCTACTTATTCCGCTCCGCTGCAGGTCAAAGTCCAGCTCGTCAATAAGGAAACCGGCGAAATCAAGGAGCATGATCTTTTCATGGGCGATTTCCCGATTATGACGGATACGGGCACATTTATTATCAATGGCGCCGAACGTGTTATTGTTTCCCAGCTTGTCCGCTCTCCCGGCGTATACTACAAAAAGGAAATGGACACTTTCGGGAAGGAAATCTATTCCGCCCAGCTCATTCCGAACCGCGGCGCGTGGATCGAACTGGAAACTGATGCCAACGGCGTTGTTTCCGTTCGTATCGACCGTAACCGCAAGATGCCCGTGACGTACCTCATCCGTGCGCTGGGGTTCTCTTCCAATGAAGAAATCATGGAGCTTTTCAATAATGATATCCATATCGAAGAGACGCTCAAGAAGGATGAAACGCAGAATACAAAAGAAGCACTCATCGCTATTTATAAAAAGCTCCGTCCCGGCGAACCGGCGACAGAAGAAAGCGGCACGACCCTGCTCCGCAACTTCTTTTATGATCCCCGCCGTTATGATCTGGCGAAGGTCGGACGTTACAAGCTGAATAAGAAACTCTCCTGGGAAAACCGCCTCAAGGGCCATCGTACGGAAGGGCCTATCGTGGATACGGAAACCGGTGAAATCATTATCCAGGGGAATGCCCTTATCGACGAGGAAGCCATCGCGATCCTGAAGAAGAGCGGCGTGTTCAGCAAGGTAGAAATGGTGGAAGTCATGACCCAGAAAGAGGACGGAACACCTGTCAAGGTGATCTGCTCCAATGGAATGCGTGATGACAGCTATCGGATTCTTGACCGCGCGGATATTATCGCGGCGGTAGACTATCTTTTGAATATGATCCAGGGCTATGGGCGCCCCGATGATATCGACCATCTCGGCAACCGCCGTGTCCGCTGTGTCGGCGAACTGCTCCAGAACCAGTTCCGCATCGGCTTGTCCCGTATGGAACGTGTGGTTCGCGAAAGAATGACTACCCAGGATCAGGACAAGATGACCGCCCAGGCGCTCGTCAATATCCGTCCTGTCGTGGCAGCCATCAAGGAATTCTTCGGCAGTTCCCAGCTGTCCCAGTTTATGGATCAGACGAACCCATTGGCGGAGCTGACGCATAAGCGTCGTCTGTCCGCTTTGGGGCCGGGAGGGCTGTCTCGTGAACGTGCAGGGTTTGAAGTCCGCGACGTGCATTATTCCCATTATGGGCGTATGTGCCCCGTAGAAACGCCGGAAGGTCCGAATATCGGACTTATTTCCTCACTGTCCAATTACGGAATTGTCAACAAGTACGGCCTGATTGAAACGCCGTACCGCCGGATTAACCCGAAGACCCACGAAGTGACCAATGAATGTCTCTATGTGACGGCTGATATTGAAGAAAATAAAGTTATTGCCCAGGCCAGCGAGCCGCTGTCAGATACCGGCGCGTTCCTGAACCGGTATGTGGCCTGCCGCCGTGGTCCTGATGTTCTGGAAGCTTCTCCTGAAGAAGTGGATCTCATGGACGTTTCTCCGAAGCAGGTCGTTTCTATCGGTACGTCTCTCATTCCGTTTCTTGAACATGATGATACGAACCGTGCGCTCATGGGCGCCAATATGCAGAGGCAGGCGGTACCGCTCCTCCGCCCGGAAGCGCCTCTTGTAGGCACGGGTATGGAATGGGTGGCCGGCCAGGACTCCGGTGTCTGCGTTCTTGCAAAACGGTCAGGCGTGGTTACCTCTGTCAACGGGAAACAGATTATCGTCCGCGCGGATAACGGCGAATATGATACTTATGACCTGATTAAGTTCCTCCGGTCCAACCAGAGCACCTGCATCAACCAGCATCCCATCGTATACAAAGGGGACAAGGTCGAAGCCGGGCAGACACTGGCAGATGGCATGTCCACCGACGGAGGCGAGCTGGCTCTCGGACACAACGTGCTTGTGGCGTTCGTATCCTGGGAAGGATATAACCATGAAGACGCCGTGCTCATTTCTGAACGTCTCTGCAAAGATGACCTGTACACCTCTATCCATATTGAAGAATACGAGTGTGATGCCCGTGATACGAAGCTGGGCGAAGAAGAGATTACAAGAGAGCTGGCATCCGTCAGCGACGACGCCTTGAAGAATCTTGATGAAAACGGTATTATCCGTATCGGCGCCGATGTACGCCCCGGCGATATCCTTGTCGGCAAAGTAACGCCGAAAGGGGAAACGGAACTGACTCCGGAAGAACGTCTTCTCCGTGCCATTTTCGGCGATAAGGAAAGAGAAGTCCGTGATACATCTCTCCGTGTGCCGCATGGAGAATTCGGGAAAGTGGTCGACGTCAAGGAATTTACCCGTGAAAACGGCGATGAACTGGCGCCGGGCGTAAATAAGCTCGTCCGCGTTTACGTTGCGCAGAAACGGAAACTCCGCGAAGGCGACAAAATGGCGGGGCGCCACGGTAACAAGTGCGTATGCTCCCGCATCCTGCCTGTTGAAGATATGCCCTTTACTCCGGACGGACGTCCTGTCGATTTGGTGCTGAACCCCCTTGGCGTTCCTTCGCGAATGAATATCGGGCAGATCCTGGAAATTCATTTGTCCTGGGCCTGCCATATGCTCGGCGAAGAAATCAAAGAAGCCAAGACAGATCCCGTAAAGGCGAAAGCGCTTGAAAAGCGGCTCCGTGAAGCAGGCTATGATTTTGATACCTACGGCATGCCCGAATCGACAGAATCCGGTGTCCACATCGCGACCCCTGTATTTGACGGCTGCCGCGATGAAGACCTGGCTGCCACCCTTGCCGCCGCGGGACTTCCGGTCAATGCGAAATCCGATCTTTATGACGGACGTACCGGTGAGAAGCTCGACGGACAGGTGACGATCGGCTGGAAATACATGCTGAAACTCCATCATCTTGTTGATGATAAGATCCATGCCCGTTCTACCGGCCCGTACTCCCTTGTGACCCAGCAGCCGCTCGGCGGCAAGGCGCAGTTCGGCGGCCAGCGTTTCGGTGAAATGGAAGTCTGGGCACTGGAAGCATATGGCGCCGCGTACACCTTACAGGAAATCCTGACGGTAAAATCCGATGATGTCATCGGCCGTGTCAAAGCCTATGAAAAAATCGTCAAAGGCGAAAACATTCCGAGCCCCGGTGTTCCCGAATCCTTTAAGGTTCTTATGAAAGAACTCCAATCCATCGGGTTGGATGTCCGCGTCCTGAATGAAGACAAAGAGGAAGTTGTCATGAAAGAGCTGGACGAAAGCGATCTGGAACCATCCAATGGCGGCGAACGCTGGCATAAAGACGAAGTGAAAGCGGCCATGGAAGGTGAGGATTCCGTTTCCGCAGCCAGAAATGCCATGGAATCCAGCATGGCCGGAGAAGGGAAAGAAGTACCGGCAGATGATACGGCTTCTTTCAATGATACGCTGGAAGCGGAAGCGGCGGCTCCTGCAAATGAAGAAGCGGCTTTTACTGAAACTGATATAGAAACTGAAGCGGGTCTTGTCGATGACCCGGATGCCTGATTTCCGGAAAGGAGCACTGAGCAATTGTTAGACGTAAATGAATTTGACTCCATGAAAATCGGTATTGCGTCTCCGGAAACGATCAGATTATGGTCTCACGGAGAAGTAACGAAGCCGGAAACAATCAACTACCGTACACTGAAAGCAGAACCGGACGGTCTTTTCTGCGAAAAGATTTTTGGACCGACAAAAGACTGGGAATGCAAGTGCGGAAAATATAAAAAGATGCGTTATAAAGGCACGGTCTGCGATAAGTGCGGCGTGGAAGTGACAAGCTCCAAAGTACGCCGTGAACGCATGGGTCATATTGATCTGGCCTGTCCGGTATCTCATATCTGGTATTTCAAGGGAACGCCGAGCCGTATCGGCCTCATTCTCGATGTGTCTCCCCGCCAGCTGGAAAGAGTCCTTTATTTTGCTGCCTACATCGTAATAGATAAAGGCGAAACAAAACTTCTGGACAAGCAGGTTTTAAATGAACAGGAATACCAGCAGGCCGTCCAGGAATACGGTGCCGGTTCTTTTGAGGCGCAGATGGGGGCGGAAGCTATTCAGAAACTTCTCCGCCAGCTGGATCTGGAAGCCTTGGAAAAACAGCTCCGCGAAGATGTGGACAGCAGCAGCAACCAGCGAAAAGTCCGCAGCATCCGCCGGCTGGAAGAAGTGGAAGCTTTCCGTAAATCGGGCAATAAGCCGGAATGGATGATCCTCACCGTGCTGCCCGTTATACCGCCGGACCTTCGTCCGATGGTGCAGCTTGACGGCGGGCGTTTTGCCACGAGCGACCTGAACGACCTTTACCGCCGTGTCATCAACAGAAATAACCGTCTGAAAAGACTGATGGATATGGGTGCGCCTGAAATCATCGTCAGAAATGAAAAACGTATGCTGCAGGAAGCTGTCGATGCCCTCATAGATAACGGCCGCCGCGGCAGAGCGGTCAGCGGCCCGGGAAACCGTCCCCTGAAATCCCTTTCCGATATGCTGAAAGGCAAGCAGGGCCGTTTCCGCCAGAACCTTTTGGGGAAACGTGTCGACTATTCCGGCCGTTCTGTTATCGTAGTCGGTCCTGAACTGAAAATGTACCAGTGCGGCCTGCCGAAAGAAATGGCGATCGAACTTTTCAAACCGTTCATCATGCATGAACTGATCGCCCGCGGTTTGGCGAGCAATCTGAAATCGGCACGGAAAAAAGTGGACAAGCTGTCCCCTGAAGTCTGGGACGTCCTTGGCGATGTTATTAAAGAACATCCCGTACTTCTTAACCGCGCCCCGACACTCCACCGCCTCGGCATCCAGGCGTTTGAACCGATTCTGTGGGAAGGCAGGGCGATCAAACTGCATCCCCTTGTCTGCCCGGGTTACAATGCGGACTTTGACGGCGATCAGATGGCGTGTCATCTGCCTCTGTCCGTGGAAGCGCAGGCGGAAGCGAGAACGCTCATGCTTTCCATCAACAATATCCTGTCTACGAAAGACGGCAAACCTGTCGCCATTCCTTCCCAGGATATGATTCTGGGATCATACTATCTGACCATTGTAAAAGAAAGCAAGGAAGAGGAAGACGCGCTTGACCCCTCGAAATTCCACGCGTACACCAATTACGATGAAGTCATGCTGGCCTATGCACTGAACCAGGTACAGATCCATGATTTCATTAAAGTGGACATACCGGGACACGGTCTTGTCATCACGACCCCGGGGCGCCTGATTTTCAACTATGCCATTCCCGAACCTCTCCGCTTCTTCTATAAACGTCCTGATGGAAAAGAAGGTCTCGGTATTACCATCGGCAAGAAGCAGATGGGCAAACTTGTCAATGACTGCTTCAAGAAGCTGGGTTTCAAAGAAACAGGAGATCTCCTGGACTCCATTAAATCACTCGGATTCCATTATGCCCTTGTTTCCGGCATTTCTATCGGCATTTATGACGTGGCCGTACCGGAAGCCAAAAATGATATCCTGTCCGCAAGTGAAGCGCAGATTGAAAAAATCAAGGAATATTTCCGCCGCGGCCTGATGACGGATGACGAAAGATACAGGAAAGTCGTTAAAATTTGGGAAAAAGCGACCAATGATGTCGGTGAAGCGATGAAAGCGTCCATGACGAAAATGAATCCGCTCACCATGATGGCCCAGTCCGGCGCCCGCGGTAACGATAACCAGATCCGCCAGCTGGCGGGGATGCGCGGCCTGATTGCCGATACATCCGGTAAAACGGTAGAATTGCCTGTTAAGGCAAACTTCCGTGAAGGGCTGACCGTCCTTGACTACTTTACGTCTTCCCACGGCGCCCGCAAGGGTCTTGCCGATACGGCTCTCCGTACAGCAGACTCCGGTTACCTCACACGCCGCCTTGTCGATGTTTCCCAGGATGTCATCATTCGGGAAGAAGACTGCGATGTGCAGACACTCAATTTCGATCGTGAATGGAATAAACTGGTTTCCAAGGCGGCTGTCCGCAGCCGTTACAATGTCCACCGCGCTGAATTGGACGGTTCCATTCTCGAAGAAGACGTCATGAACCGGCGCAGCGGGGAAATTCTCCTTGTGAAGGGGAAAACACTGGATGCGTCCGATGTGGCCCTTATGAATCGTTTCCTCGTTGATTCCGTTGTTGTTACCGTTCCCACAGCGGAAGGAGAAGCGGGCGAACCGAAAACCGTTACCTTCGGTGTGGAGGATGTCGTGGCGGAATACAAGAGTATCGTGAAACATCATGTGACAGTCCGCTTCTTTGAAAAGAAATTGGAAACGCCGGCTCTGAACCGCAAAGGAGAAGAAGTGCTGGTGCAGGGAACTGTCCTTACGGCGGAAGCGGCTGAAAAACTTCTGGCTGCCGATATTCCGGTGATTTCCGTACGCATGGAAGGCACCGAAGGCGTAGAAGTCCGTAAAATTACGGAAGCCGGGGGTCTCATCGAGTCTCTGGCTGACCGTATCGCCGGCCGCTGCCCGCTGGAAGATGTGGTGAATCCGGAAACGGGAGAAATCATTGCCGCGAAGAATGAAGAAATCACTGACGACCAGGCTGCTGAAATTGAAAAGCATTATGACCGTCTGAAAGTCCGTTCCATTCTGACCTGCCATTCCGAACACGGCGTATGCGCGAAGTGCTATGGCAGGAACCTGGCAACAGGCCGCCATGTGGAAATCGGCGAATCGGTAGGCATCATCGCCGCACAGTCCATCGGCGAACCGGGCACTCAGCTGACCATGCGTACGTTCCATACGGGCGGTGTCGCAACGGCAGAAGATATTACCCAGGGTCTGCCCCGTGTCGAAGAATTGTTTGAGGCGCGCAAGCCGAAAGGCAACGCGATCATCTCCAATATCGCCGGCAAAGTCACCATTGAAGACTCTCCGGAAAATGCGAATATCAAGATTGTTACCGTGACCAATGAAGAGACATCCGATACCTACAAGATTCCGTTCGGAAAGAGGATTTCCGTCAATGAAGGCGATGAGATCGAAGCAGGTACTCGTCTCATTGAAGGGAATATCAATCCCCACGATATTCTCCGTGTCCTCGGCGTACAGGCGACCCAGAACTATATCGTCAAGGAAGTGCAGAAAGTTTACCGCTCACAGGGTGTTGAAATCAATGACAAGCACATTGAAATCATCGTCCATCAGATGCTCCGCAAGATCAAAATCGATGACCCCGGAGATTCCGAATGGCTTCCGGGACAGACGGTGGACATTGTGGCTTACCGTGTCATGAACGAACATCTGGAAGATGAAGGAAAGAAACCGGCGGTGGGTGAGAACCTGCTTCTCGGTACGACGAAAGCCGCGCTGGCGACAGATTCCTTCCTCTCGGCGGCTTCTTTCCAGGAAACCACCAGAGTTCTTACGGAAGCGGCAATCAAAGGGAAAGTGGATCCACTTCTCGGCCTCAAAGAAAACGTCATTATCGGCAAGCTGATTCCGGCAGGTACGGGGCTTGCCCGCTACCGCAGGCTCTCCGTACAGCATAACGCGGAACCCCGGACGGCGGAAACCGCTGATGGGCAAGCTGACGTGCAATAAGTGTTTAAATAAAATATCCCGCTGTGTAACCCATGGCGGGATATTTTTTGTGGGAGACAGAAATGCCTGACTTGAGAAAATATCCCTGATTCCTTACAATGAAGAAATAAATGATATATTACAGGAGAATTCCATGTTCAAAAAAATCATGGCGGCTCTGTCCGCTTTCATTCTGGCAGGCTGTCTTTACGCGGAGGCGGAGGATCTCGTCATCGACGGACTGGGGAAACTGTCTTTCGGGGAAGACGTGCAGATTACCGATGGAGGGGGCAGCCGCGCGGAAACCATATTTAAGAAATCGGGACACCGGAAAGATTACGGGAAAACAGATTGGGCGGCAGTGATGTACTTCCTCACCACACCTCCGGGAATGGACATGTACCCCGACCGGGCGCCGTACCCTTACGACTCCCTTCATCTGTACCAGATCAGAAAATCCGATATCCGCGGCACATATTCCGCTTCCGTCTCTGTTGTGAAAGGAACGGAAGAAGCCTTCTTCCATGGGAAAGGGGAAAAGGCTGCCCGGTTTTGGGAGCGCGCATTTCATGAAGATGCGACACGGCCGCACTCCCTCTTCGGTATGCCGAAAATCAGCATAGAAGAATATCAGCGGATGCTGAATGGCCGTTTGGATGAAATCAAAGGGCAGAAGCTGCAGGCGGAACTGGTTTCTTTTTCACCGTGGCATGCCTATAAAAATCATGACGGCACCTATCGCTGGACCCAGGAAGCGCGGGTGATTATTTCCGACGAAAGACACCTGTCCTATCCGATGTGGGTCTATACGAATCTGTACAGGCAGGGCGGCATGTATTATATCATTATCGTACAGGGAAGCCATACGGCGGCGGAAAAAATCGGGAAAAATTTACTTTATGCCTTCTATGGACTGGAAAGGAGCGGCACATGAGTTGGAAGAAAACGGCGGCAGTCTTTATGACGGTTCTCTGTATTTCCGGCGGCGCGTCTGCTTATGACTTGCAGTCCATTGCGAAAGCACATCTGCCGCCTGCGTTTACCTATCAGGATATCCCTGAACAGCAGGAACTGAAGTTCCACAATTTCACCTATCCCTATCACATGGGGCAGCTTTCCGTCATGCTTCAAAAAAGCCGAAAATTCGCTTACGGTTACATTGTCACCGCCAAGTTGCCTCCTGCGGGAGCGGATACATTGAAACCGTTTTTTCGGGAATACCTGACCGTAAAAGAATGGAGAAGCCTTTCCCGCATGAACCGCGCCTTTCTGGATGAGGACTCGCCGCTGCGCAAAGGGGCGGAAGAGGTAATGAAGAACTGGGCAAAGAACGTGGTGGGAGAATTAGGAGAAGGCGTGAAAATCACCCTGTCCGATTTCGAGCCGTATCGCAAACTTACAGCCGACGAAGCCTATCTCTATACGATGGGCGCGAAAATTACCTTTGATTCCGACGGACTCATCCTGCCCTTTTACGGCAGAGCGTATTTCTTCCGTGAAAATGACCATATAGATGTGATGATGCTCCTTACTCCCGATGAAGGAAAAGAACCCCTCGTTTACGCCATTGATGATCTGGCGAAAGCGGCGGCAAAGGAGACGGAGATGCAGGAAGAAAAAGAAGATCTCTCCGTCATGCTGGCGAAAGGCGCAGCAGGAAATTAAAGCGGAGAGGGGCAGCAAAGAAAACATTTACAATGCCTTCCCTGTAAACTATAATTGGAAATAAGGAAATCATTTGAAATATTACTTTGGGAGAACGATCATGCAGGGGAAAATCGTAACAGCCTTTATTTTTTAACCATGATGACGGGAGCGGTATCAGCTGCTCCCGTTTTAAATTACACAGGAGAGGAGAGGCTCGAAGAAGAGCGGCAGGAAAGGCTGCGCATGCCCCGCGTGGAAAATATGGGAAGCAGTGCGAATGAAAAAGAGGAAACGCAGGATGCCGCAGGGCCAGTATTTAGAATAGACGAAATTATTTTATCGGGGCAGGAAGAAAAGTTCGGCTAGCTGCATAAAATCATCTACGGTAAAGACAGCGCCCTCATCCCATGGAAAAACGCATTTCCCATTAAAGAAGGAGACATCCTGAACATCCGCCGTCTGGAGCAGGGGCTGGAACAAATGAAACGCGTCAGCTCCTCTGACGTATCCATGAAACTCCTCCCTGCCGATAACATATGAGGAAAAGGATAAAAGAGATAAAGAATATGCAGAAAGAAATTGATTAGAGCGGCGGAAGGAATGCATATGATAGATACATTAATGTGTATAGTTTATATTTTTGTCGGAGCCAAATGGGTTTTAAAAAAGGTAGAAATAGAGACAATATCTGCTCCAACAAACTGGAAAATTATCGTTTTGAAATTTTTAATATGGTTGGTAGCGCCATCAGAAATTTTTATATATATTTATTTTTATGATAGTGGTATAGTGCGAATATTTTTGGGTGTGAGCGTGATGCTTTTGTATTTGATAGAGACCCGGCTGTTATTTAACGAAATGAGTAAAGCAATTGTGGAAAGTAATATTGATAATAGAGAAAAAGATGTTAAACATATTCTTGAAAAAAGAAAGTTTAGAATTCAACTTGGAATAATTTGTTTTGGTATAATTGCCTTTATTGCGCTATTAGTTGGGATTATGCCAGATTAATATATTTATATTAAACAGCCTAAACAAACTCAAAGAAATCTTCAACAAGACAAAAGTAGAAGAAAAACAGGAACTTATCCACATGATGAACATAGTGGGCAACCAAAGCACCCATGAAGCGGCAGATCACTATGGGTGGAAAGAAGGCTCCACGGAAAAACTCCTTCTCCATGGAGCCATAGGCGCATTGACAGAAACCGTGAGCGGAGGAAATGCATTGGCAAGAGCCATATCGGGAAGCGTGAACAAATTTGCCTTGGCGTACATGGGAAAAGCAAAAGGAAGAGACTGAATGGACACCCATCCTGATACCGTACAAGCCATCAGCACCGCTTTAGGAGCCGTTGCAGGAAGCCTGACAGGAGACAGAAATACCGGAGCCTATACGGCACAGATGGGGACGAGATGGAACAGACTGGCCAAAAAACCGCAAGAAGACCTGAACAAACAACTCAAACAAGAGCTATCCACAGAAAAGAAAAACCCTGACGAACTTCTCAAACTGCTGACAGAATACATCAACATGAGCGAAGCCGCCAAACATCCCGCCTCGCAAAAAGCGCTGCATGGAGTCTGGAACGAAGAAAAAGGATACACATTACCTAAGGTGACAATAAGCGCACAGGAATATAAAGCGATAGATCAAAAATCATTCAATCGCGTGGCACAAAAATACAACCTGCCGACCAAATGGAGCAATAAGAAAAACATACAGGAAAACCTTGAATCGCTGAGAAATGACCTGCAAAGAGAAACCAATAAGGGGAAAACCCCATCCCAAAGCGATTGGGCTAAATACGGCGGATATGGATTAGACTTTATAGGAGAAGTATCTAAGGAATCTCATTTGCCGGGTATGTCCGGCTGGGCAGGAACTGCTGGCAAGATGTTAGATATAGGAAAATTTTTAACAACAGATAATCGTGGCAAAGAATCTGCCAGTATTGCTGGTGGAGTGATGGGAAGCCTGGCAGGACAGAGGCTGCTTGTGCCGATTATTGTGGGATATGGTAGTCAATGGGGGATTCCGAGACCGTTATCTTCTGTCGGTGGAGCCGCTATCGCTTTAGGTACAGGTGCTATAGCTGCTTTTACTATGGAAAGTATTTATGATAATAAAAGAAACTATATCTATTACTTGGAAAACTTAAATAGTTCAAATTATGATAAACAAGATTTTGAAAAAAAGATTGAATGGAATTTTGATGTTAAAGATTGATTGGAGATTCAAAATATGAGAATTATGGGTACTTCATTCTTTTTTGGAATAGCGACGACAATTATACTGAGTATTACGCTGTTTAGTATAACCATTTATGATATTTTATATCACAGAATTCATAATGTTATTAAATATCTATTCTTTATTCTTATAGGAATATTATTGATAATTTTTAGTTTGCTGTTTACAGTGACAGGTGGGACGAATCTTTTATTAGTCTTAAGAGAAATAGATATTTACTACGATAAAGAAATAGCATTTGCTTTTGCAATCTTTATGTGTTGGTCACTTTTTATTGCTGTACGATATTATGATTATGTATTATTGCCAGAGTATTCGAATTTAAACAAAGAATTGAGATTTAAGATATCAAGAAAGACAATTTATCTTTCTTTTTGTACATTAATAGCCGAGTTGCTTATACTATGGTGGTGCTGGCCAATTCTTAGGTATATGATGGATATAATGATCTGTTATTTATAATGTTTTTGATGATTTAATAAACCACAACTTTGACAACAAAGCCGAGTACAAAACAAGCGGAAAAGGAATCTCCTACAACACAGGAGCAGGAATCCCCTTAAACGCCTTGGGACTCCTCTCAAACATGGATCCCACCGTGAAAGACAAAGCAGGAACAACCACGACATCCGCCGTATCCAAAGGAACCATTACAATCACGGATAAAGAAAACCAGAAACAAGATATAGAGAAACTGAACAGGAACACAGAAGACAGCCTAAACAAACTCAAAGAAATCTTCGACAAAATAAAAGTAGAAGAAAGAAAACGACTGTTAGAAGAACTGGGGATAGTCGGGAACCGGGTCATCCATGAGATAGCCTCCCGCTATGGATGGAAAAACGGATCTATAGAAAAGACAGCCCTCCATGGCATGCTGGGAGCCATCACCGGAGCCAAGAGCGGAGGAAGCGCCCTAAGCGGCCTGATAGCAGGAGGAGCCAACGAATATGCCATAGGATACCTGAAAAAGACCAAAGGGAAAGACTGGATAAACAAACATCCCGATACCGTACAAAACATCTCCGCCGCCTTCGGAGGAATCCTGTCCAAGATGACAGGAGGGAGCGGACACACGGGCGCCTACATCTCCCAGATGGGAACGAAGTGGAATCTAATTCTGGAGAATATTCCGTCATTTAGAGAATCGCTGAATGATGATACTACTGTTAATAATTTACCAGTAGGATATGGACAAATACTTACTATATCTGGTGGAAAATATGGAGTTTCTGCTGGTGAATCAGTGTTCGTTTTTCATGCTGATGGAGGAAATCCTGTATTGGTATCAACTAACGTTAATGTTGGTATAGGCATGAGTTTTCCTATGAGTGGAGAAGTAGGTAGAGTATGGTTAACAGATTCATACGGGAATTTAGTTATTGATCCCAAGGTAATAATGAGAGAACTTTCTGGGGAAGCATTGGATTGGTCGATAACCGCAGGTATGAAATATAATAAATCTACTACTGCAAATGGTTATATCCTGCATATAGAGTCTATGGCTCCTGAAATATCTGTGCAGGGAGGTGGATCATATACACGATTTGTTGGTTATCAAGGGCAGATATAAGGAGATAAAATGGGTGTATCTATTCTGGTACTTATATATAGAATCATAGTGGTATTCATAGGAGTATCCCTTCTGGCTTATAGGCAGATGGTCAGATATAACTCTGAAAATATTACCTTACAGGTTGTAGAGGCAAAAAAAGTATGGACATCTCCGACATCATGGGGGATTTACCGATTTTTTGTAACTTATGAATACAATGGTGTTGTTTACCAGCAAAAGAGTATCGAATTTGGAGTTTTTCTTTTTTCATTCAAGAATAAAACCATATATAATTGCACCGGTAAACGAAGCAAAAGCGGAAAGGTTAGTTGCGATCAGATATTCTGCATTGAAAAAATTGCGCTATTTTTTATATTGGCTGGTGTATGTTCGTTTTTTAATCGCAGGTTTTGATGCAGTATTATTGGTTATATGAGAGAAGAATACGAATATAAAAAGAGCGGCGGTACATGCGGCATTGACATTTCCCATTAGAAAAGCGTTTCTCCTGCGGGGATAAAACCTCGTGGAGAAACGCTTTTGTCGTTTAATCAGAATCCCGGAGTCAGGGTCGCCTGGAAGTTGTCGTTGATGTATTTTCTGGTGGCTTCCGTCTGGAATATTTTTACAAACTTTTGATAGGTGGGGTTGTCCTTATCCTGTTCACGGGCGGCGATGACATTTACATACGGGCTGGTATTGTCTTCCTGGGCGAGAGCCGTTTTCGGATCCAGTCCCGCGGATACTGCGTAGCCGCCGTTGATGATGGAGGCGTCGCAGTCTTCAAGCGCTCTTGGGAGCTGGGGCGCCTCCAGTTCGATGATTTTCAGATTTTTCGGGTTGGAAGCGATATCGGAGACGACCGCTTTGACAGGATTGACGCCTTCTTTTAATTTCAGCAGGCCGTTTTTCTCCAGGAGAAGGAGGGCGCGGCCGCCGTTGGATGGATCGTTCGGAATTGCAATGGATGCGCCGTTGGGGAGATCGGACAGAGTCTTGTGTTTATTTGAGAACAGACGAAGGGGCGCGAGGTAAGTGTTTCCGATGGGAACAAGTTTTGTGCCGTTTTTTTCATTGAATGCTTCAAGGAAGGGGACGTGCTGGTAAGAATTTACGTCGATGTCGCCCTGCGCCAGTGCCTGATTGGGGGTGACATAGTCGGAGAAGGGGACGATGGTCACTTTGAGGCCTTCTTTTTCGGCTTCTTTGGCGACAAATTCCACGACCTGTTCCGAGTAGCCCGGTGTCGTGCCGACTTTGATTTCATTTTTTGTTTTCGCAGGGTCAGCAGACGCGGCGTCTTTTTTATCGCTGCCGCAGCCTGCGATGAAGCCTGCACATGCCAATGCGGCCAGGGAAATGATGACAGTTTTTTTCAGATTCATAATACATACCTCTCTTTTTTAAAAATAATTTTGTAATAAATTTGGAAACCGGAAATAAGAATGGCGGAAACGGGTAAAAAAAAACTCCATCCCAGCAAAGGGACGAAGACCGTGTTACCACCCAATTTTACCTGCACGTCACCGCACAGGCCTCCATAGGTACGCCGGCTTGCGCCTTGATACCGCATCTCTGTAACGGGAGATCCCGGGCTGCTTTATTATTCGGCAAACCTGACTCGGAGGCCATGTTCAGCAAATTTTCCCGCGCTCCTTTTCACCCGCCGGAGCTCTCTTTAGCAGTTCCATCTGCTTACTCTTCTCTTCACAGTCATTATGTAAGTTGGAACAACTATACCACGCGTCTTTTTGCGTGTCAAGGAAAATTTTAAAAGGAATGGGGGTTGAGGGATCTTTTTATCAGATTTCTTTGCATTTAAGAATGATTTTTATTTTCTGCCGCAAAATAATTGGCACTCTGATTTAATAATTGAATTAGGGGAAGCTATTTTATATAATAGGAAGTAAGTAATAATTAGGGTGTAGGAAAAGAAACAGGTTTTGTATTTTATGAAAAATTTTCAGTTACAGGAAGTGGGGAAGGGAAATCATGACATCAGGGAAAGAAGATTATTTAAAAGCGATTTACATCATCAGCGAAGATCATGAGCTGGTATCCAACAAGGAATTGTCCGACATGCTCCATGTGTCGCCGCCGTCAGTGAGCGAGATGATTATGAAGCTGCAGAAAGAAGGGTATGTGGACTACACCGCTTACAAAGGCAGCAAGATGACGAGGAAGGGAAGGAGGGAAGCAGGCAAGCTTTTCCGTTTTCATGCGTTGTGGGAAGTATTCCTTGTGGAAAAGCTCCATTTTTCCTGGAGCGAAGCTCATGAGCAGGCGGACGGTCTGGAACACCAGACGAGCGACATGCTTGCGGAACGGCTTGATGAGTTTCTCGGACATCCTGAACACTGTCCCCATGGTGACCCTATTCCGAAGGCGGACGGCAGCCGCAAAGGGCTTACTTTCCGTACGCTTTCCGATTTAAAGGAGGGGGATAGTACCACTATCCGCCGTATTGTGGAAGATTACAGCCTGATGGACTATCTTCAGGAGAAAGGCATCCATCCCGATATGCGGGTCACTGTAAAAGAAAAGGAACCTTATGAAGGACCGATTCTTCTTGCTACGGAGGCGGGTGATATTTCTCTCAGCTACAAAGCGGTGGAACAGATTTTTATTGACGAATAAGATGAATAGAATAATACGGAGAGCCTCGTTTAGGGCTCTTTTTAATAGCGGCAGGCAGGTGCCTTATTTCCCTTTATGCATAAATGGCATATGAAACGGGGGAATACATGCAGAAAAAGTACGATGAAAAAGGCTATACAATTAAAGATAAATCGCTTATAATACATTTACACAATTTTGAATGATGTATACGGAAAAAGACAGAAATGTCTGCCGAAGGAGTAACACTATCAGGCGTCCCATGGGACACGAAACCGTGTACGGACAAACCTCTGGAGAGTGTCGTATATGACCGCCGAAGGTGCAGGGGCGCGGGGAAGAGTAGTCCTCCCGTTCTAATCTCTCAGGCAAAAGGACAGGGTCGGTGCAGCAATGGAAACATGCATGCCGGCTCTGTTTTTGTCTTCAGGGCCGGTTTTTATATTGTTCCGTCATGTCCTGGCGTACGGAAGTTTTTGAGGGTGGGAGTGAATGTGAATGCTTGACTTGTTAAATCAAATTGATGCTATTGTCTGGGGCCCGTGGCTCCTTGTTCTTCTGGTAGGAACCGGCGTATATCTGACAATCCGCCTCGGTCTTCTCCAGATGGTCAAGCTGCCGAGGGCCCTTCGTCTGATTTTCTTTGCCAGAAATAAAGGCGACGGCGACATTGACAGTTTCAAGGCACTCTGCACAGCGCTTGCCGCGACGGTAGGCACAGGAAATATCGTAGGCGTTGCCACTGCTATTAAATTAGGCGGTCCCGGTGCGCTTTTCTGGATGTGGGTAGCCGCTTTCTTCGGCATGGCTACCAAGTACGCTGAAGGCTGCCTTGCCGTTAAGTTCCGCTCTATCGATGAAAATGGAAATATCGCAGGCGGACCGATGTATTACATTGAGCAGGGGCTGGGAAAGAAATGGAAACCTCTGGCGCTGGCATTTGCTTTCTTCGGTACGCTCACCGCTATGCTCGGATCCGGTACGACTACGCAGGTCAATGCTATTACGTCTTCTTTACAGGCATCCATGGGTGTTCCTATCCTGCCCTCTGCAGCAGTGATTACCATCCTTGTTGCTATTATTACTTTCGGCGGATTGAAATCCATTTCAAAAACAGCGGAAAAAATAGTTCCTGCCATGGCTGTTCTTTATTTTATTATCACGGTGGCTCTTCTTGTTATATTTTCGGGAGAACTGCCCCATGCGCTGGCTCTCGTTTTTGACGGCGCTTTTGAAGGTACGGCAGCAGCCGGCGGATTTGCCGGTGCGGGCATTATGCTTGCTATGCGAAGCGGTATCGCCCGCGGCCTTTTTTCCAATGAATCCGGCCTGGGTTCCGCGCCAATCGTGGCGGCAGCGGCAAAAACAAAATGGCCGGCTGAACAGGGGCTTATTTCCATGACAGGCACTTTTATTGATACCATCATTATCTGTACCCTGACGGGGCTTACCATCATCGTTTCGGGTGCATGGCTCGGGGATACCAACGGCGCAGCTCTTACACAGGCTGCTTTCAGCCATGGTTATGGTGCTGTCGCGCCGATCCTTCTGACGGTTTCTTTGACACTTTTTGCCTTCACCACCATTCTCGGCTGGAACTATTACGGTGAACGCTGCCTCGTATACCTTGTGGGTGTCAGAGGGATTACTCCTTACCGCTTGTGCTATGTCGCCATTATCGCAGGAAGCGCTTTCATGCAGCTTGAAGAAATCTGGGCCCTTGCAGATATTGTAAACGGTCTCATGGCCATTCCGAACCTGATTGCCCTTCTTGGACTTACCGGTGTAGTCGTCGCGGAAACAAAGCGGTATTTCCAGCACCTTGCCATTCGTGATGCGAAATTAGTGGCTTACAAAGCAAGGCATATAGGGAAGAAGTGATCGAAAGTCAGCAGTCAGACGATGCGGCATATACGATGATTTGTCTGCAGCCCGGACATAAAAAAGAGAAAATGAAAATGCGGTACCTGTCAAGCGTGATGGGTGCCGTTTTTGTATCAGCAGATAACAGATGACAGCTTACAGCTGACAGATAGCAACTAGCAGCTAGAAGCTAAGAGCTGGAAACTAAGAACTAGCAGCTAGAAGCTAGTTGCTAGCCATTAGCTGTTAGCTGTTAGCTGTTAGCGGCAAGACGTTATCAGCGTAATAGATTCTTCACTCAGTGTTACTGTTCCGTTTCCTGCCTTTCTCAAACAGCATTCTTGCATCCATTCAGAATGACCGGGGACGGTAAGGCGTCATAATGAGGAAAGCGTCAGTCGTCATCCTGAACGAATGTAAAGGATCTGCTATTGTGGTGAGGAAGTCGGTAAGGCGTCATAATGAGGGAAACGTTAAGCGTCATCCTGAACGAACGTGAAGGATCTATTACCGTGAGGAGGAAGGCGGTAAAATGTCATCAGTGTAACAGATTCTTCGCTTTGTGTCATATTGCTGATTCCCGCTTTTCTCATAAAACATTTTTGCCAAAGCTCTGAATGACGGGAAACGGTAAGACGCCATCAAAGTAATGGATTCTTTGCTCTGTGTCACTGTCCCGCTTCCCTGCCTTTCTCATATGGCATTCTTGTCCCCGTTCAGAATGACCGGGGACGGTAAGGCGTCATAATGAGGAAAGCGTCAGTTGTCATCCTGAACGAATGTGAAGGATCTGTACACCCGTGGCGAGTAAGGTGGTAAGCTGTTATTCAGGGGAATAGATTTTTCATTGCTTTTCACTGTTCTGCCGGCCGGCTTTCGCAATCCATCCCGGCTGTCGAAATTTGTTAGAAAATAATTAATATTTTTAATTTAACTTGCGTATTTTCACTTGACACCGTATAATTCATATCAACAAATTTATACAGGTGGATGATGTATGCGGGAGAAAGCCGTTTGGCTTACCGAAGGAGTAACACTCTCAGGTGCCCTCAGGGGCGGTACCGTATGCGGACATACTCTGGAGAGTGCCATTTTGGCCGCCGAAGGTGTAAGGATTGAGATCCAAATCTCTCAGGCAAAAGGACAGAGCAAAAGACGCATGATTTTTAGCGTTATTTGGCAATATGCCGGCTTCCGGAGTACAAGTTTTACCTGGAGCCGGCTTTTTTATTTTCCCAAGGAGGGCGTTTTTTAAATGGATTTTTTAGCGGTATTGAATGAAATTGATAATTTTATCTGGGGGCCGCCGCTGTTGGTGCTTCTTGTAGGGACAGGGATCCTGCTTACAATCCGGCTGCATCTTTTGCAGATATTCAAATTACCGAAGGCGCTGAGCCTGATTTTCAGAGCGCAAAATGCGGGCAGCGGAGATATCGACAGTTTTAAGGCTCTTTGTACGGCGCTCTCCGCGACGGTCGGTACGGGAAATATTGTAGGTGTCGCGACAGCGATCCATGCGGGCGGCCCGGGGGCGCTTTTCTGGATGTGGATGGCGGCATTCTTCGGTATGGCGACAAAGTATGCGGAAGGTCTTCTTGCTGTCAAATATCGTGAGACTGATGAAAAAGGTGAAATTGCCGGCGGCCCGATGTACTATATTAAAAACGGCATGGGTGAGAAATACAAATGGCTGGGGGGGCTCTTTGCGTTTTTCGGTGTCCTCGTCGCGTACTTCGGTATCGGTACGTTTGCCCAGGTCAATTCCATTGTGGATATTACGAAGATGACCATCGGTCTTGATCCTGTCTGGACGGGGGCGATTCTCACCATTTTTGTGGCGGCGATTACTATCGGAGGTCTCCAGTCGATTGCGGCAGCGGCCAGCAGGATTGTTCCTGCCATGGCGTTTATTTATTTTCTGTCAACCATCGGCGTTCTTCTCGTCTTTGCCGATAAGGTGCCTGCCGCGGTTTCCATGATTTTTGAAAGTGCTTTTACCACCACGGCGGCAACAGGCGGTTTCCTTGGTGCGACTGTCATGATGGCAATGAGAAACGGCGTGGCCCGCGGGGTATTCTCCAATGAATCGGGCCTCGGTTCTGCTCCAATTGTGGCGGCTGCCGCTAAGACGAAATGGCCGGCTGAGCAGGGTCTTATTTCCATGACCGGCACTTTTATTGATACCATCATTATCTGTACACTGACCGGCCTGACGCTTGTGGTCACCGGTGTATGGTGCGGTATGGAAAACGGCGCGGCGCTTACAAATGCGGCGTTTACTTCCGCGTTTCCTGTTTTCGGCGGATACATGCTGTTGATCGGTCTTGTTCTCTTTGCTTTCACGACGATCTTGGGCTGGAACTACTACGGCGAACGCTGCATGATTTATCTCGTGGGGACGAAGGGCGTTCTCCCGTACCGTTTGGTTTTTATCCTTCTCATTGCCAGCGGCGCGTTCCTCAAGCTGGAAGCCATCTGGATTCTTGCGGATATCGTGAACGGCCTCATGGCCATTCCAAACCTGATTGCTCTTCTTTTCCTGTCGGGCATCTGTGTCCGTGAGACGAAGAAATATATGGATCATCTGAAGACAGGCAAACCGTATGAAGAGTATGAGGACTGATTTGAATCAGACGGAAAACGCATAATGAAAATCCGTTTTGATAAAAAATCGGTATAGAAGTACCTGTTGCCATATTGAAAAAACAGGCGTATAATTCGACACACATCAGAAAGTTAAAAAATTTCTGATGGAGATTCCGCAGGCTGGGATACTGTTTCGGACAAATGAGTATATCCTGCCGGGGCATAACTGAATAAGTGGATGATGTACACTGAAAAATGACACGGAAGTGTCTGCCGAAGGAGTAACACTATCAGGCGTTCTTTGGAACACGAAACTATGTACGGACACGACTCTGGAGAGTCCCATTCAATTGGGCGCCGAAGGGGCAAAAATGGCTGACCGGGCCATTCCAATCTCTCAGGCAAAAGGACAGGGCTGGCATTGGGTAACACCCATTGTATACGTGGATGCGTACATGCATACAACCGCCGGCCCAAGTCATATAAGGCTTGAGTGCGGCGGTTTTGTTGTTGAAAGAATATTAGAAAAAGTAAAGGGGGAAACGAAATGGATATGACGGCAATGAATCAGATTGTGGGGGACATTGACAGCTTTGTCTGGGGGCCTGTGATGCTGTGTCTGCTCGTGGGTACAGGAATTTACCTTACGGCATACTTGAATTTCCGTACATGGCGCAATCTGCCTTATGCAATGAAAAGCGTGTTCTCCCGGGAGGCCCGTAAAACAAATCGGGGATCGGGAGATGTTTCTCCTTTTTCCGCGCTGATGACGGCGCTTGCTGCGACCATCGGCACGGGAAATATCGTAGGCGTGGCGACCGCCATGTTTGCCGGCGGTCCGGGCGCTCTGGTATGGATGTGGGTTTCCGCCTGCTTCGGCCTGACGACCAAGTTTTCTGAATGTATGCTTGGCTTTAAGTTCCGTGAAGTGAATGCGAAAGGGGAAATGAAGGGCGGCCCCATGTTTACCATGAAGAACGGGTTTAAGAATAAAAGAGCAGGACTTTTTATGGGATTTCTTTTTGCCATGTTTACCGTCATCGCTTCCTTCGGTATCGGGAATATGACCCAGGCCAATTCCATCACCACGGCGGTGAGTGCCACTTTCGGCTTTTCCAATGAAATTATAGGTATCGTCCTTACGGTTCTCACACTGGCGGTCATTGTCGGAGGGATTACTTCCATTTCCAGAGTATCGTCCCTCGTCGTTCCCGGAATGGCAGTTTTCTACATTGCTGCGGGGCTCCTCTGTATCGCTTTGAATTTTGAAAACGTACCGCACGGATTGTACCTCATTTTTATGATGGCTTTTGATCCTGCTGCTGTGGAAGGCGGTGTAGTCGGTACGATAACCGTTTCCGTGATGAATGCGGTCCGCTTCGGCGTGGCCCGCGGCTGTTTTTCCAATGAAGCCGGCCTCGGTTCTGCCGCTATTTCCGCCGCTGCGTCCACTACTGATGATCCGGCACGGCAGGGATATGTTTCTATGACGGGGACTTTCATCGACACCATCATCGTCTGCACCATCACCGGACTTACCATTGCATCTTCCGGCGTTTTGGGAACCGTCGGGCCTGACGGAAAACCGCTGGCAGGTGTAGAATTGACTATGGCTGCTTTTTCCACACATATCGGCACAGCGGGAAGCTGGATCGTTTCTATCGGCATTATGCTCTTCGCCTACTCCACCATTCTCGGCTGGGAATATAATGGCGAAAAAGCGTGGGAATATCTTTGGGGTACCCATAAATACAATATCATTTACCGCCTTGTGTTCTCCCTTGTCGTCTATGTGGGGGCGACACAGACCCTTGATCTCGTATGGAACCTGTCAGATATCGCCAATGCGCTCATGGCGATTCCGAACCTTATTTCCATGCTGATTCTTGCTCCTGTTATTAAAGAAGAAGTTCTTCGATTTGAAGCGGTTATTGCAAAAGAAAAGGTGGAGAAAAAAGCGGCTATGCCGGAGAAGAATGAGGAAACGCTCCATATCTGATCAGTGCGAAAAGATCTCGGGTATTAAAAATTGCCCGGGATTTTTATTGGACTGTAACAGTGGAAAGAAATCTGTATTTCTGCCGTATGAAACAGGCAGGGCGAGATATGCGACTGAAAGGCATTTACAATGAAAAAGAAATCCTATATAATGAATTCGTACCTTACAGAGGGGAAACGGAATACCCTGCCGACATCAGGGAAAAGTGCCGGTTTCCCTTGTTTTTGAAAAGCAGAAAGAGGGATTTTTATGAAAATAAAACACATAGCAGCAGGTCTGGCACTGCTGGCCATGCCGTTTACAGCGCAGGCAGAAGTACGGGAAGCGGGGCTGGTGGATGGATTTGGCATGAGCCTTATTTATCCGGCAGTACATACGAAAAATGTCGCGGCGGAGAATGCGATTAATAAGGATATTACAGGGTATGTCCGTCGTATGAAGGAATTGTATGAAAGCGGCGAAAAGCAGGAAGTGTACATGACCTATACGACAAAGTATGAAGATGAAGATCTGGTGTCTATCGTTCTGGAAACATCGTCTATAAATGAAGGAATGGCGGATAGAAATGCGCAAGCCTATGGCCTTGTGTATAATAAAAAGACAGGTGATCTGCTGGACAAATCTAAATTCGGCGTGAAGGTAGACAGTGCGGAAATCGTGAACCTGCTGAAAGAGGGAAAGCTTGACCTGTATAACATCAATGGGAAAAAGTTATCTTATGACTCTTTCTTCAAGCCGACCGCATACATGGAGGCGGAGTGCTTCCTCCTGGGGAAGAAAGAACTGGGGCTGCTCTATGCGGCAGGAGAACTGGCTCCTTATTCGGAAGGCGCGACATACGTGGTGATTCATCTGAAATAAGGAAATAAAAATACGAAAATGAAAACGGTACCCCTCAAATGCGGCGGGTACCGTTTTTGTATCAGCCGGTTGGGCACTAGCTGTTAGCTGTTAGCTGTTAGCTATTAGCAGATAGAAGCTAGCAGTTAGCAACTAGCAACTAGCAGCTAGCAGCTAGCAGCTAGAAGCTAAGAACTGGAAGCTAAGAGCGGCAGCGAAGGATCTATTGCCATGGTGAGGAAGACGGTAAGACGTCATCCGAGTAATAGATTCTTCATTTAAAGTCACTATTCCGTTTCCTGTCTTTCTCACAAAGTATTTTTGCCTCTGTTTTGAATAGTGGGGTACGGAAAGGAAACACCGGATTCTGTTGTACCTGCCGGGGGGTGTAGTGTATAATGTAAAGAATCTATTGTAGCATAGGAGGAGTGAAGTTGAATTTATCCGTTCAGATTTTTGCGTCATTGGTGCTTTCTGTCGTTGTAGGTCTTGTCCTTGGAGATGGCGCGATCGGTCCTGTTAAAGCATGGATCGCACCTGTCGGCACCATGTTCATTAATCTTATCAAAATGATGATCGTTCCTGTCGTTCTCTGTTCTCTCGTCGTGGGCATGACATCTATGGGGGATTTGAAGAAACTGGGGCGCATCGGGATGAAAACCGTGGGCTTCTATATGGTGACTACGGCGATTGCTATCGTTATCGGCTTTGCAGTGGCAAGTGTTGTCCAGCCCGGTATCGGTATGGCTCTTCCCGGCGAGGCCGCCCCGAAAGTAAAGGAAGCGCCCACGATCATGCAGGTATTTGTCAATATGATTCCGACAAATCCGATTGCTTCCATGGCGAAAGCGGATATCCTTCCTGTCATTATATTTTCTCTTTTTCTTGGGGCAGGAATTATTTCCGTCGGCGGAAGCCGTTCCAAGCTGCTGATCAATCTTTTTGATGCGGGGGCGGAGGTCTGCTATAAAATCATCGCCATGATTATGCGCCTGGCGCCTATCGGTGTTTTCTGCCTTCTTTTACCTGTCGTTGTGCAGAATGGTCCGAAGGTTCTTCTGCCGCTGCTCTCCGTGATTATTGCTATGGCTATCGGCTGCACGATCCACGCGGTCTGTGTGTATTCCTCTGTGGCGGCGGTCGTGGGGCATATGAGCCCTGTCCGGTTTTTCCGCGGCATGGCAGAAGCCATGGTTATTGCGTTCACTACCTGTTCTTCTGCGGGCACGCTTCCGGTGAATATGAAGAACACGGAAGAAAAGCTGGGAGTAAAACGGGACATCGTGTCTTTCGTCCTGCCTCTCGGTGCTACCATCAATATGGACGGCACCGCTCTCTACATGGGGGTATGTTCCCTTTTCATCGCCAATGTATTCGGTATTCATCTGACAATGGATCAGATGATGATGATCGTTCTTACCGGTACGCTTGCCTCTATTGGTACAGCAGGCGTCCCCGGCGCGGGTCTGATCATGCTTGCCATGGTGCTCCAGTCTGTCGGGCTTCCATTGGAAGGATTGGCTCTCGTGGCAGGCATCGACCGTGTTCTGGATATGTTCCGTACCACGCTGAATATCACCGGTGACGCTGCTGTCGCCGTTGCTATCGACGCCACGGAAAAATCCGTCCCCACCCAGCTGGAAATCACTGAATAGGAACGGATGCGAAAGCCTCAGGCTGTTTATGAGGATCTCTATAAGTCAGACGTGAAGTTTAACTTATGGAGGTCTTTTTGTATAGGCGGCTTTAAGACAGGCGGCTGCGGTATTGTGTCGGTGTGTAGTTGAATTTCTCGGAGAACATTTTCGTATAGTAGCTTTGGCTGGAGAAGCCGCAGGCGTTTGCGATTTCCAAAATGGAATTTTCCGTGGAATCCAGGAGGTTGCGGCTGATCTCCAAACGGTACCGGTTGAGGAAATCTATGGGGGACTGCTGCATATATTTCTTGAAAAGCTGGCAGCATTTACTTCTGGATACGCTCCCCGCCGCGGCAATACCGGCTAAAGAGATTTTTTCAGGATAGTGGTGGGAAATATAGGCGACCATCCGGCGCTGCGCGCTTATATCTGTACCGGGCATCTCTTCCTGCGACTGCTTTTCGGGAGGGAAAAGGGCGTAAAGACGGGCGAGGAGAATGTGTAAAAGACCGATGCTTTCCAGCTCGAATCCGGGAAGGTGCTTTTCATTGATCCGATTGATTTCCTGCAGCAGCGCTCCCAGCCGCGGCGAGTCAGGAGAAGAAGCAGGGATATGGAAACAGCGGCGGGACGTATTTCCCAGAAGAGGAGACAGGAGCCTGTTTCTGACGGACTGATTTTCTGTCAGGAGGGAAGGGTGGATAAGCGCCCGTATGAAGCGGCAGTCTTCTTCGTTGTGCGGCGCGCTTCGGTGCATGGCGGAAGCGTGGATGGCAAGGAAATCTCCGCGGGAAGCGGTGAGGATCTTTTCCTCGATATGGAAATCCATTTTTCCGTCCAGTATGTAAATAAATTCCAGTTCATCATGCCAGTGGGAAATCATCTGCAGATGGGCCTGGGAAGATATGGTACTGGTGGTGACCGCGATCGGAGGCAAAGTTCCCTTTGCAGAAGGGATGACTGCGGCGGCGCTTTTCAATACGTCAGGACTGATCATAAGAAACCTCCGGTTGCAATTTTTACAAAGTGTGAAAACAGTTTCTAAAGGGAATGTACGATATTTATAAAAATGTGGAATATATTTATATTCAAATGATAAAAACTATACTATTATTATATCAGAAACATTGATAAACGTGAATATAGAAACAGAATGTTTCAAAAAAGTAGTCATTGTAATATATAAGGAGGAACTACAAATGGAAAAGGAATTAAATGCATTATTATCGGATCTGGTGGTAGAGTACCATAAGCTGCAGAGTTTTCACTGGTACCTGAAAGGAAGTCATTTCTTTGATGACCATGCGAAACTGGAAAGTTTCTATGATGAAATTGCGGAAGCGGTCGATGCCGTAGCGGAAGCCATGCTCCAGCAGAAGCTCAGACCGGAATCGACACTGAAAGGGTTCCTTGCAAAGACAGGAATCCATGAGGCCGAAAATGAGGAAGTGACATCGGAAGAAGCATATACCCGGGTGCTGTCAGACTTTGAGTGTCTTCTTAAAGAAGTCATCGCTGTCAAGGAAGCGGCGGAGGAAAAGAAGAATTACCTGGTATCCACTCTGATGGATGATTACATTGCAAGTTTCAGCAAGAACATTTGGATGCTGAGACAGGCCCTGAAATAATTCACAGCAGGGGAAAGGACGCTCTCTGAAAGGGAGTGTCTTTTTTTGCGCGGATATGAACCTGTTGTCTGAAAACAGGAACTGACAAGAGAATATATTTCTTAAAGGAATATTTCATATAAATGAAAAGAATTTTATTATTATATGGAATAAAAGTAGAATAAAAGAAACGGAAAGAGGTGGTGTGATGGAATATATCGGAGAAAGTTCGGCGATTTATTACTGGCGGGCGCTGGGACTTATCGTATCGGTGCTCATTCTCTACGTGGTTTTTGAAATGCAGAAGAAAAAGATGAGCCGTCTTTCTTCGGCAAATACACATTCCTCCATTGTGCTTCTGCACAAACGGCATGCAGGCAATCCAAACTATTCCAGCAGCACTGAAATCTGCCGCATTGACGGGCTCAGGGCAGAAGCTTTCCTTTACTGTGTCGGCGTGCAGGCGGTCTATCTATCACCGGGGGAGCATAATATCGAGGTAAATGCCCATTGGGCACGGCATATCCGCGGAAAACGTTTTAAGGAATATGAAGCGGGCCCGCATCATCTGTGCGTAGAAGTGGGACATGGCGAATTATGGTCGCTGGAATATTTTATTCCTGAAAAGAAATTTATTTTTTCCCGGTGCAATGAAAAGAAAATGTTCAAAAAGAGCGTGGTGTGATTATTCCTGTTTTCCCAAAAGTTTACTCAAAAACGGAATAAATCTGAGGAAAAACAAGCAACATATAACAGATAGGAATAACTTGCAAAAAATAGTAGATATTTAAAGATATCCGCTCTATAATCAAAACAGAAGGAAGAAAATAATCCTTCGTGACCGGTCAATTACAAAGGAACAGAAGTGTATCGAAAGATACAGAAAGGAGAAAGGCCATGAATACCATGTATGATGCAGTTATGAAAATGGAACAGCTCTTGGGCGTGTATGAAAGACTGATTGACGATCTTGCCGGCTACATGAAGGAAAACGGCATTGATTACACCAATGATGATTCCGTACATCCGGCCATCATGCTCTACTCCGAGGCGGGACGCATTTATTCCAGGCTCCTGCGGACGAGAAAGATGGAAGATCTTCTCCGCATGGAAGGGGAATATAACTTGATGAACGGCATGGTGAATGAAATGAAAGCGGGCGCCTGGGCAAATCTCTCGGGTGAGGATGTTTCCCGCAAGGTTATGTAACATGAAACCTCAGAGGCGTATGTCTGAAAAAGGGGCATACGCTTTTTGAGTGGCAGAGAAATAATTTCATCAGAAAAGCGCTTCCGTCTGCCGCCGCAGGGCGATGGGCGAAAGCACTTTTTGCTGTGTGCAGTTTTGGGTGATAGAATATAACACGTTTTATCCTTGTAAGTCCCATTCTTGACCCCGCTCAGAATGATGGCTAACGATAAGCGTCATCCTGTACGAATGTGAAGGATCTGCTGTTGTGGTGAGGAAATCGGTAAGATGTTATCAGCGTAATAGTTTTTTACTCTGTCTTACCGTCCCGTTTCCCATTTTTGCCACTGCGTTTAATGATAGGGAACGGTAAAACGTCATCCTGAACGGATGTGAAGGATCTGCACCCGTGATGAGGAAAGCCCTTTTTCAAGAAGGCATTGTTGATTTCTGAAAACCGGAATCCGGCCTGCGCCGGCTGAAAACATCTTGGCAGCAAAAAAGAGTACCTGATGTCTGAAACCACAGGTACCCTTTTTTGATTAAATTCAATGGTTTATTTCCGTTTCTTTTCTCGGATGGGCGATGGTCCGGTAGCCTTCTACGGCAAGAATCAGGGCGAGGATGACGAGGAGCGAACCAATGATGACCTGTGCGTAGGGCCCCCAGCCGGCGGCGCCTGCCATGATGATGCCAATCTGGTTTTTCACGATAAGGGAAAGAGAGCAGATGGTGACGAGGAGCATGAAACTCATGGGGAAGAGGAACATTTTATTGTTCTTTCCTGCGTTGCCGAGCCATGCGGCGACAGCAAGAAGGCCGATGGCGGCAAGAAGCTGGTTAGCCGCGCCGAAGAGTCCCCAGATCTTGGCAAATCCGCCCATGCCGAGGGAGATGCCGAGAATAACGGTGATGATGGTCGCAAAATACGGATTTACCATGAGTTTGCGGAACCCGTCCTTGACATCTTTTGGATTTTCGCCCGGTTCGAGCCAGAATTCCTGGAACATGAAGCGTGCCAGCCTGGTGGCGGTATCAAGAGAAGTCAGGCAGAAAGCGGAGTAAGTAAGGACAAGAAGGGTGTACATGATGTTTTTCAGTCCTTCAAATCCCGGAATGGCGGCGACCATGGCGGCAATCCCGCCCGCAAAGATATCCGTCGCGCCATGGGTATGGCCCGTTACACGGGCATAGCCGATCGCGCAGAGAGTAATGATGGCGAGTACGCATTCCAGGAGCATACCGCCGTAAGCGATAGGCTTTGCGTCCGATTCTTTATCAAGCTGTTTGGATGTTGTCCCTGAAGAAACAAGGGAATGGAAGCCGGAAATAGCACCGCATGCAACGGTAGTGAACAAAATCGGGAAGAGGAACTGCGTTCCGTTTGCGTTGTTGATGGTGAAGCCCGCAAAAGCGGGGAAGACCTTTTCATCAATGGTCGGATGAGCGCCGACGATGCCGATGACGGCGACGATGAGCATCGCGTAGAGAAGGAACGAACTGAGGTAGTCACGAGGCTGGAGAAGGATCCAGACAGGGGTGACCGAAGCGATGGTGATATAAATGCCGACAAGGATCATCCATGTATTCATGGAGAAATAGAACGGATGGAAATTCATGCCGACGGCCATGCACAGAACGATCGCCCCGACGCCGAGGATGGAAGAAATGACCATCGGCGTGTGGCGGCGGTATACGGCAAAACCGAAAATGATAGCGATGAGGATGAACATGATGGAAACCATGGCGACAGATGCTTTTGTCGCGCTGGCAGCCATGTCGAGAACGCCGTCCTTATAAGTCGCGCCGAAGGTGGAAGCCACGATAGCGGCAAAAGCGGCCACTACAAGGATCAGTGTGAGGTATGAGAAAATGATGAAAAGCTGTTTTGCCCTTTTTGACATATTCAGGGAAATGATTTCACCGATGGATTTGCCCTGATGGCGGATAGAGGCAAAAAGCGCGCCGAAATCATGGACACCGCCGAAGAAGATGCCGCCAATCAGTACCCAGAGGGTGACCGGCAGCCAGCCGAACATGGCCGCGCCGATTGGCCCCGTGATGGGTCCCGCACCGGCAATGGATGAGAAATGATGGCCCATGAGGATGGGTGCTTTGGCGGGAACGTAATCCACGCCGTCTTCCATGGTGTGGGCGGGCGTAGGATGATTTCCTTCGTTTACTCCCCACTGTCTGGCGACCCATCCGCCGTAGAAAACGTAGCCGCAGAACAGAACGGCGATACTGATCAGCAAAAGTACAAGCGTGTTCATGCTACTCCCCCTTTGTAATTAACTCCTGAAAAATATTTCTTAGGTTCTTTTCCATGCATCGTCCACTTTTATTAAAATAGAGCGAACGCTTTTCCATATCCAGGCAGCCTGTGTGAAATTCCAGCCAGCCGTGGAGTGAAAAGCGGAATGTTTTATAGATGCGGCAGTTTTCTACCGCTTTCCGTGCCGCATCGTCTACCTTGCCGCAGATAAAGACAGGTGAGACATAGGTGTACATATGGCCCGAACCGATATGGGCCATTTCCATGCCGGCATTATAAGCGTAATCGCGGCACCTTTCAAAAAGATCCGCAGTCAGATGATCGGCGGTGAAAAGAAATATGAACTCTTCCTGATTGGCGGACCAGATTTCATTGGATTTGAGAAATAAGTGCTGGCCTGTTTTTTCATAATATTCGCAGACAGCGGCAAGACCGTTTCTTTCATCTTCCCGGAAAGGAGAGAGCTTTACCGCTTCTCTGAGATTCCGGCCTTCCTCCAATGGCGGTGAGATGCCTCCGTCAAAACGCGTAATATTATAAAAACGCCGGTAGCTTTTCAGCAGCCGTTCCACAGCATTTTCTTTTTTGTTTTCCATAGAACAGCCTCAAATGAATAATTTCTATGAAGTAAATATATACAATAATAATCAAAAAAGATATTAAATATATAGTAATACGTCTTGTAAAAGATTTCAACCATTATTGGACATTAAATTACTATAAAAATATTTTAAAGAACTGAACGGGTGAATAATAGTACCTTTATATTATATAGAGAAAGAATAATGGCTGTCTTTAAAAAGGAAAGGAGTTCTGTGGAAAGAGCGTCTTCCGGAAGGAAGATTTTTTTCATGGGAGAGATATTTCCGGGGCGCTGCCTGCGGAATACTATATTTGTCAATTCAGCTTTTTTGTAATACACTGGAATTCATAAAGAAAGAGAGGATATTCTAATGAAAATAAGCGTTACGCCATCCTTATTTGACCGGATCCCCGGGCTTTGTATCGGAATTGTTGCTGTCCGCGCGGCAGATAACGCGGCAGCAAATATGGAGGCAGAAGCTTTTCGCCGCCGCTGCTGCACGGAAGCCAATTTGCTGCTGAAAATGGATCCCGCCCTGGCGGAAAAGGAACTGGAAGATTACAGGGAGATTCTTTCTGCTGCCGGTGTTAAAGAAGGCAGAACGGCTGTAGAAAAAGTATTTGCCGAGTACAGAAAACTTCTCGGTGTTTCTGCTGCGGAGGGCGTGCCCGAAGACCCGGAGATCCTTTTGCAGCCGAAGAAAGCGACCCTTGATGAGCTGGCGGGCTCCGACGCGCTGCCGCCGGTCAATCCGATTATGGATATCATTCGGGGCGGCATGCTGAAATTTCATGTAGAAATCCATGCTTATGATATGGGAAACAGGAAGACTCCTTTGGAAATACGGGAAGCCGGCCGTACATTTTCCGTCAATTTGGGAGATAAAGTCTGCACGGCCGGCTGGCTCTGCCGTGATGAAGAAGCAGGGGCGGTTACGGAAGATACGGAAAATATTCTTGTCCTCATCACAGGAATGAAAGGGAACCGCAGAAAAGTGGCGGCTGCAAGAAATGAACTGGCGCGGCGCATGAAATCCGCTTTTGACAGGGCGGTGGAAGTGGGCTGGCTGGAAGGAAAGGAGACGGAATTTACTACGGAAATTTAAATTCGAGATATTCCGTGAAGAATTATGAAATACGCTGCTATCGATTTTGAAACGGCTTACTGGGGGCCGGGGAGCGCCTGCTCGCTCGGTATTTCCGTGAGCGACGGCAATGAAATTACTGAAGAATGGTATCGTCTGATTAGACCGTACCGCATGAATTTCGATCCCATCTGCATGCGGGTAAATGGAATTTATCCTGATGACGTGGAAAAGGAACCGGCTTTTCCGGCGTTTTGGAAAGAGGTGGCAGAGCGGCTGGAAGGAAGTATCGTTTTCGCCCACAATGCCCGCTTCGATATGGGCGTCCTTGCGTCAGTGCTGGATGTATATGATTTGCCGGATATTCATTTCCTGTATGGAGATACGGTGGCGGTTTCCAGAATGCTTTGGAAAGAACTGCCGAATCATAAATTGGATACCGTAGCCGGCAGTCTTGGCTATGATTTCAATCACCATCAGGCGCTGGATGATGCCCGAGCCTGCGAAATGATCGTGCGGAAAGCAGTAGAAAAGACGGAGGCAGCGACAATAAAAGAAATGATGGCACGTCTGAAGCTGCCGCTGAAAAAGTTCGCAGTGAAGAGGACGCATGTGCCCGGCAGTACAGGGCTCACTGCACCGGTGCTGTGGCGCAGTAAGGCAAGATAAAAACCGATGCGTACGAAGAAAATAAGTACGCATCGGTTTTTCTTTTTTAAAATTCTATGGAGAGTCCCACTTTGAGCTGTTCCGCCATGGATCCCAGTTTTCCTTTCAGGAGGGCGAAAGCGCGGTCACCTGTGCAGTGGCCTGTATAGACGGATTCTATGCCTGTTTCTCTGATTTGCTCTGCCAGCCTGAGAATTTCTTCATCAGTTTTGTTGAACAGGTGGAAGCCGCCGATCAGGGAGAAAACCTTTTTTCCGGGGAAGGTTTCTGAAACTTCCCGGATGATGTCCGCCGCGCCGGCGTGGGAACAGGAACTGAAGATGACGAGTCCTTTTTCCGTCTCAAAGACAAGACTTTGCTCATGGTCAAAGTTATCGGGAAGGAAGGTACCGTTTTTCTTCTGATACATCTGCTCCCGTTCACCGATTTTTTCCCGGTTCTTCCGCTTATGGGCGACTACATATACGCCGTCACACAGGGCGGCATCGCCGTCTGCATAAATCAGTCTGTCCTGATAGGCGGTAAGAAGATCTTTGGGGATGCCGATGTATCTGAAACGGCCCTCTTCATAGGCGTAGCAGTTTTCTGCGCATGATTTCTGCAGATAAAATTTGGCATGCCTGTTTCTTTTAAAGAAATATTCCATGCCGTTGGCGTGGTCATAGTGCGCATGGGAAAGAATGCCGAAGTCTATATCTTCCAGCGGGATATCCATGGATTTCGCGTTTTCCGTAAAAAGAGCCGATGCACCGGTATCAAGTAAAATCTTTTTATTTTCATACTCAATATAGATTGACAGGCCCCATTCACCTGCCAGCGGACCTTCTCCGATATTGTCCGCGAGGACGGTGGCTTTCATAGCAGCTGCTCCTTTCGTATATGAATTTCTTTTCCCTGCGGTAAATCAATTATAAACAAACGATAGAATAGAAAAGATGTTGCACGAAGTGCAGCCGGATTTTATGGAAAATTATTTGGCGCCGTGCAGGATTTCTTTCAGGTATTCGTTATTTTTTTCCTGCGGACGGGACGCATTGTCCAGGAGGATGTCCACATACCGTTCCAGTGTGGCTGCATCGGTATAGCGGGTAATAAAAGAATTTTTACTGTTGCTTTCCAAAATGATAGGGAATTCCACAGCAGAGAAAATCTGCATACATTTCAGTTCCAGATCGCGGCGGTCCGTATATCCTGTGATGGCCGCCATATTTTCGATGACTTTCTCCCAGCTCTGGTCGTGGAGAAGGTTCAGATAAATGAAATAGGTCTCCCGCGCGTCAGTGCTGGATGGGCTGGAGATGGAGCGGAAGAGAGCGGGGTGCTTATGGGCGAGGGCAAAGTATCCGAGGATGTACTTTTTCATCCGTTCTGTCGGCGAAAGCCGGGAATCATCAAGAACGGAAACGACATTTTCCAAGGCGCTCATCATATACTCTAAAGCGGCGCCGATGAGTTCTTCTTTGGAACCGAAGTAGTAACGCACAGCGGCGATATTCACATTTGCTTCTTTCGCGATGGTCCGCACGGTGGCTGCCTTGAACCCTTTTTCACGGAGGATGCGGGCGGTTATGGCAACCATTTTTTCTTTCATCTGCTCACCTTTGCCGGTGAGCTTTTTTTGATTCATAATACTTTTCCTTTCCTGGCGCTGATTGTATTTCTGATAAAGGGAAGAGTTTTCCCATGAGGCTCTTTTTCTGTAAGGGAGTTCATCATCAGTTTCAGCCGGTTTTCCTGATTGGCTTCGCTGGCGCTGGCGTCGCAGTCCAGCGGAAGGAATACGGCTTCCGGATAAGCCATATGGAGCTTGTGGATCATGCCTTCTCCCGTGATGTGGTTCGGCAGGCAACCGAAAGGCTGGAGGCAGATGATGCCGCGGCATCCATGATGGAGAAGATCCGTCATGTCAGCGGTGAGGAACCATCCTTCGCCGGCGCGGTTGCCGAGAGAGAGGAACCGGGCGGCTCGTTTGGCCAGCCGCGTGATATTGGTAATCTCGTGGAAACGTTTGGAAATTTTGATTGCTTTTTCCAGAGGGCGGCGGTACCATTCCAAAAGATAGCGGCCAAAGGTATCTTTCAAGTTGTCGCTGAATGTGCCGTCCAGGTGCTTCCATTGAAAATGGCTGTCTAAAAGCCCATAGAGGAAGAAATCCAGCATGCCGCTTGTTTCCGCTTCACCGCCGTTGGCTTCGATGGAGCGGACTATATCATTGGAAGCGATGGGGCTGAATTTGACGTATATTTCTCCCACGATGCCGATCCGGGGCCGCCGTTCCATTTTATTTAACGGGAGGCGGTCAAAGTCTTTGACAAGATGGGAAATGTTTTGTGCAAAGCGATGGAAGGAGCATCCTTTCATCAGTGATTTACAGCAGATGTCCTGCCATTTTCGGTAGAGCGTTTCCGCGCTGCCCGGGGATTTTTCATAAGGCCGTGTCCGGTAAAGGCATTGCTGGAGGGCGTCTCCATAAATAGCGGCTTTGATGAGGCGGCGGATCAGCGTAAAGGTGAGCCTGAATCCGCTTTGCGGCTCCAGATTCCGGGTGTTGAGGGAAATGACGGGGATCCGGGAAAGTCCGGCGTCATCCAGTGCTTTATGGAGAAAGCCGATATAGTTGGATGCCCGGCATGCGCCGCCCGTTTGGGAGAGTATGACAGCTGTCCTGTTTAGGTCATATGTTCCGGAAAGCAGGGCGCGCATCAAGGAACCGATGGTGATGATGGCCGGATAGCAGGCGTCATTATTTACAAAAGAGAGTCCGGTGTCGATATCCGCCCTGACCGGCGGAAGCACTTCTACATTATACCCTGCGGAACGGACAGCGTCACGGATAAGCGGAAAGTGGATGGGGGACATTTCCGGCGCCAGAATAGTGAATGTGCCCCGCATTTCAGGGGTAAATTCCGCTTTCGGATACAGGATGGGCGCCACAGATCCTTTTTCCTGCATCCGTTCTCCGATGGCGGCCTTGAGCGAGCGCAGGCGGATGCGGACCGCACCGAGGTTCAGGCTTTGATCGATTTTCAGAGAGGTGTAGAGCTGGTTTCTTTTAGACATGATCTCCTGCACCTGGTCGGTGACAACCGCATCGAGGCCGCAGCCGAAGGAATTGAGTTCCACCAGTTCCAGATCGGCATGGCGGGTGACATAGTCGGCGGAGCGGTAGAGACGGCTGTGCCAGGTCCATTGGTTCAGTACGCGGAGAGGGGGAAACTTGCTGTCCTGCATCATGGCAATGCCGTCTTCGGAAAGGACGGCCATTCCCAGCTGGTTGATCAGATCGGGGATGCTGTGGTTGATCGCAGGGTCTGCATGGTAGGGACGGCCGGCCAGCACGATCCCGATAAGTTTCTTCTCTTCGATTTCCTGCAGGATACGTTGCGTTTCCAGATACAGCTGCATCTTGTATTCTTCTCTCGCGGCTTCTGCTTTATGCTGGGCGGCGGTAATTTCACTGCCGGATATTTTGAAGGGTCTGAAAATCCGTTTCAATATTTTATGCAGTTTTGCAGGATGATGGAGCGGCAGGAAGGGATGGAGAAAATGGGTGCCGTATTTCGTGAAGATTTCATCCATATTGGCCTGGATGGTTTCCGGGTAGGATGTGACCATGGGGCAGTGGAAGGAGTTGGCTCCGCCTTCATCGGGGCCTTTATCGACGCAGGGGTACCAGATGAAATCCGGTTTTCTCCCGGCCAGGTCATAGATGTGGGCATGGGACAATTTGACGGGGAAGCATTCGGAGTAGGAAGGGATGGTTTCCATGGCTTCGGTGGGGATGCCGCGGATCTGTCCGGAAGAAGTGATGACACGGTAGCCGAGACCGGTGAAAAAAGCATGCCAATAAGGGAAATCCTCGTACATATTCATCGTCCTGGGGATACCCACGGTTCCTCTTGCGGCTTCCTTGGGGGACAGGCTCTTCCGGTTGAAAATTTTGTCATATTTCCAGCGGTATATATTGGGCAGGGAGGAATGGGGCGCTGTCTTTCCGGTGAGCATGATGGAGGCGCCTCTTTCGCAGCGGTTGCCCGTGACAAATGACCGGCCATCATGGAAGCGGATGATCGTGACCATGCAGTGATTGCCACAGCCGGGGCAGCGTTTCGCCTCTTTTGAAAAAGAAAGGAAGGCAAGGCCATCCGGTGCGATAAGGGTCGTGGCGTGGCCGGCAGGGCAGCGGTCCCGTGTGATGAGAGCAATTCCGTAAGCACCCATGAGTCCTGCCACGTCAGGGCGGACGACTGTGCAGCCAAGAAGTTTTTCCAGCGCGCGGAGAACGGCGTCATTATAAAAAGTGCCGCCCTGCACTACGATTTTTTTACCCAATTCGGAAGCATCGCGGAGACGGATGACCTTGTACAGCGCGTTTTTGATGACGGAGTAGGAAAGTCCGGCGGAAATGTCGGCGATAGAAACGCCGTTTTTCTGTGCTTCCCGTACACGGGAATTCATGAATACCGTACAGCGGGAGCCAAGATCGGCAGGGTGGCCGGCGGTGAGAGCCAGTTTTGAAAATTCCCTGATGTCCATCCCCAATGATTGTGCGAATGTATCGAGGAAAGATCCGCAGCCGGACGAACAGGCTTCATTCAGCAGAATCTCATCAACAGCGCCATCCTTGATGCGGCAGCATTTCATATCCTGCCCGCCGATATCCAAAATGGTGGTGACATCCGGAAGGAAGTGGCGGGCGCCGCGGTAGTGCGCCATGGTTTCTACTTCTCCTGTATCCGCCCGGATAGCTTGACGGATGAGTTCCTCTCCATAGCCGGTGACGCCGGCACCGCAGATATAAGCAGCGGGGGGAAGTTTATCATATAAGTCACGAAGAATCTTTTTGGTGCTGTCCAGAGGGGTGCCCTTGTTTCCCGCGTAATATTCATAAAGAATGCGGTTGTCTTCGTCAAGAAGAATGGCTTTGATCGTTGTGGAACCGGCATCTATGCCGAGCCAGCAGGGTCCCTTCGCGTCCGCGATATTTCCCCTCGGCGCATGGAAACGGGCGTGGCGCTCCGTGAAGCGGCGGTACTCCTCTTCATCAGCAAAAAGGGGATCCATGGTTTTAGATGATCCCAGATCCACATCGGTTTTCTTTCGTACATCGGAAAGCCAGCGCTCCAGGTCCAGCGGACGGTCGTGCATGGCAAAAACAGCGGCGCCGATGGCGACATATAGTTCACCGTGTTCAGGGATGATCATATCTTCATCTGCGATGGACAGGGTCTCTTGGAAACGGTCACGGAGGGCGGGAATGAAAGTCAGGGGCCCGCCGAGAAAAGCGACTTTCCCGCGGATAGGCCGCCCGCAGGCGAGACCGGAAATCGTCTGGTTGACCACGGACTGGAAAACGGAAGCGGCGATATCTTCGTGGGCGGCACCTTCATTTAAAAGGGTCTGGATATCTGTTTTAGCAAAGACGCCGCAGCGGGAGGCGATGGGGTAGATCCGTCGGAAATTTTTTGCAAGTGCGCCCAAACCTGCCGCATCGACTGAAAGCAGGGATGCCATGCGGTCAATAAAAGCACCCGTGCCGCCGGCACAGGCGCCGTTCATCCGCTGATCTACACTGCCGCGGAGATATGTGATTTTTTCATCTTCTCCGCCGAGCTCGATGATGATATCCGTTTCGGGATGGAATGTGCGGATGGCTTTTGTTTCCGCCAGAATTTCCTGGCAGAAAGGAAGTCCCATCAGTTGGGACAGCCCCATGCCGCCGCTTCCGGAGACAGAGGCTGTGATGCGGTATCCGGGGAATGTCTGCTGAAGTTCGGAAAGCAGTGCCTCCGTAGCGTGCCGGATATCCGACATATGCCGTGCATATCGCCCGAAAACCAGCTTGAGGTATGGAGATAGGGCGGCTACTTTGACAGTAGTGGAGCCGATATCGATACCTACATGGAGAACAGGTTTCATAAATAGCCTCCCAAAGAATCCCGAAGTTGCGAAAAGAAGTAAAGGAATGGGCGGGAACAGGTCATAATACAATTTCCGTCGTATGTTTATAAATTCCGGCGCTCCCTGCGGGAATGGCAGAGACGGGAAACGCGTGACAATAACTTATGATAGATTCGCATATGCGAACCGGTTAACTTAATTATAACAGAGCGGAAGGGTATATAGAACGCTATTATCCGTTTTTACAAGGTATTGTCTGAGAAAATATAAATAATAGTAAAAAGAAGCAGGCGTATAAAATGAAAGGCAAGTCTTTGGAACAGAAAGATGTACAGAATGAAAACAAAATGAGAGGGAATGTTTGGAAATTCCTGTGGACACCGAAATCCGGACAAATAAAAATGCCTGCCGCAAGACAGGCGTAAGGATTTTCCTTTTCAGGGAAGAAGAGGAAGAAGCTCTTTGATGGAGCTGATGAAATGGATGTTTTCCCATTCATCGGCAGTGATAAATTCTGCAGATTTCCAGTTTTCAAAAAGCGCGCGGAGAGGATCATAAATTCCTTCAATATTCGCGATGATAATGGGCGGACGATTTGTTTCTTCCGTGTAAATATGGTAATGGACAGCGGTGTCTGCAAATTCTTCCAGTGTCCCGAATCCTCCGGGAAGGATAAGGAAAGCATCGCCGGCTTCAATCATTTTCCGTTTTCTTGCCATCAGATCAGGCACCTCAATGAGTTCCGTAATGAGGCGGTGTGCCTGTTCAGCGGCAATGAATACTTCGGGGATGATTCCTACAACTTTTCCGCCGGCTGCCAAGGCGGCATCTGCAGCGATACCCATGAGGCCCACACTTCCTCCTCCGTAAATCATGGTATAGCCGTTTTTTGCCAAAAGCTCTCCTGCCATTCCGGCAAAGGCTGTGTGGGCAGGATTGATTCCGTAACGCGAACCGCAGTAGACGGATACGTTTTTTCCTTTTTCCATATAAAATCCTTTCTTTATCATTGAAATGCTTTCTTTCTATCCTACTGGAGTGAGATAAACTTTGCAACTTGCAGCGGATACGGAAAGAATACGAATATTTTGCAAAGCAATTTATATGTGTATATAAAAAATATCGATAATAAATTTTGATGTGGTCTTCTCTGTTTTTTTTAAAATTTTTTACATTTATTTAAATACGTAAGACGTGGAGAAAAATCGGGAGGGACGGTTTCTATTACTCTTTTCCGGATAGAAAGGGATAAACACATAAATGATACGCCCGAGACCGTTGTAAAAGAGTTCGGCATGAATACAGGAGAAATGCACCGTCATTTTGTTGACACTGCATAACCGTGATGATATAATTCCAATGTTGCGTGAAATTTGAAAGTAACAGGAGAGGTAAGTTCATGACATTAGATGAATTAAAGGCATCCGCTTTCGTAGTGGGGCTGAAAGAAACAGAGCGGGCCATTGACAGAGGCGAGGCAGGCCATGTTTTCATCGCGTCGGACTGTGATGACCGTATTTCACTGCCCCTTCGCAATGTCTGCGCGAAAGCGGGAATTTCCGTGACAGATGATTTCACGAAAAAAGAAATCGGCAGAGCCTGCGGTATCAAGGTAAAAGCCGCATCCGCCGCCGTACTTGCATCCCGGTAACATCTGCGGAGAAAGGCAATCCTGTCAGAGGACGGATCCGTTTTCCAAGAGATAATATCTCGGCAGATCAATTATAAATATCCCTTTATGGAAAGGAGGTGCCCCATTGCCGACAATTAATCAGCTCGTTCGCAAAGGTCGCGAAGTTTTGGCAACCAAAGCGAAGACACCGGCTCTGAAACAGTCCCCGCAGAAACGCGGTGTCTGCACAAGAGTTTACACAGCTACACCGAAGAAGCCGAATTCCGCTCTTCGTAAAGTAGCCCGTGTGCGCCTGACCAACGGAATCGAAGTTTCCGCTTATATTCCGGGCGAAGGCCATAACCTGCAGGAACATAGCGTCGTCCTCATCAGAGGCGGCCGTGTTAAGGATCTTCCAGGTGTTCGTTATCACATCATCCGCGGCGCGCTTGATACAGTAGGTGTATCCGGCCGTCAGCAGGCCCGTTCCAAGTACGGAGCCAAACGTGAAAAAGCAAAGAAGTAATCTCTGCCATTTAATGTGATTAACAAACGATTATAAGGAGGAAGTTAACAATGCCGAGAAAAGGTGCTGTTCCGAAGCGTGACGTACTGCCGGATCCAGTGTATGGAAATAAGACAGTTACACGTTTCATCAATAAAGTTATGCTTGACGGCAAAAAGGGCGTTGCAGAATCTATCGTATATGGAGCCCTTGATATTTGCCGCAGCAAATTAGACAAAGAACCGATCGAAATTTTCGAACAGGCTCTCAATAATGTAATGCCGGTATTGGAAGTACGTGCCCGCCGTGTCGGCGGTGCCAACTACCAGGTGCCGGTTGAAGTTCGCGCAGAACGCCGTCTGACCCTCGGTATCCGCTGGATGGTCAACTATTCCCGTCTGCGCAGCGAACGTACCATGGAGGAACGTCTGGCAGGAGAACTGATGGATGCCTTCAACAATACGGGCGCAGCAGTAAAGAAGAAAGAAGATACACATAAAATGGCTGAAGCCAATAAGGCTTTTGCCCATTATCGCTGGTAATTGATAAGGAGCAAATATCGTGGGCAGAGAATATCCGCTTGAAAAAACAAGAAATATCGGCATCATGGCTCATATTGATGCCGGCAAAACAACCACCACGGAACGTATCCTGTTTTATACCGGCGTAAACCATAAGATCGGCGAAGTTCATGACGGCGCGGCCACCATGGACTGGATGGAGCAGGAGCAGGAACGCGGCATCACGATCACTTCCGCTGCTACGACCTGCCATTGGAAAGGATATCGTGTCAATATCATCGATACCCCCGGGCACGTAGATTTCACAGTAGAAGTAGAACGTTCCCTCCGCGTACTTGACGGATCTGTCGCTGTATTCAGTGCGAAAGACGGTGTGCAGACCCAGTCTGAAACTGTTTGGAGACAGGCTGACCATTACCATGTACCGCGTATCGCGTTCATCAACAAGATGGATACGGTCGGCGCAGATTTCCTGCGTGCGGTGAAGACCATGGAAGACCGTCTTCATGCCAATGCGCTGGCTATGCAGCTGCCGATCGGTAAACAGGATACTTTCACAGGTATTATCGATCTTCTCGAAAGAAAGGCTGAGGTCTACCTTTCCGACGACGGCACACAGTACGAAGTACGTGAGGTTCCGGAAGATATGAAAGACCTTGTGGAAGAATACCGTGACAAAATCATTGAAAAGGCTGCAGAAGGCGACGACGCCCTGATGGAAAAATACCTTGAAGGCGTTGAACCGAGTATTGAAGAAGTTAAAGCTTCTATCCGCAGGCAGACTCTTAACTGTGACCTGTTCCCCGTATTCTGCGGTTCCGCATACAAGAACAAAGGCATCCAGATGCTTTTGGATGCGGTGTTGGATTACCTGCCGGCACCGACCGATGTTCCCGCTGTTAAAGGGACAGACCCGAAGACCGGTGAAGAAATAACCCGTGAATCCAGTGACGAGGCACCGATGGCGGCTCTCGCATTCAAAATCATGGCTGACCCGTTTGTCGGCAAACTGGCATTCTTCCGTGTATACTCCGGGATCATGAAGCAGGGAACTTACATCCTGAATTCCACAAAAGGAAAGAAGGAACGTGTAGGCCGTATCCTCCAGATGCATGCGAACAACCGCAAGGAAATCGAATGTGCCTACTCCGGTGATATCGCCGCTGCGGTAGGGTTTAAGGATGTTACCACAGGGGATTCCCTCTGCGATGAAAACCATCCGATTATTCTGGAAAAAATGGAATTCCCGGAACCGGTTATTTCTGTTGCCGTTGAACCGAAGACAAAAGCTGACCAGGAAAAGATGGGCACCGCCCTTCAACGTCTGGCGGAAGAAGATCCGACATTCAAAGTGCATACAGATCCGGAAACCAACCAGACCATTATTTCCGGCATGGGTGAACTTCATCTGGACATCATCGTTGACCGCATGAGACGTGAATTCAAAGTAGAATGTACTGTAGGCAAACCGCAGGTTGCTTACCGTGAAACCATCCGTAAAACGGTGGAAGCGGAAGGCAAGTTTATCCGCCAGACCGGCGGACACGGCCAGTACGGCCACTGCTGGCTCCGCCTTGAACCGATGGAAGCGGGCAAAGGATTTGAATTTGCCAATGAAGTCGTCGGCGGTGTCATTCCGAAAGAGTTTATCAACCCGATCCAGGCCGGCGTAGAAGCGGCTATGGAAGACGGTGTCGTTGCAGGCTATCCGATGGTCGATATCAAAGTTACCGTTTATGACGGTTCCTACCATGATGTCGACTCCTCTGAAATGGCATTTAAGGTGGCAGGCTCCATGGCGTTCAAGGAAGGCGCGAAGAAGGCGGATGCCGTTCTTCTCGAACCGTACATGAGCGTAGAAGTAGATGTTCCCGAAGAATACATGGGAGACGTTATCGGCGGCCTCAATTCCCGCCGCGGACGTATCGAAGGCATGGAATCTGAAAACGGTGAATCCAGAATTAAAGGGTTCGTTCCGCTTTCCGAAATGTTCGGTTATGCGACCGGACTCCGCAGCGCTACACAGGGGCGCGGCACCTTCACAATGACATTTGATCACTATGAAGAAGTTCCGAAGGCAATTTCCCAGCAGATTACTGAAGAACGTCTGGGTAAGAAATAATTTAAAAGGAGAATTTAAAAATGGCAAAAGCACATTATGAAAGAACCAAACCGCATGTAAACATCGGTACCATCG
>ENA-OZBR01000026-OZBR01000026.1-human-gut-metagenome-genome-assembly--contig:-NODE-26-length-78200-cov-20.136080_pt1 | contig 78200 bp, 63 predicted proteins | sample MGYA00243981_ERZ653524 | MGnify/ENA primary metagenome ERZ653524 (study PRJEB26926, sample SAMN06165084) | human gut metagenome | biome: ENVO:00009003; feature: ENVO:2100002; material: ENVO:00002003...
TCCACGTTCTCAAAAGCCATACCCGCTAATCTAGCAAGCGCATGGAACGAATCGGCCGTTCCAAATAGTATTCGCCCCATTCTTCCACTATTTGGTGGGTTTCCCGTTGAATCGACGCGGCCGCCGGAACACCGTCCAGCTCCCCCCAATCGCCATCGACAAGCGCCGAAAGCCGGCAAATCGCATCCCACGACACCGCTTCCGATTCGGGGGTATGGTCGGCGGCGCACATCAGGCCGCCGGCGGAAATCGAAAAATACCAGGACAGCGTGGACGAAATCGGCTCGCCGCACACCACACAGACGCGCAGACGGGGTGTCCAACCAGCGATCGCCAGCGCACGCAGCACGTACGAATCACCGATTGCGGACGAGTCGTGTGCATGTTTGGCAAGCGCGTTCAACGCGCCCAATACCAGCCGGTATTGTGCGACCGCAGGCTCCTTTTCCGTGGCGACCAGCTTGTCGGCGGTCTCACAGATCACATTCGCCGCCGTATACGCTTGAAAATCGGCGCAAATCGGCCCTGCATACGCGGCGATCGATTCGGCTTGGGACACGACGTCGAGCGAACGACCTTCCGCAATGAGCAGCGCCACGCGCATGAACGGTTCGAGTCGGCCTCCGAAACGCGATTTGGTACGGCGCACGCCTTTCGCGACGGCGCGTACTTTGCCATGGTCACGTGTGAGCAAGGTGAGTATGCGGTCGGCTTCGCCGAGTTTGGCGGTGCGCAGCACCACGCCTTCGTCTTGATACAGCGGCATCGCACCTCCTTTTCTTGCCGTTCATCGCATCCTGTTATGCATACGCTCGCCGCACGTGCGCGTTCCGAGATACATTCGCCCCGTCAGTAGATGAACAGCCCCCAGAACGCGAACACCAGCAATACGCAGAACATGGCGGCCACGGTCAGCCAGAACATCACGCGTCCGAACCGCGTGGAAGCCAGCACCGGCTGCCGTCCGCTGACGATTTCGCCGATAGCACCCTTACGTGGCGGCCACTGCGCGATGCCTCGATGGGTTGCCTCTTCGATCAGCCGCATGAACACGCGGGACCATGCCCACACCACGGCGACGCACACGATCTGGATCACCGGCCAGCTCCAATACATCACGCCCGGATTCTCCACTGGGGCACTGCCCCATGCCAGTTTGACCACACCCATGATCACATCGCCAAGGCCGGCGCAGAACAGCACGAACGTGGCCATAGTGGCGATAGTCAACGTGACCAGCGAGTTTTTGAACCCTTGCGCAAGCCCCAGCCGATACCGTCGTCCGTGGGCACGCGCCCAGATCTTACGCATCAGCACGGCGAGCCACAGCACGCCTGCGGCAAGCAGCAGCACCAGCATGCTGGCATGCAACGCGACCAGGTAGATGGTCAGGCCGCGATTGGCTTTGAGATCCAATGGCACTGCGATTGACTGGTACATTCTGGTGCCGGCCACGCGTTCGCTGGTCTGTTTGAGTCCGTGCGTGGTGCCGACGGCCCAGTCGACCACATCGTCCACGTACGCGTCGGCGAACGGGGTTCCGGAATTGGCTTCGTCGCCGAGCCTCAGCACATGGTTGGCGATGGGGTACGTGCGTATGGTGACGTCCCAGTTGCCGGCCTGGTGAGCCAGATCGACGATTTTCTCCGTGCCTTCCACCTGCGCGGTCATGACGTCTTTCGTGCCATATGCCACCAATGTCGGAATGGCATACGCTTTCGGCGTCAACGTGTCGATGTCGAGGTTGGTGAGTCCGAACAGGGACGCGTCGATATTGAATACGCGGCGGACGATCGACTGGTAGCCGTCATGCGCGCCGACGAGCGCGAAGTCCTGTGCGGCGAGGAAGCCCAGCGAATACCGCGGCTCGTAGACCATCGGACTGAGCAGCACCTGAAAAGCGACGTCCGGATCGCGCTGCAGCAGATACGATGAGATCCATGTGCTTTCGGAAGTGGCGTAGATGCCCACTTTGGAGGCGTCCACCGTATCCATTTTCCGCAGGAGGTTGATGACCTGGTCGTAGATGGCGGCGGAACCCGGGTAGTCGCGATTGGCGTCGTTGGTGGACCAGACCGGCTTGTCAAGCACCGCCGTCACGAATCCCGCCGAAGACAGGTCGGAGGCCATGTCGCCGAAGGAATTGTCGCAGGTGCCATAGCCGGCGCCGTGCATGAAAACCACACCGGGACGTCCGTTCCCAGCCCCTTTCGGTTTGCGGATCAGCACTTTGATGTTCTGTATCTCACCGGTGGAAGGCCGTTTCGCTTTGATGGTGACGTACCGTTTCGCCACCTCGTAATCGCCTTTTTTCGCCAGTTTTTCGCCGGATGGATTGGCGAAGGTCACGGCGGTGTTGGCGTCAAGCGTTTCGATGGTCTGCTCGGTCGGCTCGTAGTTCCATGTGGATGCCGTCAGATTGGCCACGGACACCAGAATGCCCAGCAGCATGATGAAAATAGGCAGGTTGACCATGAGTCGCCGCCCGCGCGTCCACGGTTGATGTTGCGGTTGCGGACGCGCGGGCGATGAAGCCGATTCTTGCCGTAATGATTGGCTGGCGGCTGATGATTGACGTTCCTGCTCTGACACGCCGCTCATTCTACCGGCCTTTGCTGAGAAGCCTGCGATTGCATGCTACCGACGGCACGCTGGAACATGGCTTTCAGCAGTTGCCGTTTTGCGTCACCGGCACGACCACCGGACCGGTGGCGGTGGCAGGCAACTGGCCGTCGGCCTCCATCTGCGCGGCGATCTCCTGCGCCTTGGCGAGCAGGGTTTCCACGATCTGGTCTTCCGGCACGGTCTGGATGACCTTGCCCTTGATGAAAATCTGCCCCTTGCCGTTGCCGGAGGCCACGCCCAAATCGGCTTCGCGAGCCTCGCCCGGACCGTTGACGATGCAGCCCATGACGGCCACGCGAATCGGCGCGGTCACGTCCTTCAACCCTTCGGTCACCGCGTTGGCCAGCTGAATCACGTCCACCTGGGAACGGCCGCAGGACGGGCAGGAGATGATGTCGAACTTACGCGGGCGCAATCCCATGTATTCCAGCAGCTTGCAGCCCACCTTCACTTCCTCCACGGGAGGCGCGGACAGTGAAACGCGGATCGTATCGCCGATGCCTTCGGCCAGCAGCGCGCCGAATGCCAGGCAGCTTTTGATTGTGCCCTGCCAGGTCGGGCCGGCTTCGGTGACGCCCAAATGCAGCGGCCAATCGCCCTTGGAAGCCAACAGACGGTACGTCTGCACCATGGTGACCACATCATGGTGCTTGACGGAAATCTTGAAATCGTGGAAGCCGACGTCTTCGAACATGCGCGCTTCCTTCATCGCGGACGCCACCAGCGCCTCCGGTGTCGGGCCGCCGTATTTGGCGTACAGCTCCTTATCGAGCGAACCGGCGTTCACGCCGATGCGCAGGGAAATGCCCGCATCCGTGGCGGCCTTGCAGATCGAAGGGCCGACCTCGTCGAATTTGCGAATGTTGCCGGGGTTCACGCGCACGGCCGCGCAGCCGGCGTCGATGGCCTGGAACACGTACTTGCTTTGGAAGTGGATGTCGGCAATCACCGGAATCGGCGATTTTTTGACGATTTCCGGCAATGCGTCGGCATCATCCTGGCTTGGCACGGCCACGCGCACGATGTCGCAGCCGGCCGCGGTCAGTTCCGCGATCTGCTGCAGGGTGGCCGGCACGTCAGCCGTCAGCGTATTGGTCATGGATTGCACTGAAATCGGCGCTCCCCCGCCGACCGGCACCGGGCCGACCATGATGCGGCGGGACTTGCGGCGCGGATGCAGCGGGCTTTCGCTGATGGCCGCGTCACCGGTTTTGCGGAACGGTTTTTCGATTTCTGGCATACGTGATCCTTGCATGTGCGAGGCGCGTTATGCGCCCCGCGATGGTTCTTACGGCTTGTGCTCTTTACTTGTTTATCAGCTTGTCGGCGCGGGCGCGAGCCTCCTGCTCGAGTCGGCTCATTTCCTCCACGGAAGCGAACAGCGGGTTGCCGCGCAGTTCGGCGTCCATCTCGTCAAGCACTTCGCGCACGGTGTCGACGATGCCGAGGTATGGCAGACGGTGTTCGAGGAACGCGTGGACGGCCTGCTCGTTGGCCGCGTTGAGCACGGCCGTATGCTTTTCGGACGATTCGAGGCAGTGCCGGGCCAGGTTCACCGCGGGGAACGCCTCGTTGTCGAGCGGCTCGAACGTCCACGTGGCCGCCTTCGTCCAATCGCATGCGGCGGCGACGTTTCCGAGACGTTCCGGCGCGGACAGACCGAGGGCGATCGGCAGGCGCATGTCCGGCGGCGAAGCCTGCGCGATGGTGGCGCCGTCGCGGAATTCCACCATGGAATGCACGATGGATTGCGGATGCACGGTCACGTCGATGCGGCTCGGTGGCACATCGAACAGTCGGCTTGCTTCGATGACTTCAAGACCTTTGTTCATCAGCGTGGACGAGTTGATGGTCACGACCGGCCCCATGTTCCATGTGGGGTGGTTCAAGGCCTGTTCCGGCGTGATGTTGGTCATTTGGTCGCGCTTCCAGCCGCGGAACGGACCGCCGGACGCGGTGACGACGAGCTTGGACACTTCGCCGTGCGTGCCGGAACGCAACGACTGCCAGATGGCGGAATGTTCGGAATCGACCGGATTGATCTGCTTGTCGCGTACCTGCGCGCTAAACAGCAGGTGTCCGCCGGCCACCACGGATTCCTTGTTGGCCAATGCCAGCTGGGAGCCTGCCTGCAGTGCCGCGATGGACGGTTCGAGGCCGATGGAGCCGGTGATGCCGTTAAGCACCACGTCGGCGCCGGAGCCTGCCATGGCGATCACCGCGTCAGGGCCGGCTGTGATGTTGACGTTGCCTGCGCCGGCCTGTTCCAACGCCTCACGTAGCGCGGGGACGGCTTCCTTGTAGAAGATCGCGACGGTTGGCACATGGAATTTCGCCGCCTGCTGCGCAAGCAGTTCGACATGTGCTCCGCCCGCGGCGAGACCCGTCACGGTGAAGCGGTCGAGATGACGTGAGATGACGTCAAGGCCTTGGGTGCCGATGGATCCGGTGGAGCCCAGAATTACTACGGTTGATGGTTGCATGGGTTATGCGCTGCTCTCCGTATGATATGCCGATGTTCCGGCATTGGTTTGGACTATGTAAGTTGGGACTGTGTAGTCGAGGCTATGTAGTCGAGGCTGTGTAGTTGGGATTGTGTAAACGCGAGAACAGGCTGACGATTCCGCCAGCCTGTTTATTACCGTTGGTTCACTCGAAGGACGGGAACGACAGATCCGGAATATCGAGATTGTCGTCGTTGCCCGACGCCGGGAAAATCGACCTGAAAGCCGGGCTTGGTTCCGGCTTTTTGTCCTCCTGCTGCTTGTTCGCATCGGGTTCGGCTGACGGTTCAGTTGCCGGGGCAACTGCCGGTTCTACGGCAGGTTCGGCCGGAGCGGCCGGCTCGGCCGGAGCCTGTTCAACAACCGGAGCCGGAGTGACAGTTGGGTTCGAATCCGGAGCCGGAACGGCCGGTTCAGGCGTGAAGGATGGCGGCACCGAGGCTGCGAGGGAGCTCAGGCTCGTCGAACCGGTGGTGACCTGAGGCAAGTCGGACGCGGACAGGCTCGGAACCTGCGGCGTGAACGTGTTTTCCGTCTGGTTCGTCTCATTGATGGTGTGGGCCAGATGCGCCAACGCGGCCAAAGACGGATCCTGCTGCGGCTCGGGTTCAACCGGAGCCGGCGGGAATGCCGGAGCGGCTGGAGCCTGCGAATCGGTCGTGGTCGGAGCCGGAGTCTTTGGCGCGGCATCTTCCATCGCATCATCGGCAAGCGGATCGAACGCCTGGGTCTCTTCAACGGCGCTCGGCGCGGAAGAAGCGGAATCGGTCTGCGGCTGGAACACCGGAGGAACCACCGGAACCGCAGGCGGAGTGTTCGTCGGCGTGGCAGGCACGCTCACCGGGGAGGTGACCGCGGACGTGAAGATCTCATGCTCGGCCTTGTTCAGCGCATCGAAGGAATCCTCTTCGCCCGGCGTGACGGTTGGTACAGTAGGAGGAACCGGAGCAGCCGGAACCGTGGCGGAAGGAGCTGCGAACAGCGGTGCGATCATCTGGGTTTCGCCAGCTGCGGAATCACTGGAAGCCGGGGCAACGGACGGTGCGGCCGCGGCCATCGCCTCTTCGGAGGGTTCGCCGACGAAATCCGCGACGCGCGCATACGATTCGAGTCGGGTCAGCAACTGCGCGCAGGCGGCCAGATAGTAATCCACCTGACGTTCGTCGTATCCCCTCTTGCCTTTGCGCTGAGTGAAGATCACGTTGCTCAAGGTCTGGGAATTCGTGTCGGCGATCGCCTTGGCGTCCGCTTCACTGACTTCCTCGACACCCAGCTCGCCGGCGGCTTTCGTCAGGCACTTGTCGATCACGCTGTCGACCTGCTTGCGGTCGTAGCTCGGATTTTTGCCCTCGCCCGGCTTGAACCGTTGGCCATGCTCGCGTTCGGCATGCGCGTCGAGCTTCTTGAACAGGTCCTCGGTCTGCGCCTTCCATGCCACACGGCCATGCTGGGAGATTTCCCACGTGGTCTGCTTGTCGACCACGGCACGTTCCAGACGGGCAAGCGCGGCATCCACTTGGGCGATCACATAGCCGCCCTTGACCAGTTCGAAGGAGACGTTCTGAATATCATGCTGGGTGAGTTGCGCGCCCTCACCTTCATACAGCATGTGCGCACGTTCAAGGAAAGCATCCACCTGTTCCGCATCGTAGCCCCACTTTCGCTTCGCGGCATGAGCGATTCCCGATGCGTTCTTCTCGGTTTCAGGTTCCTGTGCCATTGGCGTTCGACCTCCTGCTACACGTATTAACGTCACTACTTTACGTGATTGATTCGACGCAGACGCCGTAAAAGATGAAAATTCAGTGAATCGACACGTGCGACTCATGGCTCACACGGCGGTTTCGTACCGATCAAGCGGCATCATATCCGCCATGCCGACACACGAGTGCGGCTCATCGCGCGGATACGGTACAGTAGTTCGTTGCGGGCGATTAGCTCAGTTGGTTAGAGCGCCACCTTTACACGGTGGATGTCGGGGGTTCGAATCCCTCATCGCCCACTTTTTCATGCCTTCGTTGGAATCATGCCACTTTCAGAGCCCTGTACTACTCCCAGGCTCCTTTCTTAAGTTTTGCTATTCAGGAAATTGTCATGGCTTTTGTCATGGCAACTGTGATGCTGTTTTATTGATTCAGTTTTTTGATAGCAGCGATATCGGCGTCCGTGCCGAGATAATGAACGTATCTTTGTGTCATGGCCAGACTCGAGTGTCCAAGCCATTCCTTCACTGTCAACACATTGATTCCGTGTCTCAGCCATTCCGTTGCCGCGGTGTGTCGCAGGTCATGAAGCCTGCGGCCGTGGGACAGTTCCTTCCAATGCGTATCCCGTTTTATGTTCCCTTTATTCAGTTTTGCCCCGCTTCGCGCGGTAAACACCAGCTCATCAGGCCCTTTGCCTTTTATATGTCCCAAGACTATCGGTCTGATCTTATCGACAACCGGCACATGACGCGCCTTACCGGATTTCGGATACTTTATCCGCATTCCCTCCGTTTGAGACGCCCTGACCAGAAATCTCATGACCGGCTCCAACTGCACATCTCTCACTTTGAGCACGCGAATCTCACCCCATCGCAATCCCGTGTATCCCAAGACAAGAATCACGTCGGCAAGGAATGGATCCGAATCTTCACGAATCACATCAACAAGGGAATCGAGTTGATCCCAAGTGAAAGGATTCATCTTCATTTCCGAATTATCCGCCCTTGGCAATCTAGTGCCTTTCATCGGGGACTTTGCCAGATAACCGTTATTCACGCACCACGTAAAGAAAGACATGAAAGCGGTACGAATACGCTGCTTCGATCCAATAGAAAGCTCAATATCGTTGAGAACATTCTGCATATCCGATACTGATACATCGCATAATTTCTTGTCTTTCAGCCATTGTGGAGCATGGATACGCATTACGGATTTGTAATATTTCACCGTGGATTCCGCGATCTGACCAGGTAGGAGTCCCTCCCATGCATCAAGCGCATTGCCAGCAAGCGCCCTTGAAGAAGTCAAGTCAACGCCAGCCTTCAGTTCCGATTGTTTTTCCGAGATCCAAGCGACTGCATCCTTACGCCGGTCAAATGTCTTCGAACCGACAAATGCATTTTTGCCACTGAACACCTGTGCTTGATACGAGACTTTCCCGGTTTTGCCCACTCTCTTGCGTATGGTCGAGCTCATTTCAGCACTCCTTTCCTCAAAGGAGTACCACCCTGCTCAATGAATTTCATAACATCCCGCATGGCATAACGCGGCGTGCGCCTAGACCCCACATACGTGACACGCAAACCTCCACCATCAGGCATATCCCTCATCGCGCAAAGATGCGATTGCGACACCGATAAAATCTCAGCCACTTCAGCAGCGGAAATCAACTTGAATTCCGGAGGAACACCGAGATTCCTACTCTCATTCATTTTCAATCCTTCCAGAACAAGAAGAGCCAAGCCTCTTCCGAATCGCAGCAAAGGACGTGATATAGCTATCCGCATCGCATATGCATTCACAGACGCAGTCACGCAATTCCGAATATTCAGGCGAATGACCAGGAATACAATCTATGGCTCCACTAGGCAGCGCATAGACATAACGTTTACGAAGCTCACATGCGGCATGCTCCCAGAAAAGCGAAGCAATATCCGCAGAAACCCCATCGACATTCGTTAATCCCGATTGCAATAAGCCTTTCTTCGCTTGGCGAAGAAGATATTCATAGGAGAACAGCCCATCTCCCACGTCGATGAACATCATCGTCATGATCGTTCCTTTCATTTTCTATGAGACTCATCCCAGGCCCGAATGTCATCGTCCGAGACAAAAGGCGCCCTGAAACGGACAAAGCCCGGCTGCGCAAGAGACAGGCCGTATCCCACGCCAGCAGTTCGATAATCATTGGAAACAGAGGCAGGAGGTATCTCATGAGGCAACGCTCCATGTTCAACAGCCCCAGCGCCCAAAATCACATCCGTCTCGACTCGGCTACCGACACGAAGCGCTATCCGAGTGACGAAATGATCGCGATAAGGCCCTATCGACTCTCGCTGTCCTTGTTGAGCCGCCGCAAGAACAACAATCCCAGCGGAACGACCTTGCGATAACAGTGCGCTTAAAGCCGCCTTCACTTCCCTTTTCCATTTCGCATCAGCGGAAGATTCAAACGAATTGAACTCATCCACAACCAGCACCAACCAGGGAAGTTCAACGGAAGCCACGAACGAACGCATGCCCAACCGTTGCCGCTGTCTCATGATGGAAACCAGCTCATTAAGGACATCCAACTGATCATCAGCGTCAAAGCCAATACGCTCAAAGCCATATTTGATGCCGGACAATTCAGCACGTTTCGGATCCACTCCATAGAAACGCACCCAACCAGTCTCATCCTGCCTCGACAGCATTCGTTCGACGCCCATGATGAATGCCCAGATAACGGATCCTTTTCCGGAACCGGTCTGACCGACTACCAGAAGATGCGAGAACACTGCATAAAACACCGTTCCCGTGTCGGTCAGACCGAGCGGAACGAGGGAAGACATCCTATCTCTCATGAGAAATAAGATCTTCCATCGAGAATTTCTTTGGGATCGGATCCCTGAGATATGCGATCACACGCCCATGATCGCCAATGCCAACCGGTTCAATAGTGACATACGTCATATGAAGCGCCTGGGCCATTTCCTCAGTCTTGTCGATATAATCGGCAAGCTTCTTCCCGGATGCAGGATATAGCAGGAAAGTAAGGCAATCATTCTCAAACCGCATATGGCGGATTTTCGGACGATTCTTGCTGATAGCCTTCTTGTCACCGAACTGAACGAGATCATCACTTGTAGTGGTCAATCCAGCCGCGTCAAAAAAGAAATACAACGAGAACCGGTACCACTGTCCCGTATACAGGCAGTACAGCACCAAAGCCATGGTCACCGCACCAAAAATGAAGCCAAACAGGAAAATCATTTCTGATCCCCCTTCGCAGCAGGAACGACGCTTTCCATGCGAACATTCAGACGAACATCGTACTGACCGTTCGGAGAAACGGACACTTCAGCTTGCTGGCCTGGAATACCACGATACAGCTCGCCAAACGTTGAAGGCGCAAGCTCGGAAGTGGTATCCAACGTGCCCACCCCCATGCATGTAATGCCGTCTGACGAAAAAGCCGCCGGATATCGATAGAGAGGCTTGCCGTTTAGAAGCTCGTCCTTATCAGTACGCTCACCTCCTTCGTAGTGTTTTCGAATACGTCCGACACCAAGCACCAAACATGCAAGAGCAGTGCCTTGATATTTCAGATTCATGCTCGCCATTTTTAGCTCCTTTACTCCATCCCATTTTTTTGGACACAATAACCATAACTCTATTTGACGGTATTGGCAAATTTGCCGACTTATCCCGATACTGGCGCATTATATCGATTTCGTTTTCCAAACTATGAGATAGACTTCAACACAACAACCAAAATGGAAGCGACAGGGACATGGGACATTACTTCGACAAGACGGCAACACGCTCAGCTGTGATGCATAATTTCAATTCAATTCGCAAAATGTTCGGCCTGAGCGTAAGGCAACTAACGGAGCTCATTCAACCAATAGCAAACATTCCGTATTCAAGATTTCGCAGACTAGTTGCGGGAGAACGTGATATCACACCTGAAGAATTAGCTGCTCTACATGAGCTCCTCGGAGTTCCCCCCACAACTTTTCTGTACCCTTGGAGCCTTCAGCCACATACAAAAATACAGGATTTCTTTTCACACAACCCAAAGGCGCAGCCATCCATCCCCTCTAATTTTTACCGCACCGGCGAAAATCCCATATTCGACTACTTTGGACCCAGCCTCTATCCATACCAATACACAAACCTAGGAAGCTGGCTCGCCGGCCAGACCATCAGCGAAATCACTTCCAAAAGCGCTAGCCTCTATTTGCTATCCCGAAGCGATTCTCCACGTGACGTATTTCTTCAATTGTTCCAAGAGGCCTCATGTGCTTATGTGAAACAAACCTTTTCACAAGATGACTTTGATTCAGCCTTTCATTCTCTAGAAGAAACGTATCCGCTAAACTCTTCGATTACACATTTAGGCAATGTCGATAATTTCCTCAATAAATTGGGGCAAGTACTACTCTGCTACTTGCATCAAATTGCTTATCTGTCTTATTACAACCAAATAACAAGTGACAGAGAAAGCAATATCGTTGGACGACAGATGACAGAAGAAACACGCAGTCTCGCCGAGCGCCCAGCACAACATTCAGATCAACATTCAGCACAACTGCTGAACTACATTGAGCACACCGATCTTACGATCGAAAGCAGAATAACCACCCCATATAAAATTAATCAGAATCATACAGAACGTCTCATTCTCAAAGCCACCGATTACAAAACAGGACAGCTTTTAGGGAAAGCCGACATTCACTTCGAATATGCTTCGTGGTTTGACTTCATAGCGCCCACTCGCATAAAAGCACTCTGCGAAATAGCACAAAACCGCAAAACCGACATACAAAATGGAGAATATATTATCAGCGCCGGCGAAGTAAGAGACCTGCTCTTCACAAAGAACTATGAGCAACCACAACTCAAATTTATTCTGCCCGAATTTGATACCAGCCTAGCTGGCTAAGATTGTCCGTCCCGACACAATTGATATAAGCAACTTGCTTTAATCATTTGTTAGGAATCGTTTTATCAGCAGATTTAATTTCACACTGGTCCAGTAAACGCGCCAAAAAACTATATGCAGCAAGCTGTTCCATGCCCTCTTGCTCATTAACGGTTCTTTGAGCGTGAGCAGATGCGTTCCTCGACACTAGGCACAGCCCCGCTGCTAGATCCTTCAACGAAACCGTTAGCATCGGCAATCCACTCTTCATACCTTTTACAGTCTTATCCGTAGAATCACCCGGCCACACAAGTCTCGGCTTCCCCGGGACAGGCGGCTCCGGGGAAAGCGACTGTTGCCAGAATTTCGTACCGTCAACATCCTTCCGGCCAAGTCTATCTCTCCAGTAGTTCGTCAAAGCACCAGCAGCTTCACTAACTGCCACACGATATTGATGAATCGTCCACTGCGGAGCTGCGGCCTTCCATATCAACGGATGCAAATTCGCAGGGCTAAAAGGAGGAATGTCATTTGACTCGCATGCCTCAGCATCGAAGATCATCCCCTCCAAACGACCTTTCACATTTGCTACAGTCAATCGAATATCTCTCGGCGCAAAAAGAGCCTTGGGCTGACTCATCATCGACCAATTTGCAATAGGATCCAGCATCCCCATTCCAGCCACAACAATATAAGCACCAGTAACCTTGACCGCAGAGCAAGCAAGACCAGCAGCTTCGGCTAGGGCTAATTCTTTTTTGTCAATCTGTGATGCAGATACCCCCTCCTTAGGCCATACAGTCGGGAGAATACCACGAGAATTATTATGGTCCGATTCCACTTGGGTAGTCATCCAATCAGCAAATCTAACTTCAAAATTATCAACAGCTTTTAGAAGCCTCTTCAAATATTCGACACTATAACTCATAGTCACACCCCATAATTATTTATAATTTCCCTTGTCAACATCTCAACTCGAGAATTAATAGAATTTTTCCATAAGGGTGCGTCAAGAGTTCGATCTTTCTGACAAATTGTCATTATACGAAGCATTTGATCCGGAGATGCAGTACCACTACGAAAAAGATACTCAAAAATATTTTTAAACTGAACAATCGTAAAAGGTACGATACTTAAATCAAGTTTTTCATCTTCTTTGTTATACCAAACACCAATTCGAAATGTTTCCGCAGTATTTGAATCAATATTTTTTGCAATGAATAAACCATAAACAGGTTTACCCTTTTTACTGTATTTTTCAACAGCGTCAGCAACATGACGTCTGACCGGTTCACCTTCCATGGCTTCCTGTCTTGAACTTTCAGACAAAGTGACCTCAATGACAATGACAAAGTTACGAAATTCAGCAATCAAATCCGGTTTATTCCCCGGAGCTGTACCAACGGGCAAAAAATCCTGATCTATTTTAAAACTACGGACCTCATACGGTTTATTCACTAATGTATCTATAGCAAGGAACGCACGCCATAGAATCCATTCCAAATATGCAGGACGCTCATCACGAGGAATTCGAAGCTCAACCTCATTTTCTTCATCAAGGACCAGCTTTTCTTTGTTGTCCTCAAGCATTTCCATGTATTCCGCGATCTCTTTCCATTGTGACGCCTGCTCACGTGCGAAGATCTCCTCTTTTTTACCGCTTATCTGCTCTTCAATCCGATAACGGGCCGCGTTAATTTCCCCGGCTGTATTCAATGAAGACCAATCGATCTCTACAAGCACTCCCATTTGCTTCGCTCGAGATAATTGATCCTTAAGCACCCTCAAAGCCGTTTCCGCATTATCTGTAGGCAGATGTGCCCCATTACACAGTTCCCGATACAGGTCCAGTCTAGTCATATGAGAGGAGTCGATTTGCGTCAAACTCTCAGAAAGCTCATGCTTTTCCGGAACCAAAGCAATACCTTTACCATGAGCCTGGATCAACCCACTTGCCTTTAGATAGCGGATATTCATATCAGCATAATCTTTGAAAGTATGAGGATTGCACCTCATATCCTTTGATTCTTTTTCGAAATACTGCTTATCAAACCGTCTCTTACTCGCAGCATTCGCACGCAATGTACGTAATTCAAGAATCCGTGAAACGACTTCAGCAATCCCATCATCAGGATTTGTGACCTGCACAACCGCAGCCATCTCAAAGAAACTAGCACAAGGCTCCCCCGATCTCTTTTCAAGTTCAAGAAGAATATTTAAAACCCAGATAAGTGGAGCAAATAAAGTGCCTTTTTCAGTCTCCGAAGTAGGAACTGACATAGCACGCAAAAAGCAATCTTGTATGGCGGGCACCGTATCAGCTTTGACCAATGCATACCCAGATGGAGTAACCCCATCCATTATTCCGAGTTCAGACTGTTGAAATCCCCATTTCTTTTCAACTTTAGGATAAAGAAAGCCCAGTTTTCCCATGGCAGCCCGCCATTTACGACCAACACTATTGGTCTTATCCGTCCCGAGCTTGACGATTCCGGCCCTGCCCAATGCATTGCGGCAACGAATATCGCCTTCTTTCCCTCGAATTCCGCCGTCAGTCATTCCAGCTTCCACAAAAGCGGCAACTCCGTCTTTCAGTCTCATGCCACTTCGAACCGTTGTGTTCCCAAGTTGCCAGAACTCCATATTGGGCCCCTACCATCCGACGAAAAAGTACTCTTCTACCTTATTACGAATTTTCTTTCCAGAATGTTGAGTGCCGAACGAATATCGATAGTCAACGGGAACTACCTCAACGTGGGTTTTGTATTTACCAAGCATTCCCAGCATTTCATCCTTTGTCGGTTCGCTATTCGAGGAGTAGGACACGACGATAACACTATCCCGAAAACGCCTAAAAAGTGCATCAAAAGCATCCGCAGCTCCTGCACGTGAAGTAAAAGGAGTCGGATACGATTTGAACTTTTTTGTCTTTGTATGCTCCTGCATCTCGACCCCTTGCCAATCACAAGCGAGTCCTTCGACAAAATGATACCTACGTACATACTCGTTATCCGACAACGGAGAGTAATAAGGCGGATCCATATAAACCAGATCAGGATGAGTTGGCTCAAATTCCAAAGCATCCCCACGGTTCGAAATATTATTTTGATGATTATCAAAAACGGCGGCATTAATCGCCTCGACAGCTTCAAGAAATTGCTCTGAAAGACTCTTCTTCAAATCCTTGCGTCCATCATCGTAACGATGGCCGGTATAGGTGAAAATACCACGTGGACGTTTTTTAACACAAGCACGAATAAGAGCAGACATGGCAATTGCCCGACAATAAGGATCTTCAATGGATTTAATTCCCGTTCTCAACACATCAATCTGATGATTTTCCTCATCCGTGTAATAAAGATCTTTGAAAGTGGAAGCAACAAAACCGTCTGTTTCGCGATCTTGTAAAAGGTTCTCAGCATCTTTTAAAGGAAGAATAACTGAATTGTTTTCAACCATAGCTTTTGTGAAAGTAGCGCTCATCGCCATATAGTCGTTGCTGAATACTCTCTTCCCATGCGCTTTGAACATGTAACTGACTACCCCAGAACCCGAAAATAGATCCACGACTGTTCCAAAATCAAATCGGGAAACAACATTCCACAACTCAGGCAATAGTTTACTTTTCGACCCCATAAACCGAGTTGCGGGATACAACGCTATCTGTTCCTCTACAGATCGATCGATCTTATAAACGTCCGCAGTTACAGTCCGCTTCGGTTGGGCTATCACAATCGTATCTTCCCCACGGCGGCTATCAGCATGGCAGGAAACATAACGCTTGGTCTCAACAACACGTATCTCAAAACCACCATAAAGCTCATGAACAAGCGGATGATTGGAATTGGTCAACACCGCATAACAGCCCATTTGATGCAAACGAGCAAATTCAGCAGCCAATTCACGATGGTTCTCGTCACTGAACTGTTCCTTTGTGTATCGTTTGAAATCAGCGTTCTTGGATACCGGGATATACGGGGGATCCAAGAAAACGAAGTCTCCCGGTTCCGCATATTCACTCAGCACATCCTTGTAATCGCCGCAAACGATCGTCGCGCCTTGAAGCACTTTTGATGCTTCGCGAAGGGTAGCCTCATCACAGATATTTGGATTCTTATAACCCGCAAACGGAGTATTAAATCCGCCTTTTTTATTCACTCGATAGAGACCGTTATAACAAGTCTTATTGAGGTAAATCATCCGAGCAGCAGCCTGGCTGGGCTTCATCTTTTGCCAGTCCAATGCCCTTGTAGCAAGAAAACATTCTTTTGTGTTCTCATATCCGTGCAAAAGCTCAATAACCGTTTCGACATCATCTCGAACCTGCGTGTATAGATTCACCAATTCGGGATTGCTATCTGAAATAACGGCATTCTGTGGTCTCAACGCGAAGAAGAGAGCGCCTCCCCCAAAGAAAGGCTCAATATATTTTCCATATTTTTCAGGGACGCATGGTAACAAAGAATCAAGCATCTGGGTTTTGCCACCTGCCCATTTCAAAATCGGTTTAGCGATCTTTTTCCCGTCATCATTCGCCTGATTTTTTTTAGGACGCCCAGCGCCAGGCTTGGATAGCATACGACGAAGCACTGCATGGCGGTATGGTTTCCCGTCTAGAGACTCAAGACGGCCTCTCTTCACCAATTGAGCTACAGTTCCAGGAGCAACAGCAAGAATCTGTGCCGCGTCTTTCTGTGAAATCAATTTATCGTCAGAAGAAGGAACACAAGTCGCAATGTACTTTCCTAACGGCGTACGCCACCAACATGGATCCTGGTCGCCTTTCGTAGTCAGAACATTCAGAAGGAGCCTTCCTTCATCATTATCCGAAAGACAATTCAACACGTTATCATCCAATAAATGTTTTGCGAGTTTGTCAGTCTCCACCGTAAGCATCGGAGCGACTTCCACAGAACCAGACTTGAGTTCTTCAATAAGTTGAAGATACACTTCGTCAAGCTGCTTTTCCATCCGTCTCTCCTGTTTTATGGATCTATTTCGTTATTAATGTCATACAGAATAATGACATTAACAGAAGACAGATCCATGCATTATGGAATCCATCATAAACGCGTCATAAACTAATAATCAAACATCCCCAAACAAGGAGCTCTAATGGACCCTACAACCCGACGTATCAAAAATAAGCTGGACAGCAAATTCCCTAGCATACCCGATTGTCCGCCAGACGAAATAGCGCAAACTTCTCGGCGGCTAGCAGCACTTGCAATTGAAATGGAATCAGGTGAGACTAATCCTCAAATTTTAATTGACTCAATTACAGATGGCCAACATGATCAAGGAATAGATGCATTATATCTTGACGAAAATCAAAAAGAATTGATTTTAGTTCAAAGCAAATGGAGAACTAAAGGCAAAGGAACTATTGATTCCGCAGAAATAGCAAAATTTGCAAACGCAATAACTCGCTGTTTCGAATTAGATTTCGATAATCCAAATAGCAAGTTTAAAAGTAAATATGATGATATAGAAAAAGGTATCGGAGATGCCTATACAGTCAAAGCGATAATGATTTCCACAGCAACGGATCCTATTCCTGAAGAAAATCTGTATCCGCTTAAAAAATTACAAGATAGCATTAATGATGTTGCTGACGTTCTTCATTTTAGCTATTTTGATAAAAAGAAAGTTTATGACTATCTATTAAATAATCAAAAACATAGTATCGATCTAACCGTTGAGCTAAACAATTGGGGCTATATAAGTGAACCCTATAAAGCTTATTACGGAACTGTCGATGCGGCAAACATTGCAGAGTGGTATCAACAGTTCGGGAACGACCTTTTTTCACAAAACATTAGATTTTTTAAAGATAATACCGAAGTCAATGACGGCATTCAAAATACCTTGGATAAGGAGCCTGAAAACTTTTTCCTATATAACAATGGAATTAAGCTTCTCTGTTCAGAAGCATCACGCGCTACACACTCAGCCAATCATAAAAGTACAATTTTCACATTAAAAAATGCATCTATCGTCAATGGAGCACAAACCACAGGTTCAATAGCAAAATTTTACCAGAACAAGCCCAATGACGAAATAAAAGAAGCTCCGGTATTCGTCGAAGTCATAGATTTAACTGGAATGCCTGAATCAGCCGCAGCTACAATCTCCAAACTATCCAATACGCAAAATCGCATAGAAGGTAAAGATTTTGCAGCGCTCGACCCAGAACAAGATCGAATTGCCAGAGAATTAGCTTTCGAAGAGCAGCCAGTTCATTATACTTACAGAACCGGCTCATTCACACAAGACGCAGATTCACGATCGTGCACTCTCGATGAGGCAATACCAGCACTCGCGTGCGAACAGGATGACATAAAATTAGTCGCCCTTGCCAAAAGTAACGTTGGTGCTCTCACCTCAAACACTACTAAAGCACCATATACGACGTTATTTAATCAAAACACTAATTCAATAGTTCTTTATAATTCAATTCAAGTGATGCGCTATGTTGATAGCAAACTTAGTAAAGAATACAGAAGAAAGCAAGGAAAAGAAAAATTAATTTCAACCCACGGAAATAGATTCCTACTTCACCTAGTTCTACAATCAATCAAAAAGGAATTAAGTTTTTCCGACCAGATCCTTGATGAAAAAACACTTCAAGATCTAGTTGACAAAATTTTGCCTATATATATTAAAAGAACACAAAAGTCTTTAGTTAAACTTTATCCAGATGCTTATCCTGCAAACGTGTTCAAAAGTACCGGCAGATGCAAGGAGCTAAAAGAAGACATCCTCAAACAGGAAGAGTCTATTTAACATTCCTGCCTGTCGCTAGGAGCGTTTGAATTTTTCTTTACTAGATCAAGGGTCGGGCGCTTTGCGCCCGACCTGCACCTTCTGGACCGCCAGCAGAGCCGTCGGTCTTCCGGTGCACACATGCATAACCCCTCAACTCATGTCTAGTTAAGACAAACACAAACCCCTAATCCGTCTCAAGGCATGCCAAATAGGACGAATGCATGCACCCGTCCTGCTTCCACATTGCCCATGACCGCCTATCTCCGCAGCTCGAGCCAATTATCCGGACATCAGCCAGAAGACTCAGGTACCACCTTTGCCCCACACCGGATCAGCACCTCAACTGTTTCCTGGACGCGCGTCATCGACTCGGCAAACCAAATACGACGCTTTTCCGCCAGCAGCTTTCGAGTTAGACCAGTTGCAGACCAACCCATACGTTTTTTCGTTGGCCTCGATACAGACATAACCCCAGCACGTGCTCCCCAACGGCGATGTGGAAGCGAATCACATTCCATACAGCCAATGGAAAACAAGCGATAATAGCGAACCTTCACAGAAAGCTCCCTGGCATCCTCAAAATCATCCAAACAAACACTAAAAGGGAACTCCAATAAGCTTTCTTGCTGAGCATTAAACTTGACTTTCTCCATTGCCATGCGCTTTTCCAGCAAGCTTCGCCGTTCCAGCTCCAAAACGACTTCGTTTCTCTTTTCAACGCACTTGTCGCAACGCATTGTGCGAGCGGCCACATCCAGCATCATCAAATGTCTACGATTCCTCGACTCGCCCTCTGGACGTTCCTCGCAAACATCCTTTGTGACATACGAAACGGCCTTCTTAAGATATCCAATTACTTTGTCGCTGCTAGCGCCGCCTCGTATTTCCCTGCAATCGTTCTGGCTGCCCCAATGCATCCAACCCCCATATGTCGCCGAGGAAGCGCATTCCTTCAAAAGAGAAGCAGCATCCCCATCACCTGAAAAATCAGCAGCAGGAATCCGCAAGATGACATGCACATGAAGAGCGCCACGCTGCTGCCACTCATAAACTTTCGCAAAACAAAGATCCGGGAATTTCTTCCGTAAAAGCGTCAACGTCGTATTCCACAGCTTGCCAATCTGATAGTTGAAATACGCCTGACCGGAGTAATCGTATTGATCGCAATCCAGCGGAACGCCACGAAGATCTATATCCTTTTCGGCGTCATGCCAAGCGCCGCAACGACACTTCTTCCGCTCTCCCCTCTTAGGCACATTATGAGTTGCACCAAAAGAAGGAGCCGTCAACGTCAAGAAAAAATAACGGCACGCCCCATCATCCAATAGACCGCTTCGCAGGATCTTCGCAGTGTCTTTCTTGTATATCCAGGCGCATCCAGGACACTTCTTCTCCGAACGTGTGCCGCAGCGCACACTCACCGACTCACCGGTTTCAACATTCAGCATGGAAAGAGGATACGAACACGGATGCTCTCCTTCCGGAACAGCACGTAATGCTGCACCTTGGAACCGCCATTTCGAAGCCGTCTCATCATTCGGTCTATCTGCATTTTCCTTCACAAACACAACGCATTTTGGAAGGAATGCAGAGCCCCAAAAATGTCATGGCTTTGTCATGGCTTTATGCAAAAACCATGCATCAGATGAACGAAAAACGCCTTATTCACCCACGAAAACACTTGATTCTCAAGCGAGATTCTTTTTTACACGGTGGATGTCGGGGGTTCGAATCCCTCATCGCCCACTTTTCGCAACGCCGTGAAAAATCAAGGAATCGCATATCATCCCGCGTAATATCAACGCGCGCACCCGTGTTTTGCCCACATTCCGCCCACGTTTTGTTTGTGTTTTGCCGGAAAGTCCACGTAATAGCGAAATCCCCCAAACCCAATGGGCCCGGGGGATTTTCGTATACGCGAGAAAATCGCGAAAAGTCTTGGTTTACTTGCCCTTGCCGAACGCGCGCAGGTGAATACCGTTCCAATCGGAGCTGACGGTCAGCGGAGTGGCGGCGTTCATGCCGGCGGTCTTGGCCGCGGACTGCACGGTGCTGGAGCTTGCGGCACCCGGACGTCCCGGCTTCGGGGTGAGCACCCACAGCGGGCCGTCATCGCCGAGAACCGCATAGGCGTCGACAATGGTGTCGGCCAGTTCGTCCTCGTCATCGCCATCACGCCACCAGATGATCACACCATCGACTGCGGAGTCATAATCCTCGTCGACCAGCTCTTCACCGGTCAGTTCCTCGATCTTGGCGCGGATCGAGTCATCCACATCATCGTCCCACAGCCATTCCTGTACCAGGTCGCCGGCGTGGAAACCGAATTCTTCAGCGTTATCAGATGCCGTTTGATTCACGTTCGTCAATATACCAACACTGCTCGAACATATACGTTACGAACGCCGGAATCGCCCACTTTTCGAGATGAAACGGCGATTTCCGCCTGTATCACGCCTATCTCCTTCCGCCGCACGCTCATTGCTTGACGGTGCATTGCGGCAGTGAACCGCCTTTACCATCGCGGATGGCGACCAGCGCGTCGTACGCCTCGTCCAACGTGCCCACCTTCACCACGTGGAGGCCCTGTGGCACGTGCCCGACCACGTCGGAGCAGTTGGATTCCGGGGCAAGGAACCACGTGGCCCCGTCACGCTTCGCGCCGATCATCTTCAACCGGATGCCGCCGATCGCGCCAACCTTGCCTTTGGCGTTCATCGTGCCGGTACCCGCGATGGTCTTCCCGCCGGAAAGCTGCTCTCCGGTCACCTTGTCGATCAGACCGAGCGTGTACATCATGCCCGCGGACGGGCCGCCGATGTCGTCGACGTGCATGGACACCTTCATACCGGACACGTCATAACCGTGCGCCTTGAGGAACCGCTTCGCGGCCGTGGCCGCGGCGCTCTGCGATGAGGACATCTCCTTGTTGCTTTCCTTCGCATAGTCCTTGGCGCTTTGTCCGACGGGGAACACGGCCTCCTGCGGAATCACCGTGGCCTTCGGATTGGCCCATGCCAGCAACGCCTGCGCGTTGGTCACAGGATATCCGGGAACGCCTGAGGCGTTGACGGTGACGAGCAGTAGTTTGCCGGAGTCCTTATGCGTCTTCACGCCGGACACGTCGATGACCTGCTTGCCTTCGACTTTTCCGAGCACGTCCTGGGTCGGTCCCGGCTCCTGCACCACGTACGCGCTGGGCGCAATAAGCACCAGCACGCAGAGCACGGCCACAATCGGTCCGGCGAGATATCGCCAAGGGCGAACATCGAACCACCGTCCGACCTGACGCCAACGTCGTCTGATACGTGGCAGAAGGCCTTGAGACGACCCGTTACGTGTGCTTTTGGCGTGAACTCGCTGTGTTTCCTGCATATCGGCCATGCCTCCCATACTATGGAAGGCAACGAACTTAACAATCGCGTGGAACAAAGGCAGGAAACGGTATGGATGAGAATGCGATCCGCCAGTGGCTTATCGATTGCTTCGGACCGATTCAGGGCGAGATGGCATGGAACCAGCTTTCCAACATGCCGGAAGCCGTACGCGACCAGCTGATGAGTCAGGATCCGAGCACGCTGCCCAAGCCCGAAGAGGTCAAGTCCATGATGCAGGCGTTCACCGCCGGCGGACTCAACACCATGGGAGATATGCAGCAGGCCGTGGAACAGGGGCCGATCAACATCAAACTGGCGAAATCGCTCGCGTTGCAGCAGGCGAATGGTGCCGGATCGGACAGCAGCGTGAACGCCGAAACCGGCGAAATCGCAAGACGTGCCATCAGCGAGGCGAACCTGTGGCTTGATACCGCTTGCGAGTTCAACCCGGCGCAAGGCGAGACGCAGCTGCTCACCCGCGCCGGCTGGGTGGAGGACACAATCGACGCGTGGGCGCAGTTCGCCTCCCCCGTGGCCGAATCGATGAACGACGCTCTGGCTTCGATTCTGTCGCAGCGTTTCGGCGACGGCGAAATACAGACCGAGATTTCCGGGGTTTTCGCAGGCCCCATCGAAATTCCGATTCCGGACGAGATGAAGAATCCGGCGAAGCTGATGCGATTCGTCGGCAACACGTCGTTCGCCATGCAGTTGGGGCGTGCCGCCGGCGACCTGTCCCATGAGGTGCGCGGCAGCTTCGATCAGGGCATCGCGCTGCTGAAGAATCCCGCCGGCGGACTGATCGTGCAGAACGTGACCGAATACGCGAAGTCGCTGGACATCGACGTGAACGAAGTGATGGGCTATCTTGCGCTGCAGGAGCTTGCGCATGCCAGGCTGTTCGCCTCCGTGCCGTGGCTGATGCCCCGCTTCGAGGCGCTGCTGGGCAAATACGCGCGTGGCATCACCATCGACATGGATGCCATGGAGGAGCAGATCCGTGAGGCGGAGTCCATCGATCCAGATTCCATGGCCAGCGCGGTGAACATCACCAAGGTGGCGTTCCCGGACACTCCGGAGCAGAAGCAGGCCATGAAGGCGTTGGAGAATCTGCTTGCCTTGGTGGAGGGCTGGGTGGATGCCGTCGTGTGGCGTGCGGGCATGGCGCATATTCCGCATATCGAACAGCTTCGTGAGATGTTGCGCCGCGAACGCGCCATCGGAGGCCCTGCGGAACGCACGTTCGAAAGCCTGATGGGCATGCAATTGCGCCCCAAGCGCATGCGTGAGGCGGCCGCGCTGTGGGAAAGCATCGGCGCGCAGGAAGGCCCCGAGGCGCGCGACGCGAAATGGTCGCATCCGGATCTGCTGCCGCAACTGCCGGACGAACAGTCCGAGGATAGCTCCAACGAAGAGAACGGCGCCGCATCCGCCACTACCGGTACGGAACAGACCACGGCGCAACAGGATATTCCGGACAGCATCGATTGGGATGCCGAACTGTCCAAGCTGCTCGACGAGGAAGAGCACAAGGGCGATGACGCCGATGGCACGAACGACGCCGACGGTACAGATGACGCCGGCGATACGAACGCTTCCGGCGACCCGCAGTCACCGGAAGAAGCGTGATTTCCTGCGCCCGCGATCGGACCCATCGTCTTCGCGGGCGCGCGCATAGGACACGTCGAGTGTGTCTTCGGCACGCGTGACCGCCACGTACATCAATCGCCGTTCCTCTTCCAGAAGGTCGCCTTCGGGCGGTGAACCGTATGGAATCAGCCCTTCGGAGCATCCGATCAGGAACACGTGTTTGAATTCCAGGCCCTTGGAGGCATGGATGGTGGAGATGGTCACACCTTTAACGTCGCCGCCTGCGCCAAGTGCTTCCAACATGGCCAAGCGGGTCTGAGCGTCATCCGCGAGCGCGGAGTTCTGCCATCCGCTGTCTCGTTTGACGCGGTAGCGCAGGTGTTGTTCGCCCAGTGCCCGGCAGAGGATTTTCTGCTGCGCGTTGACTCGGGTGAGGATGGCGCAGTCGCCCGGAGATGCTCCCTCGTCCACGAGTCTGCGGATGCGTGCAGCCACGCCCCGGGCTTCTTCGAGATCGCTGTTGTAGACGGTTTGCGAGACTCGGCGGCCTGGGTCTCGCTTGGAGTTGAGTTTGAGATAGTCGGCGCGTTGCGGTGAGGCTTCGAGCACGCGGTTGGCGTAGTTGACGATCTGCGGGGTGGAACGGTAGTCGTTGTTGAGTCTGACGTCGGCGGTGAGGGGGCCGAATTCGGAGGCGAAGTTGAGCAGGTTGTAGCTGCTGGCTCCGGCGAACGAGTAGATGGTCTGTGCTGGGTCGCCTACCACGCAGATGTTGCGGTTGTCACCGAGCCATCGGGTGAGCAGCCGATGCTGCAGGGGCGAGACGTCTTGGTATTCGTCGACGGTGAGCCATGTGATGCCGGAGCGGATGCTGGCCGCCACGTCTTCGTCGCTTTCGATGAGGTGGCAGGTGATGAGCAGGATGTCGTCGAAGTCGATTTCGTTGCGATTGATTTTTTCGGTTTCGTAGGCTTTGTAGACGTCCACGAATTGGCTTGGTTCCAGTCCTGCCGGCGGCTGGTGGTGGATGGCCGCGCAGACGCGTTCGTAGTCTTCCGGCGCGATGAGTGAGATTTTGCACCAGTTGATTTCGGCTTGCAGGTTGCGCACGGTGTCGTCGTCCACCTGCTGGGTGGTGACTCGGCGTAGGGAATGTTCCACGATTTCGCGCGGATTGCGTGAGATGAACGGCATGGGCCCTTCGCATACGTCTGGCCAGATCCGACGGAGTTGGTGTAGTGCCGCGGAGTGGAAGGTGGCGGCTTTGACGTCGGATGCGACGTCGAGTTGGGATAGTCTGTTGCGCATTTCCGCGGCCGCTTTGACGGAGAAGGTCACGGCGAGCGTGGCGCGCGGATCCCATGCCTTGGTGGCGCATGCGTAGGCGATTCTTCGGGTGACGGTCCGCGTTTTGCCGGCACCTGCGCCGGCGATGATACGGACGGGACCACGCACGGCGGTCGCCGCCATGCGCTGCGCATCGTCCAGTCCGTCGAGAATCGCTTCCGCTGTTGCATCCATATGCTCCATTGTGGCAGATTGCGTGACGAGACGGACGTCATCGGCGCGATTAACCGTGAATTCGTGGCAAGTCGCGCCCTTATTAGCCTTCAGTGTGTATTAAGGTTGGAATTGTGACCGAACGAAGCAGATTTATGATGGCCGCCTTGGCGAGCGCGGCGATGCCGAACGCCACCATCGCTGGCACGCGTGACAGCGAGCAGGTCAACGCCACCGACAAGGGGTATGGCATTGATCATGCCGTGGTGCAGGACGCCGCGGGCAAGTTGTATGACACGTTCGCTTCGAACACGCCGAAGGGACGCAAGCGTCTCGTTGGTCGCGTGCGTGCCGCGCAGACGTTGATGGGCAACCGCGAGTTGGGCGGATTGGGGTTCGACGTCGATCGCGTTCTGGCGTTCTCCAACGGCGAACAGGAGAGGTCCGTCACAGGAGACGTTTCCGTGATGATCGCCACGCATCATGATGGTCAGGCGCGTCCGCTGACGCTGCTGACGTTGGACGACTGCGCCAGCGTGGGCACCGCGTTGGGCGCGATACACCGTCTTCGTCCGGATTTTCTGCAGGAGGCCGGCTATCCGGTGTTCTCCACGGGGCAGATTCGCGCGCAGCTGACCGCATGGATCAAGCGTTTGCGTCAGGCTGGCCATGTGCCGCAGGAGATCACGACGAGCTGGTCCGACGTTCTTGAAACGGACGGCCTGTGGTCGTTCGCCACTTGTCCGGTGCATGGTGGCCTGTCCGACGGCGATGTGCTGTTCTCGGGCTCGTCGATCACCGCCATCACGAACTGGCAGGATATGCAGGTCAATGATCCGGCACGTGATTTGGCGTGGATTTTCTCCAAGCTTGACGAGAACCACCGTAATGCGTTGCTCAGCGCGTATGGACGTATGCTGGGCAATCGTCTGGATGATCTGATCATGCTGCGCGCCAACCTGTGGCTGCAGATGGAACAGGTGGGCGATTTCATCAGCGCGTTGAATCAGGCCGATAGCGTCAAGATCATGCAGTTCAAGGCGCAGGTGGAGCGTTTGGCTCACCAGTTGGGTATGCTCACCGCGAAGAACCATAGGCCGAGCGAGACGCGTCAGGACGAGCAGAAGGCCGGCAACCGTCCGCCGAGCACCATCACCGTGGGCACGTTGCTGGACGAATCGGAACGTCGCAGGCAGGCGGCGGCGCAGCAGAATAACGATGCCGACGCGACCGGCGAACGTCATATCGACGCGACCGATATGGATGATGACAGGACCGGCGATTTCGACGTCACCGGCTCCCAGCCCGTCCGTAAGACGAAGCAGATCGTCGATGACGCCACGGAAGCGTTCGATGTGACTGCCGCCGAACATATCGCCTCCGCCGGCATGGTTTCCGGCAGTGCCGATTCGGACGATACGAGCGAACGTGAGGAATCCCCCGTCAGCACGTTCGTTCCGGAGCAGTCCGCGAGGGAGCGTCACGAGTCGTTGCCGTCCAGTTCGACCATTGTGATCAGCACGTTGCAGACCGCCGATGGCAGCGACGACACGAACGAGGAGGAAATTCCTCAAGCCCATAGCGAAGCGGCGACCATGCTCATTCCGCTGCTCGAACGCGATGAGGCCACTATGCAGAAGGCCAAAGCGGAGGTCGACCGGCTGCAGGCCGAGGACGCCACCGATGAGAAACCGCGCGTAGAATAAGCGCATACATTGCAAACGAATTTGCACACGAACACCCTTACAAGGAGCATCATGGATATCGAACTGGGCATTCAGAACGTGGCGCGCACCGTCACCTTCAGCACCGAGCAGAGCGCCGACGAGGTGAACAACGTCATCGCCGAGGCCGTGGAGAATGGCAAGACCATCAACCTGACCGACGACAAGGGCCGTCGCATCGTGGTGCCGGCCGGTTCTCTCGGCTATGCCATCATCGGTTCCGAAACCAAGCACGCCGTCGGCTTCGGCAATCTCTGATCGTCACCAACAAACGCGTTGGACACGTTCCATATGAAGAAGACGTCGGACCATATCAGGTTCGGCGCCTTTTTCATATTCGATTCATGTATCCGGTTCACGCTTGGAAATTCCATATCCGGATTTCATGCGGCATGTGAGCTGCCGACGCGACCGATCAAATCCACACCCCGATGCAGGATTTCGCGTACGGTGTCGTCGTCGGTAAGGTTCTCGCCCAGACCGTTCGGCTTGCCTTTGCCATGCCAGTCCGAGCCGCCGGTCACCAGCAGATCGTGCCGTGCGGCAATCGTCAGCAATCGTTCGCGCTGTTCCGGAGGATTGCCGCGATGCCATATTTCCAAGCCGTCCAAGCCGTCGGCGATCATCGCGTCAAGCTGCTCGTCGGACAGCAGCCGGCGGTTGCGTTGCGGATCGCCCGCATGCGCGGCGACCACCACACCGCCCGCCCCCTTGACGGCGGCGATGACCTCGTGCGTCGATGGCGACGGCGTGGGAATGTAATACTTGGATTTGGCGCTCACCGCGTCGGCGAACGCGTCGGAACGCGTCTCGTATACGCCCGCCGCGACCAGCGCGTCGGCGATGTGCGGACGGCCGATTGTGGTGCGCTCCCCTTCCTTCACTTGGGCGAGCACATCGTCCCACGTAATCGGAAAATCCTGCGACAGCCGCTCAACCATGCGTTTCGTACGATGTAATCGCGCCGCACGCGTGTTGGCGAACATGCTGGAAATATGATCGTTGGACGGATCGTATTGGAAGGCGAGCATGTGCACGGACACATCTTCGTCGACGGCGGTGATTTCCGTGCCCAGCAGCAACGGCAAACCGATTTCCTCCGAGGCTTCCGTCGCCTCGCCCCAGCCGGCGGTGGTGTCATGGTCGGCAATCGCCACACCATGCAAGCCAAGCTTCCTTGCCTGCGCCACCAGCGTGCGCGGCGTCTCCGTACCGTCGGAAAAGACGGTATGGCAATGAATATCCCAACCTTGTGCGGGTGGCTCCGCGTAATTCACGTGACTCATATGACTATCGTAAGCTCGAATCCGCGGTTCTTCGCGTAGACTGAGACATGACAACGTTTGTATTTTGATTTTCCAAGGATTGACGATGAGCGATTTTGAAGGCCAGGCCGCTGTGGACGCAGCCGATGACGAAACGAGCGTCGGCACAGCCGTCGCCATGGACGACGACTACACGAAGCCGCGCGGGTGGCGTCACGGCGCAACGTGGACGTATCTGATCATGCTGCTCGCTTCGGCGGTGGCATTGCTCGTATCGTTCATTCTGTCGGCGGACACGCTGAAAATGGCACGCAATCCCGGGCAGAAGCTCAACTGCGATGTGAACGCCGTGCTGTCCTGTTCCACGGTGGCCGAATCCTGGCAGGCGGAGATCGTGAAGTTCGCCGGATTGAGCTTTCCGAACGCGTTCTTCGGCATTGCCGCCGAATCGGTGTTCGTGACGATCGCGGTGATCGGACTGGCCAAGGTGGCCGTGCCGCGTTGGTTCGCGCTGTGCACATGGCTTGGAGGCCTTGCCGCGTTGGCGTATTCGTATTGGCTGACCACGCAGTCGCTGTTCGTCATCAACGCGATGTGCCCGTGGTGCCTGGTGCTGATGTTCTCCACCACCGTGCAGTTCATGGCGTTGTCGCATGCCACGGTGGCCGTGCAGGACATGCCGTCCGGCCATGCTGGATTGCGCAAGTATTACCGGCTGAATTTCGATCTGATGGTCGATGTGGTGTGGATTGTGGCGCTGATCGTGGTCATTCTCGTCAAGGACGGCCCGATGCTGTTCGCCTGATACGGTTTGCATCGAGCCTTTTACGATGAAGGCCGACCCTGCGGGGCCGGCCTTTTGCCTATCCGCTTTTCGTTTGCTGCCGCAGCGGTTACAGCAGTTCGATTTTGCCTACGATGGTGGCGCTGCCGGTAAGCTTCACGTCTTCGTCGGTCACGTCGACGCGCAAGGTGCCGCCACGTACGGTGATGGTCCAATGGTCGATGCCGGTTTTGGCACGCAACGTGATGGCGGTGGCGCATAGGCCCGTGCCGCACGACAGGGTTTCGCCGCAACCGCGTTCGTTGACGCGCATGGTGGCCTCGCCCGCATCGTCGCCTTCGCTTTGCTCGTCGATGCGCACGAACTCCACGTTCTGGTCCGACGGAATCTCGGGCGCGACGACCGGCTTGGTGACCAGATCAAGGTCTTCGACGTTCGGCAGGCTGGCGAACGCGTCTTCAAGTACGGCCACGACGTGCGGATTGCCCATGTCCACGAACGTGCCACGTGCGGAACCGGACGTGCCCGGAATGGTCACTTCGTAACCGTCGACGTCGCCACGCTTCCATGCGCCCATCTCCACTTGGAACACGTCCTTGCCAAGGCCCGGCACATCGCCGAGCGAAGTCAGGATCTTCACGCCGGCGCGGGTGCCGAGATGGAATGGCTTGCCGCCCGGCTGGTCGGCGATGCCCTGCCGCTGCGCGAACAAGGTGATCGCACGTGTGCCGTTGCCGCACATCTCGGCCAGCGAGCCGTCCGCGTTGCGGTAGTCCATGAACCAGTCCGCATCGCCCGCCGCGCAATCGGCGATCTGCCTTTCGTTCACATCGGACACCGCCTGCGGATGCGCCAGACGGATCAGACCGTCGCCGCCGATGCCGAAATGGCGGTCGCACAGGAATCGCACTTCATCGGCGGTCGGCTCGTGCGTACCGTCTTCGTCGAGATACACCACGAAATCGTTGCCCGTGGCGTGCGCTTTGTAAACAATGCTCGGAATGCTCATACCGATTCACTCTACACGCGGTAGGCTATTGAAGTGTTTGGCTCGATGCGCGCATGGCATTTCCGCGCACGGAACAGGCGGAGCAAGGGAGGACGTATGGCTTCAACGGCACCGATCGGCGTTTTCGATTCCGGCTTGGGAGGAATCTCCGTGGCACGTGAGATCCGCCGCGATATGCCGAACGAGCGCGTGCTGTATTTTGGCGATTCCGCGAACGCGCCGTACGGCACGAAATCGCCCGAACAGGTGCGTGAGCTATCCGACGCCATTGTGAAACGCTTCGTGGAGCAGGGTGTGAAGGCGGTCGTCATCGCCTGTAATACCGCCACTTCTGCCGCGGCCAACGAATTGCGCGACAGATACGACATTCCGATTATCGGCATGGAACCTGCGCTGAAGGTGGCATGCGACCGCGGTCATGGCAATCGTCAGCGTGTCATCGTCGCCGCCACTCCCCTGACGTTGCGGGAACGCAAGTTCGCGGTGCTGATGGATCGTTTCAAAGCCGACCATACGATTTTCCCGGAGCCTTGCCCCGGCTTGGTGGAGATCGTGGAGCACGGCCAGCTCGACGATCACGACGTGGTGATGCGTACGCTGCACCAGTATTTCGACCAGTACGACCTATCCACGATTGACGCGGTTGTGCTCGGCTGCACGCATTTCGTATTTTATCGCGACTATTTCCGCGAACTGTTGCCTGATACAGCGGAGATTATCGACGGCAACGAGGGTACCGTACGTCACCTTGGCGTGGTACTCGAATCGCTTGGCAAGCTCGCTCCGGAAGACACGGAAGGTGATATTAAACTAGCCAATTCCGACACTTCTGTACGAATCGCGCAGTTGGCACAGTCACTACTTAATCGCTGAACGCGAATGTCCCGACAAGGCGCGTAAAGTCAGGGGAAACCCGAAAAAGGGACGACGCGAAAGGACAGGTGCGTATGGCCAACAGAACAGCGATGATCGACGTCGGTGGCGGTTTCCGCGCGATTTACGGCGCGGGCGTGATGGACCGCATGCTGGAGGACGGCATACATGTCGACCATTGCTATGGTGTTTCCGCCGGCAGCGCCAATATGGTTTCCTACATTTCCGGACAGCACGGGCGAAACCACACGTTCTACACGCAGTACGCGTTCCGTAAGGAATACGCGAGCTTCGACAGCTATGTGAAGAACCACAATTACGCGAACCTCGATTATGTGTACAGCACGCTGAGCAACCACGATGGCGAGAATCCGGTGGATTACGAGGCGTTTGCGGCGAATCCGACCGAATTCACCGTGGTGGCCTGCAATGCGGACGATGGTTCCACGAAGTATTTCGACAAGTCGGACGTCGGCTACGACAATTACGACATCATGAAGGCGTCATCGGCGGTGCCGGTGGCGTGCGAACCGTATGTGATCGACGGCGTCCCGTATTACGACGGGGGCATCGCTGATCCGATTCCGGTGCAGAAGGCCATCGACGACGGCTATGACCGCATCGTGGTGATTCTCACCCGTCCGAAAGACACCGTACGCGAACAGAAGAAGGATATCGGCCCGGCCACGATCCTGAAGCGCACGCACCCAGAGGCCGCGGAAAAGCTGATGAACCGCTATCAGACGTACAACGACGAGGTGGCGTTGGCCAAGGAATACGAGAAGGATGGCCGTGTGCTCATCCTCGCGCCGGAAAGCATGTACGGCTTGAACACGCTGAGCAAATCGTTCGAAGGTCTGGAACGCATGTACCGCGCCGGATATGCGGCGGCGGCCGCGATTCCAGCGTTCCTGGAAAGCTGAAATCCGTTCTTCCGCAGCGCTGTCATGCGTTTCCAACGGTTCTAACGGCAACCGTATGACAGCAATCGCATAATGCAATCATATGGCAGCCGTCGTATGTGCGTTACGGCATCGCAACACGCGTAACCGGGCGGCGGCTATGCTGGAACGCATGGAAAAGCAGAATCGTATTTTTTCCGGCTTTGATGCCGATGCCATCGATCGCACCACCGCCGCAGATCTGGCCGAAGTCGGTTCCGACAAGTGGACCCGCTACCCCGGCTGTATCGGCGCGTTCATCGCGGAAATGGACTACGGCCTGGCGCCGTGCATCCAGCAGGCCATCGACAGCGCCTGCGACCATTGCAAACTCGGTTACATTCCCGAACCGTGGAAGCGCCGCGTGGCCGAGGCGTGCGCCGGCTGGCAGAAAAGCCACTACGGCTGGGACGTGGATCCGGACATCATCCGCGTGGTGCCGGACGTGTTGGAAGCGTACGAGATCTTCCTGCGCGAGCTGGTCGGCGCCGGCAATGCCGTGGTCGTGCCGACGCCCGCGTACATGCCGTTCCTGAGCGTGCCGAAGCTGTACGACGTCGACGTGATCGAAATCGAAATGCTTCAGGGAACCGACGAAACGACCGGCGAGCGCGAATGGCTGTTCGATTTCGACGCCATCGAACGCGCGTTCGCGGCTGGCTGCCATGCGTTCGTGCTGTGCAATCCGCACAATCCGATCGGCAAGGTGCTTACGTTGGCCGAGGAGCAGCGGCTGTGCGAGCTGGCGGAACGGTACGACGTGCGTATTTTCAATGATGAGATTCACGCGCCGTTCGTGTTCGAGGGGCGTCATATTCCGTATCCGACCATCAGCGAGGCGGCCGCGCGGCAGTCTATGACCGCCACCAGCGCGTCGAAGTCGTTCAACATTCCGGGTACGAAGTGCGCGCAGGTGCTGCTGACGAATCCGGCGGACCGTGAGATGTGGGCGGAACGTGCGGAGTGGAGCGAGCATCAGACCGCCACGATCGGTGCGATCGCCACCACCACCGCCTACAACGAGGGCGATCCGTGGTTCCAGGACGCGCTTTCCTACGTGCGACGCAATCTTGGGTTGTTCGATGAGCAGATGAGCACGCGGTTCTCGGGCGTTGGCTATATTCGCCCACGCGGCACGTATATCGCATGGCTGGATTTCGGCCCGCTCGGCATTGACGATCCGGCCGCGTATTTCCTTGAGAAGGCGAAGGTGGCGCTGACCGACGGCCGTTCGTGCGGCCGTGCGGGAGCCGGCTGCGCGCGTGTGAACATGGCGATGCCGTATCCGCTGCTGGAGGATTGCCTCAACCGCATGCATGACGCGTTGCAGGCGGACGGTTTGCTTTAAAGTTTTCCGTCTTTCGTGTGTGACCGACGCTATGGTCGGCCACACACACCATATTGCGGGAAAAGCCGCCGAATCATTGCGATTGCAACGGTTGCGCTATGGGCGAATAGCAGCATGTTACGATGGCCGCACACCACCGTCGGTGGACGCGCGACGCGAATCCAGCGTATGCGTTTCATTGAGAAGAAGGCTTTACGAATATGCGATTCCCCTACAGCGGCAACGGCACATGGACGCCCGACTACCACTGCGGTTTCATTGATGCCGTCAAACGTTTTTTCATCGGCTACATGGAGTTTCGGGGGCGTTCCAGCAGACGCGAGTTCTGGCTCGCCATGCTGTTCTTCATTCCGGTCAGCGTGCTGATATTCCTTATTCCGGCTGCCGGAACGGTGTCCGGAATACTGTGGATGCTGGCCACCATGGTACCGATCATGGCCATCTCCTTCAGAAGGCTGCATGATGCCAACCGCACCGGCTGGTGGTTTCTGCTTGGGCACGTCGGCACCATTCTGGCCCTTGCGATGCTGGTCGTCATTGCGTTCGGCCTGGTCATCATCGAAATCGGCATGATCATGGTCATCCCCCACGAGCCACCGAAACTCGACTTTCATGACCCGAACAGCTTCCCGGGAATGCTGCTCACGCTGTTCTATGTCAGCCTCGGCATGGCCGGCATCTCGCTGATCATCCAAGCATTCCTGTACTCGCTGCCCAGCAAGCCCGAGGGCGTCCGCTTCGACTGATGTTCTCAGCGGCATCCCGCCCCTCTTCCCTCCCTGCATTACCCTCTTAGCCCTTTTGTATGGAAACGTTCCATCTCACATTGAGACAGAGCAGTGAGCTCGGTTAACAAAACTCCTATAATCACGTCTATTGTCTTTCCGCCGTCATAAGCGACGGAATGTCAACATCAGAGGAGAAAACAATGAAGAGAAACATGCTCCACCGCCTGGTCGCCATGGCCGCGGCGGGAACCATGCTGATGTCGGTCGCCGCGTGCGGCTCGTCATCCGATGACAACGCCGCCACCAGCAATTCCAGCGACACCTCGCTGATTTCCGTGAACAACAGCGAGCCGCAGAACGGTCTGATTCCGAGCGACACCAACGAAATGGGCGGCGGCAAGGTCATCCGCTACCTGTTCGAAGGTCTGGTGAGCTTCGACGCGAAGGGCAAGCAACATCTCGAAGTCGCCGAGAGTATCACCCCGAACGAGGATGCCACCAAGTACACAATCAAGTTGAAGAAAGGCTGGAAGTTCACCAACGGCGAGGCGGTAACCGCCCATTCCTTCGCCGACACCTGGAGTTTCGCCGCCAACGTGAAGAACGCGCAGAAGACCGCAAGCCGATTCTCCACCATCAAGGGCTATGACGAACTGCAGGATCCGAACGTCGATCCGAAGGCCACACTTTCCGGTCTTTCCACCCCGGACGACTACACGCTGGTCGTCGAACTGAACAAGCCTGATTCCGTATTCCCGACCAAGCTCGCGCACCAATCCATGTTCCCGCTGCCAAGCGTGGCATTTAAGGACATCAAGAAGTTCGGCCAGGCTCCGATTGGCAATGGTCCGTACAAGTTCAAGTCCTGGTCCCACGACAAGAACATCATCGTCGTACCAAACAAGGATTATAAGGGCAGCCGCAAGGTGTCCAACAAAGGCATCGAATACCGCGTCTACACGAATGAGGATTCCGCTTACTCCGACGTGCTGTCCGGCAACCTCGACGTGATGGATCAGATTCCACAGTCCGCGGTGAAGACCTTCCGTCAGGATTCCAGCGTGATCGCCTACAGCCAGGCAGGATCCTCGTTCCAGTCCTTCGTCATTCCGGAACGTCTTGAGCATTTCGGCAACGACGAAGAAGGCCAGTTGCGTCGTCAGGCCATTTCCATGGCCATCGACCGCGACCAGATCGTCAAGAAGGTTTACAACAACACGAAGACCCCGGCCACCGATTTCACTTCACCGCTCGTCCCCGAATATGTGAAGAAACTGGAACAGAACGGCAGCAACCTGAAATACAACGCTTCCAAGGCCAAGGAACTCTGGAAGAAAGCCAATGCCATCAAGCCGTGGTCCGGCAACTTCCGAATCGCCTATAACGCCGATGGCGGCCATAAGGAATGGGTCGATGCCGTGTGCAATCAGATCAAGAACACGCTCGACATCGACGCCGCTGGCGAGCCGTACGCCACGTTCAGCGACGTGCGTAACCAGGTGACCAACCGCACCATCAAAACCGCGTTCCGTGCCGGCTGGATGCTGGATTACCCGTCCGCTGAGGATTATCTCAATCCGCTATATGCCTCCAGCTCCGCTGACGGTCATGGTTCGAACGATGGTGATTACAAGAGTGCGGAATTCGACAAGCTCCTGAATGCCGCACTTGCCCAGACCGACGTAAAGAAGCGGACCGAGGACTTCACCAAGGCGCAGGAAGTGCTGGCCAAGGATCTTCCGGTGATTCCGCTGTGGAACGACAACGTCGCCGCCGCGTCCGCGACGAACGTGAAGAACGTATCGTTCGATTACACCAATCTGCCTACCTACAACACCATCACTAAGTGATGTTTCTGGCCGGCGGACGAACGATTCGCCGGCCATATAGGGAGCTCAAGTACAGTGGGGTTCGAATCCTTCATGGATTCGAACCCCACTGTACTTTTGTGGCTTGTTTGCCGGTTTGCCACTACAGCATCAACTCTGCACGTAGCTACCCTTCGGAGACTTCCAACCGCAGTTCATCATCTCGCTATTGAACACCATTGCGCCTTCACCATGAGCCGGAACGACGATCATACCGCCATCGCCATGATGACGGGCGACACCATCCAGCGCCGCCTTCGCAGCCTCGACCGGCTCTTCCTTGGCGTACAGAACACGATCGGAAACCTGATGCGCAGCGACTTCCTTGACGAACGCCTCACCGATGCCGGTGCAGGAGATCGCGACGGAATCGTTGTTGGCATAGGTACCACAGCCCGGCAGAGGCGAATCGCCGACGCGTCCCGGCATCTGGTTGGTGATGCCACCGGTGGAGGTGCCGGCAGCGATGTTGCCGGACGAGTCACGGGCGACAGCGCCGATGGTGCCATGCTTCTCCCATTCATCGCCGTTGGATTGCGCCTCGCGCAAGGATTCCTGACGTGCCGGAGTGATGAAATATTCACTGTCGCACAGTTCGATTCCCCACTCCTTGAGCAAATCATTACCAGGCTTGGCAAACATGACATGCTTGGTCTTTTCCTTGATGGCACGCGCTACGTTGATCGGATTCTTAGACGTGGTCAGACCGCACGCGGAACCGACCTCGCCATCGACACCGGTCATCAGGCAGGAATCCATGGATACGATGCCTTCGCTCGTCAATGCAGCGCCACGACCAGCGTTGAACTCCGGAGCATCCTCCATAACACGGATAGCCGCGCACACGGCATCCTCCGCCGGCGCCCCCTGCTCCAGCAGCGCATAGCCAGCTTCAAGAGCCCTGTTCAAATCCTGCTCCACCTGGGCACGACGTTCCGGCGTATCCTTTTTGCCACGATTGCCGGCACCCGCGTGAATCACCAGCAGAATCCCATCCGGATCAGCTTGGGCGATGTGGACCGTCGACTGAGGCAGTGCAGCTTCGTTCATTGATATCTTCTCCACTCCATTTTTGTTGATTATTCGCAGATATCTTACGTCGTCCTTCGATAAGAAATGACCGAACACGCAAAAATACGTCAATTAGACCGCGTAAAGTCGATTGAAACCCGCAAAAGGGACGAACGGCGAAAGGACGGGACGCATATGGCTCACAGGACGGCAATGATCGACGTCGGCGGCGGTTTCCGTGCGATCTACGGTGCGGGCGTGATGGACCGCATGCTTGAGGACGGCATCAGCGTCGACCACTGCTATGGTGTTTCCGCCGGCAGCGCCAACATGGTTTCGTTCATCGCGAAGCAGCATGGGCGCAACCACACGTTCTACACGCAGTACGCGTTCCGCAAGGAATACGCGAGCTTCGACAGCTATGTCAAGAACCATAATTTCGCCAACCTCGATTACGTGTATAGCACGCTCAGCAATCATGATGGCGAAAATCCGGTTGACTACGCGGCTTTCGAAGCCAACCCGACCGGTTTCACCGTGGTTGCGTGCAACGCCGAAGACGGCTCCACGAAGTATTTCGGCAAATCCGACGTGGGCTACGACAATTTCGACATCCTGAAGGCGTCATCAGCGGTGCCGGTAGCTTGCGAACCGTATGCGATCGATGGCATTCCCTATTACGATGGCGGCATCGCCGATCCGATTCCGGTACAGAAGGCCATCGATGACGGCCACGACCGCATCGTGGTGATACTCACCCGTCCGAAAGACACCGTACGCGAACAGAAGAGGGACATCGGCCCCGCCAGGATTTTGAGGCGCACGCATCCACAAGCCGCGGAAAAACTGCTCAACCGCTACCAGACGTACAACGACGAAGTGGCGCTGGCCAAGGAATACGAGCAGGACGGCCGCGTGCTCATCCTCGCACCGGAAAGCCTGTACGGCCTGAACACGTTGAGCAAGTCGTTCGAAGGTTTGGAACGCATGTACCGCGCGGGCTATGCGGCAGCCGAGGCCATCCCCGCATTCCTAAAAAGCTGAGCACTACCCTCATATGAACACTCCAGCCGATAGCAACACGCGCGAAAACGCCAACACGAACACCGACATCAGCATCACCGCGAATGCCACGGGATTCAGCACGAAAACACTGAACCCGCAGATTCTCGTGACCTTGTGGAATGTGGAACGTTTGGGTTCGTTCTCCGCGGTCGCGCGCGAAACCGGCTGGTCGCAACCGGCCATCAGCCAACAGATCCGCAAGGTCGAACGCGAACTTGACGCAAAACTCGTGCAGCGCACGTCGCATGGCGTGGAATTGACTCCGATCGGCCGTATTCTGGCACGCCACGGGCAGCTCATCGACAATCGCGTCACCCAAGCCGTCAAAGATGTGGAAGAGTACCAGCGCAACGGATCGACGCATATTCGTTTGGTCGCTCCTCCATCGGTATGTTCGTCGTTCGTGGCACGCGTGCTCGTGCATATCAGCAAAACGTCCGACATTCGCGTGAGCCTCATGCAGATGGAGCCGCCTGAGGCCATGGAGGCGTTGGAACAGGGGCTTGCCGATTGCGCGATCATCTTCCAATACAATTCACTCCCCGCTTTGGCCGGACCGGACGATTTGGAAGTCGCTCCTTTCGGTGTCGATCCGCTGATGCTGCTGATCGGCGCGAACAATGCGATCGCGCGCCAGTACGAAAGCTCGCACCTGCCGGTCCAATTGGTTTCGGCACGCAGCGAACAGTGGATCGCCGGCTGCGAAACCTGCCAGGCGAATCTGGTGTCGTTGGCGCGTGCCGCCGGCTTCACACCGGAAATCACACATTCGACCGACGATTTTTGGGCCACGCAGAATCTGGTGGAAGTTGGCATGGGCGTCTCGATCATATCTCGCTTAGCCACAACCGCTGGAATCCAACCCGATTTGGCCGCACTGCCAATCGCCGACAACAACGCATTCCGCACAGTCTGTTTCGTCACAAGAAAAGTGGACGACCGACCGGCAGTGGCCCGCGTCAAAGACGAAATCGAAAGGGCGTCACACCAGTATTTGGAAAACATTTGATTCATCGTTTGATATCCGTGCTTATTCGCAATCGCGGAATACTGCAGCAAACAATTGTTTCCAGTATTTTGCTATATCGTCATAATCAGATTAATAATTGAATAGCAAAAGCATCTGATATAAGAAAACTTCATAACAGTCTTTGCTTTCAGTACAAGAACACACTGTTCGTGCAAGCATCGGTACGTCATGCTGGAACCATGGAAGAAATCATGGAAATGAAGCATCGTACCGGTTCCGGCTTTGACGCCGACGCCATCGACCACACCACCGCAGCCGATCTTGCCGCAGTCGGCTCCGACAAGTGGACACGCTACCCCGGCTGCATTGGCGCGTTCATTGCCGAAATGGACTACGGCTTGGCTCCCTGCATTCAGAAAGCCATCGACAACGCCTGCGACCATTGCAAACTCGGCTACATTCCCGAACCCTGGAAACAGCGCGTGGCAGCAGCATGCGCAGGATGGCAACGCTCGCATTACGGATGGGATGTCGATCCGAGCATTATTCGCGTGGTTCCCGACGTACTCGAAGCTTATGAGCTTTTCCTGCGTGAACTGGTCGGTGCGGGCAACAGCGTGATCGTGCCGACGCCTGCCTACATGCCGTTTTTGAGCGTTCCGAAACTGTACGACGTTGACGTGATCGAAATCGAAATGCTGCAAAGCGGCGACGCCGAAACCGGAGAGGCGCAATGGGTGTTCGACTTCGACGCCATCGAACGCGCGTTTGCGGCCGGATGCCATGCGTTCGTGCTCTGCAACCCGCACAACCCGATCGGCAAAGTGCTCACCTTGGAGGAGGAGCTGCGTCTGAGCGATCTTGCGGCACAGTATGACGTGCGTATTTTCAATGATGAGATTCATGCGCCGTTCGTGTTTGAGGGCAAGCACATTCCGTTCCCCACCATCAGCGAGCAGGCCGCATTACAGTCGATGACCGCTACCAGCGCGTCGAAATCGTTCAATATTCCGGGCACGAAGTGCGCGCAGGTGCTGCTTACCAATCCTGCGGATCGTGACATGTGGGCGGTCAAGGCGGAGTGGAGCGAACATCAGACCGCCACCATCGGCGCAATCGCCACCACCACCGCATATAACGAAGGCGACCTGTGGTTCCAGGATGCGTTTGCCTATGTGCGCAGGAATTTGGCGTTGTTCGACGAGCAGATGCGTGAAAGGTTCGCCGGCGTCGGCTATATCAAACCGCAGGGCACATATATCGCATGGCTTGATTTCTCGCCGCTTGGCATCGACGATCCGGCCGCATACTTCCTTGAGAAGGCGCAAGTGGCGTTGACCGACGGACGTTCATGCGGCGAGACCGGTGCCGGATGCGTGCGCGTGAACATAGCAATGCCGTATCCGCTGCTGGTCGAATGCCTGGACCGCATGTATGGCGCGTTGCATGCGGATGGATTGCTGTAAACTTCGCCACATATTCAGTGTTTTCCTCAACCAACGGCAGCATAACGGTGAACGTCGTGCCCTTCCCCACTTCGCTGTCCACCGTTATGGTGCCGTTGGAAATCTGCATACTATCGACATGCGATGGGAGGATGACATGCGTTTGAACGTGAGTACCAGCATTGATGTGACAGCCCTCGAAAAGGCCGGCGATGATCTGCTGTTCTTGGGATTTCATGGATTCAGCAATGATGAAAATGAGATGATCCGCATTATTGATGCGATTTATGATGTTCCGAAGCAAGACGCATCTTCAACGGACAACTCCATTGCTCCTGCCCAGCATCCGAATTATCTGTCGTTCCAAGGCACGTACGAACGTCCTTACATCGGAAGCTACTACTGGTATCCAGATGGATGTTCCGTAGAAGAGCGTCGACGTGAGTGCAGTGCCGTAGGCGACGCCGTCGTACGATTGCTGGATTCGCCCGCATACGCGCATTTCCGCAAGGTACTGATCGGGTTTTCGCAGGGCGGATACCTGTCGTATCGCATGGTTGCGGAACATCCCGATGCGTTCGACATGGCGATTCTAATGAGCCCATCATTCAAAGGCGAAACCGCTGAGCCTTTGCCCGCGACCGGACGCACGCGATTCGCGCTCTGCTACGGCAGCGAAGACCGCACAATTCCTTTAGCCGATCAACGGTGCGCGCACAACAAACTTGCGCAAACCGGCAATCTCACGTATTTCGAATATCCGGGAATGGGCCACGGCATCTGCGATCAGGAAATTCGTGACCTACGCGCCTGGCTGGGATTGTGATATGCACTGCGTGAGGAGTTCTGCGCATCTGAGACTCCGCACGCGTGCCCATAAACTCGTTTTCACCCCTCGGATTGTCATTGAAACTAACAGTCCCGCACATGCGGAATCATCCCCGCATGTGCGGAGAACACTGGACATAAACAGGGAGAGCGACATCCACGCGGTGGCCGGAACGCTGCAGACACCGATTTCAATCCACGCTCTCCGTGAGGAGAACGACCCGGGCACGCTTCGCTTGACCAAACGGTCCAAAAATTTCAATCCACACTCCCCTTGCGGGGAGCGACGGCACCAACACCTGCAGCGTGCGCGAACTCAAGATTTCAATCCACACTCCCCTTGCGGGGAGCGACCGCGGAGCAGCTCCTACGCCTGCAGACCAATTCATTTCAATCCACACTCCCCTTGCGGGGAGCGACTCGCGTACACGTACGCGACGCCGTCCTTGATCTGGACGTTATTTCAATCCACACTCCCCTTGCGGGGAGCGACCCGAATACCTCGCCTATCTGGTCAAATGATTGGAGATTTCAATCCACACTCCCCTTGCGGGGAGCGACGACATTGGAGACGCTTTCAATTCGTTCGCGGTCTGCTATTTCAATCCACACTCCCCTTGCGGGGAGCGACGCGGGGGTTTGACTGTCCTATCAGAGCGTGAGTTATTTCAATCCACACTCCCCTTGCGGGGAGCGACGAACACGTTTCAGGGGAGTGAGAGAACACGGCGTATTTCAATCCACACTCCCCTTGCGGGGAGCGACTTCCATCAGCAGGATGGAAGGTTCAAGGTCAGTATTTCAATCCACACTCCCCTTGCGGGGAGCGACCTAATACCGAGTACATGTATCCGATTGACGCAATTTCAATCCACACTCCCCTTGCGGGGAGCGACGGGACGAGCCTACGTGCTGCCCTTCTACAACAAATTTCAATCCACACTCCCCTTGCGGGGAGCGACTATTGGTGGTTTCGAGCATTTCGTCCCAGCAGAAATTTCAATCCACACTCCCCTTGCGGGGAGCGACATAACCCTCACTGTTGTCTCGGAAGACTGAAGTATTTCAATCCACACTCCCCTTGCGGGGAGCGACCATCGCCGTTTCCGGTGCTCGATGCTGGAATGCATTTCAATCCACACTCCCCTTGCGGGGAGCGACAATGCTTCATCACTCAATACGTTTGTCATTTGCAATTTCAATCCACACTCCCCTTGCGGGGAGCGACCGCCAACGCGAGCACACCGACCGCTGTGGTGAAATTTCAATCCACACTCCCCTTGCGGGGAGCGACGCGTGCCGCATTGACCTCGGACGATTCCGACGTGATTTCAATCCACACTCCCCTTGCGGGGAGCGACGTGCTGGACGGTGCCGAGTTCGGTGCTTTCGGTGTTATTTCAATCCACACTCCCCTTGCGGGGAGCGACTGCCACGGTTAAACATAATATCGCCTCTCTACCCTATTTCAATCCACACTCCCCTTGCGGGGAGCGACTAGGCGATGGCTAGACGTGGCTACGTGCAGCTCGTATTTCAATCCACACTCCCCTTGCGGGGAGCGACGGCATACCGATTCTCCATAGACGAAACACTCATCATTTCAATCCACACTCCCCTTGCGGGGAGCGACGTCTGCGGTCGGATAAGCGTTGATGGTGAATTCATTTCAATCCACACTCCCCTTGCGGGGAGCGACCGCAGAAATGAGACATTTTTGACCAAATAATGATTCAAGCAAAACCTCATCTCGGCTGATACACATATTACATCAGTTCCCCACCGCCCCAAATACGTCCAAATGCAAAGATCAAACTCTATCTGACTACACTTTTCGATTATCAAACAACAATCCGAAATTACATCAGGGTTCCAGTTTTAATTTCCTCCGCACAAAAAAGGTGCGAACCTACCTGTAACTCATGACTGCTTCAGGGTCGCACTGCATGTCGTTTAGAAGTCATACCATCATGACTCCATCAACGGGAACATGACGTTGAACGCCTAAGTGTTCAATGCGCCGTGAATAGTTCGTTCCCAAATTGTAATATCTCAAACTATCCGTTTTGACATCGATGATGCTCAACAGATCATGCTTAAGCGTGAGATACTCCGCAGAAGTAACGCTACATTCGAAAACGCTATTTTGCACGCGTTGCCCATATTTCATGCAGCTTTTTGCCACTAAACGTAGACGCCTTTTACCAGCGGATGTTTCAGTATTCACATCATATGTCACCACAACAAGCATCAGTCATCTCCTTCATCAGCAGCTTCACGGCCTATCACTTCCACATGAATGGCGGGTAAGCGTCTATATCCCCACGAATAGCTCTTGCCAGCAACAAAGCTTGAACATATGGAATCAAGCCCCACGGCATCTTTTCTCCCAAGAACGGATGAGTAATCACTTCTTGTTTGCGCTTCTGCCAAGCAGCCAATACGATTTTCCGCCCAGCGTCATTAAGGAATACGCCACCATTCTCTCGCTGCTCAAAATCACCAGCTGAAATACTCCCAAGATTGACCAGAGTTAGCGCAAATCGATCAGCAAGAGCAGGACGAAACTCCTCCATGAGGTCTAAGGCTAAGGACGGTCGACCAGGTCGATCTACATGCAAGAAACCTACATATGGGTCAAGCCCCACCCCTTGCAGTGCAGCAAGGCAATCCCCTGTAAGCAAGGAGTAGGAAAACGACAACAGTGCATTCATACGATCAAGTGGTGGCCTGCGACTGCGCTGTTCAAAGAAGAAATCATCTTTTGAGCGGAGAATCAAATCGTCGAATACATAGAAATAATCCTTGGCAGCTAAACCTTCCAGATCTCGGATGGCATCAACATCGTTGCAACCAGACACCTGCTTTAGATATCCAGACAGAGCCTGGCTTTGACCGCTAAGCCTTTTAACATTGACGCGTAAATTATGGTCACGTTTGGTACGTTCCAGCACCCAACGACTGTTGAAAATCTTTCCAATGACAAAAGAACGAGCGAATCTAGCTGAGGAATCTGTATCATCGGCAAAACGGTACTGAGAACGCCGCAGCAACACATTACGATTATTCTCACCGAGAATCGAACAAAGGTATCTGCCTCTCGGCGTATAAAAAGACAATCCCGTGCCGGTCTGCGCACATTGGCCCATTAGCGCAGGAGATGCACCTTTGTAGGAGAAACTCAAAATCTGTTCCAATGAACGCAGTGGAATCTTGGCCAATGCCGTTTTATCACGTTGCACGACAACATTGTCGTTCTCCAATGAGAGATAAGCGTCTTCACTGGTAACAAATAAGGTGTTCAACAATTGCTTCATGACGTTTCCTCATTCACGTAAGCATGTATGTACTGCTCGGCCGATTTTGCTTTTAACAGCTCCGGCAGGCAAATGTCTTTCAACGAACATGCGCTGCATGCCTTCCGCGGCTTTACGCGAGGAGTATGTCCTCTCGAAAACAACTGGTGCATTTCTTGAACCATGGCTACCACTGTGCCACGAAGTTCCTCTGTTAACTCCACTCGTTCACGTCGCCGTGTCCGCTGATAGAACAAGGCTCCTTCAACAATCTCGCATGAAAGCATTTCCTCCAGGCACATGGCTTCAGCGCACAGTTGCAGACGGTCAGCATCCACAGTTTTAGATTGCCCATGCTTGTATTCGATAGGATATGCGCTCCATAGCCCATTCCTGCCCCGTAGAGGAACACCATCATCGGACTGATGGAACTCCACGACATCGCAAGCGCCTGTAATACCAAGATGACGCGAGAACACACGCAGATCTCGCATAATGAGGGTATCTCCACGAGATTCAGACTGCTCGTAATCATGCGCACGCTCATGCTCAAGATGACCGGCAGTGGTGAGATAGTTCTCCTGCCACTGCTGCTCAATATGAATCAACGCCCACTGCCGACGACAGAATGCAAAGTGCTGAAGACCAGACAGGGCCAGCCAGTCCTCTTCTGGATATTCTGATTGCGACCGCATATAATTTCTCCCCCGAACAATTCTTGCACCTAGATTTCAAGTATGCACAAAGTGGACCGGAGATTGCAGAATAGCAATCTCCGGTCTGTGCAGAGAGGGATTACAATGTATGGTCAACCATCTCGCTTACGCTGACAGAATCCGGAATAGCTTCACGATTTACTTGAACCTCATAATCGCTAAAATTACGGGCAACATCTGCCCCATCGCGCTTATGAACGTTGATGCTATCGAACAACTTCCACGACGGAGCATCACCAAGCGCACTGCTGTGCTTGAACACATATAGCTTACGAACCGCCATATTTCCACGAGCCGCAGAACGATCAAACTCAAACATATTCAAAATCGCCTGCCACAGCATGTCAAGATCTTCATCGCAGAAACCTGTGACATTCTGTGCGAGTTTAGCGGAAATATAGCCGTTCATGCGATAAAGACCGTAGGGGATGATGAATTTGTTGCCCATGGTGTTATTCTTATCAGCAGCATCTGCTTCCGTAGTAACCGCAATACGCGTAAGAGATATTTCTTGAACGCTAACCGGATCAATAGAACGAGCAAACCCAAGCTGCACCGGACCTCGCACCTGGCCACATGACAGACTGCCTTTGACAAAGGTAGTCATCACCGCACCAAATGTTCGGATATCAAAGAACTGGCTGCACATATAATCTCGTAGACGCAGATCCAATGTGGGGTCATCCTTCTTCAGCGACTTAATTTCCTTAGCGAAATCTTTATCCTCTGGCCGGGCATCGATATGTTCTGCTTCCAATGCTTCACTGTCCAGCCGATTGAGCGTCCGCCTGTTCTGGATATAGATTCGCCAAGGAGTTTGCTCCCCCATCGCTGTCTGCACATAATCGCGAATTTTACGTTTAATGCAAACGTCCGTCACCAAACCATTGCCAGTTTCAATGTCGACTCGCGGCATGTTGCCGGAGTCCGGATCACCATTAGGATTACCGTCCTTCACATCAAAAAGAATAGTGAAATCATAACGGTTTTCGATAGACTTACGGTCAGTCATTGTTTTCTCCTTGCTCATTATCTTCATTGCTCTTGTTAGTCTTGTTAAATCGTTTTTGATTCTCGAAGTAATATCCGAGTTGAAATGCACCTCGTTCTTCAAGCGAGAGACGCGAAGGATAATGGTCTCCTACTTTTTGAGTCAATGTACCGAGAACTTTGTCCAGCTTGATTTTGAGTCCTTCTGATTTCCAAGCTTTCCGCATATGCTTCGCTGCGAGATCCCCCAGAATCGGAAAGATGCGAGCCGGTGTCGTAGATGCGCTTGTGAAATATTTATCCTTAATGGTCGTATTGATATTAGGTATGGCCCCCAATTGAATTTGCTCGTAGATGGAGAATATACGACCAAGCACATACGGCAGGTATTCGCTTTCTTCATTGATGTCCATCTGTAGCACCTCCTTGAATTGTTCATTAGTTGTTTTACGCAGATAATATGCTTTGATAATTGCAGCTTTATCCGGTGGAACATCACGTTCAACATTGATACGACGCTCCACTACATTAATTAGAGTTACTGGATATGGCGTGCCATTAAGTATCGCTTGCATGATAGCGCTTACCATCTCCGAAGACACATTCTCTATCGCGCTTTTTTTCTTCTGCTTTTTTACAGGAGCATTTTCATCCTTACGCTGTTTTCTAATCGTCTGACCTAGCAACCGTAGTATCGGCAAAAAACCTGTCTTGTCGTAGCGTGGACGCCGAATTTCGGTATCTTGATAATACTGCTCAATATTATGAGCGAACACTCCAAACGTATCAGTCAGATAGAACCGAATAGCCAGCCGTGACTTATTAGGCGATAACGCAAGAATATGAAAATGCTCATCCGGATTAAGACGAATTCCTTCATAGTCATACCGTCTTCCTTGCGCTAGAGCACACGTAGCATCCTTAATTGTTTTTTCATCCAACCCATTAGACTGTGTCTCTGAACTATACAATCCGCTAAACAAATCAGAATATACAGCGTTACCGCAGCATGCCCATGATATGACAGTATCATTCCCGATGCGTTGGACTCGACTCTCGTCAGCGAGCAATGTGTTCAATGCTGTTGTATACTCGTAGGCTTCACGCTTGCTCATGGGAGCATTCTCATTTTGCACGGCACCATGTGAGCAAAATGCCGCAGCATTGAATGTTATCAATGCCGAACCGGCTGGGTGAGCCCCTGCAACATTCTTAATCCTAGGATGAGTTTTTTCCGGGACAACCAGTTTCCCAGAAACTAAACTGGAAACTAATGACGATTTATCATCATTCCCTTTTTGGTCATAATAAGTATTCCATGCTTTTTGTATACCAGGAAAATCTCCAACAAATATTGTTTGTGCTCCATCAACATGTTGCAGAGCAAAATTCATCTTCAGAGACGATTCCCAGCAATCTCCCATCAACCGTTTAGCAATTTCCCATTGGGGACCTTGCAAAAAGAATGCACGTACAGCAGAAGCAACCGGATCGTCAATTCCCTCTAATATTTGCATGTGTAATTGAGCGCACGCTTGGAATGCCTTCACTGCATGCTCAGGTTTCTCGGTATTATAACCGAGCATATATTCGGCATTACCGCAAAGAAAATCTGGCACAATACCTGACGTTTTAACAAAACGAGCCGGTACTGAAATCTTGTTAATTGGTTTCTTCCCACTGAAGTCCCCAAGTAGCCGGACCTCAACTAAAATGCCATCATCATTGATGACCAATCCATATGGAACATTAACATTGTCATAACCATAAACTGGAGCTTTATTTTGAGACACCAAAACTGCATACTCGTCACAGAGATCGCTGATAATCATGATTTGACCTCCACTGATTCGACATCCACCACGCCATCATTTAGTTCAGCACGGAAAAATAACGGAACAGGATGAGCCGGATTACGGTAGTCGAAATCGTAAAGCATGTAACCCAAATCTCTGTGCCCCTGTTCGAATCCGACGGGATCGCTGTCATCTTCCCATAACTGGAACTCGGCAGGAAATTCTCGAGCACCAAAGTATGGGTGGTGGAAACACTGCCCTTTGGATGCACGACGTATGAAAATGTTCTGGAACTTCTCTGCCGAATCTGTTGGTGTCATTTTCGACCTTTTAAGCTCAAAATGAGCATCTATTACATATCGAACATCACGCAAAATAGTGGATGCACGTTGTTGGATGGACTCAGCAGCATAGATGGTACCGCCATCCCCACGGCCTTCCGCCATTGCTCGTATTTTGCCTTTGTCGATGACACTATCAACCTCATTGCGCCGAATACTGTCGAACCGAATAGGATTGAGTACATGAATCCTGTCGATCCGCCAGCACATACCTGGATGCCAGAAAATAGCTTCCAAGATTCCACGCGCCGCAGACGGCGTCATGACATCATAAGTGACACGTTCTGTTTTAAATTCACCTCTCGTGAAAAGCGCATTGTCTCCCCATACTTCCAAACGTATTGACATTGCTCCTCCCCTCATTGGAATAATAAGCTGTTCAGGAACATCCATGTTGCCTTCATTTGCCAATGTACATCAGGTTCAGAATGTTTACAAAACAAATAACAAGAAGTTAATATCCGCTATTGTAGTCAAAGGTGTTTAACCGCCGAAGAACAGGTACCGCATATTCATCATATGCAATCGATGCCCCCTGAGAGAGCGTGGATTGAAATTTGTTTTTTGTCTTGCGGTGAAAACGCCCGTGTGCCTAATCGCATGCGCGACTAGGCACACGGATTATTCACACAAAAATGCCGTCAGCAGTCGCATCGTCTAATCTCAACCCCAAAAGCGATGAATACAAGCTCATGTCTTGAAGAATGAAGCAGCTCTCTTCATTCTTCCCTCCTCGGCCAACTGCCAGTACAGCTCCTGCTGATTGCAACTTTTCAAGATGACGAGGCCACACATTAACTGCATATTTACCGAGTTTTCGAAACAGAGTACGATCTATATCGCCGTGCTCCAGTTGTTCACACAAACGAGAGCCTTCATCGAATAGCGGAATGTACACCGGCACAGTTGGCGTATCTATAAGCTTGAACCGTTCAGCAATGGTAGCAAAAGGCATACGCTCCTCAAACGAGTGCAGTGACAAAATACATTGCCTGTCAAGCGCATCATTGCTAGAAGTACCACCATCTCTTAGATACAGCACCTCCTTGAAATATGCACGAATCGCTTCATCCGTATTCAAATCAACTTGGCTATTTGCCGTCTCACGGAATGCCGCAATGTTCTGTCGAAGAAACGGAGCACAACCACCTTCCGTAGAAAATATGTAGACCATACTTTCTGATGCAGAATGACGGCCTTCACGATTGCAACGTCCAGCCGTCTGAATGATGGAGTCCAATCCAGCTTCTTCTCGATATGCTACAGGAAAATCAATGTCTACACCGGCTTCGATCAACGAAGTGGATACCACACGACATATTTTTCCTGCACCAAGACGATTGTGAATTTTGCTAAGCAATTGTTGACGATCAGCCGCACATTGCAATGTGGTCAGGCAAAAACTGCCTTCACCGTCATTTTCCGTAAGCCGTTCATAGAGGTATTGAGCCTTTTTACGCGTGTTTACTACACATAGAACCTGATTATGATCGTTCAAACGTTCTGCAAGTACATCTAGAGCAATATCACCAATACGTTCAATAGTTACACGACGGAAGGAATTACGGTCATCTTTTGTGAATGGCGATATCTCCCGAGCTTGGGCATGCTCACTATTAAAAGACTCATTGAGCAACGGCTGCAGTTCTGGTTGCGTGGCGGTGCACAATACTGCCGTAGAACCATATCGTTTCACAAGTTCAGCAATTGCCCGTATACATGGCCGCAGATAAGGTACTGGCAATGTTTGAGCCTCATCAAAAATGATGACAGAATTAGCTATATTGTGCAGCTTACGACATCTCGATGTTTTGTTCGAGTACAGACTTTCGAAGAATTGCACCGCAGTAGTGACCACTATTGGCGCTTTCCAGTTTTCCGCGGCAAGCGCACGCTTGAGATCCATCTCATCCATATCGGACTCATCTTTGAGCTGATACGGAGCTTCAGAGTAATGAGGCAATACTGCATCTGTCCCGAAGATTGCCTCAAACTGATTGACGGTTTGATCAATAATTGACGTGTAAGGAATCACGTAGATGACACGATGCAAGTTATTTGTATGCGCATGTTCGAGAGCAAAAGCAATCGAAGAGATGGTCTTACCGCTACCAGTAGGAGCAGTAAGCGTGTAAAGACCAGTACCATATGATGTGTCTTGCCCACAGGCAAGACACTGCGCAAGCAATTCGCACCGTTTAATATCGAGCGGTTTTTTATTAGGCTTACCTAAAAACCGATTCGCCTTGTTCTCGATGATATCGGTCAACTGTTTAATTCGAGCCCGATCCTCGGTATCACACTCTGAAACTACCATCAACGATGCTTTACGTAACTTGTCCCACTTAGGCGCTTGCTCACTTGCTAACGAGTCTGCCCCAAGATATTCTTTTAGAGATTCAAGTAAAGGATGTTCCGTACGATTTTCACGATTTGAAGTAAAGAACTCTGCATCAAGCCGGTCTCCATCTACCAAGGTGGAAAACAACATGCGAGTCAACATCATGTCAGAATAAAATGACTGCTCTCCAGACTTTCCACTCATTGCTATAGAGTTCGATGGTTTCGTTCCTTTCTCGAACGCTGACTGTGGAATATTCAGCTGTTGTTCCCATGCCTTGGATAAAGCAAGCGGACCACAACTACCTGCCGAAAAAGCCCTGTTCATGCGCGCGCTATATGTCGGCCCCTCCAGCTCGCCCCGACTACCGAAATCAGGCAATCCCGCATGATGTCCGGCTACCGCCATTGAAGCTAAAGGACATCCATGCTGTACCAGCAACATCGCGCCAGCTGTTGAATGATCCACGAGTCCGGAATGATCGGGGTCTTGGATTCTTCGTTGAAAAGCATCCGAGTATTTGCCTAAATCATGGACCAAACCAGCAAGTAGCCCATCGTCAAGATGACCGAAGACTTGTGCAAAGCCACCAGCTAGACAACCAGCCATGGATAGGTGCTCTACACAAGTCTCATATCCATGATCGCTAGTTCTTGCATAGAATGTCATGCTCGTCATTGCCCCTTCGCCAATTAGAGTCATTGTTGCAATCAAGCATACTGCATAATCTGAGATGAGTGACGTCGAACAGCAAGATCCTCCAAACAGCAGGGCAATCAGATTGTCAATACACGAGTAAAGACATGCTACATTTCACAGCTATTCGCAGGATATGCCAAGACCAACTAACCGTCCACTCATCCTCTCCGCAACCCAGCCGCATATTCGTCAAGCACGTCGAGAATGCCACGATGCTCATATGCAACGCTGCGTTGCCTTCCCGTGCGCTCCACTACAACACCACGTTCGCTCAAGGTCTTGATCGCACGCTCCGCTTGCGGTTTCGACAATCCCACTGCTTTCTGCAGGTATCTCGTGTTGATGATCGGCTGCGCGATCAGATTCGGCAACACTCGCCACACAGCGGCATCAGAACGTACACCTTGCAAATGTGAACGACCTTCGTCCAACTGTTCGCACAAATCGTCGATAAGCTTCCTGCCACTTGTCACGGCGAATCGGCATGCCTGTGCGAATTGTCTGGCAATCGGCGCAGCATCACCTTCCCGGAAGAGAGTCAACGCCTCGAAATAGCTCTCCGTATCATGCAACAAACCAGCGGAAACAGGAGGCGTGGTATTGCAGGACAACCTTTTATTACGAAGAATCACATGCACCAACGCACGCCCGCAACGCCCATTGCCATCCGCAAACGGATAAATGGTCTCGAATTGCGCATACGTAATCGCACATTGCGCCACCACCGGCAGATCGTCATGCTTGATGAATTCAAGCAGATCCGTCTTCGCATCGGCAATCAGCTCGGACTGCGGACCGACATGTGCCGCCCCGCGCGGTGAATAGCTGTCGGTTCCGACCCACACCAGGTTCGTGCGATAGGCACCCGCATATTCCTCCCAGCCACGCTGCGAGGAAAGCAGAGCTTCATGCATGGCGAGGATGTTGTTTTCCGTCATGCTATTACCAAGCTTCAGCGCAGCCTCCTGGCGCGCACATTGCCGACTACAACCGCGGCATTGTCGCCTGTTCCCTCGTCAATCGTTTCCAGAGCAAGATTCTTCGCTCCGACCGTTAGATTCTCTATCTGCGAGGACGACGATGCTTCAGCACGCAGCAACACTGCACTCATCGGGCCAAGCACGTGATTGTCCTCGCCAAGTTTCGCAGCATCATAGGAGTCAAAGGAAGCCAATGCACACGATGCCTTTTCACAGTCTGCAAGCAGATTGGAAGGGAAAAACGTAATTCAGACCCGCAAGTTTGATGGGCACGGTCGACTCATATTCGCCATTGCCACGCGAACGGCGCGACCGCGAAACGGGAGCATCTTCCGGAATATGCCAGATATGTCGCTCTTTTCCAAACGAAGGGATGGCAAGCGCCTCGTTGGTATCCATGGTTCCCGTTCCTAGTTAGCTACATTTATCTGTTTAAGTGTAGCTAAATGACGATGTCGGTCACGGATAAGGTTCAATAAGTCCGGAAGCCTCACTTGCTTTTATGGCGTTGCCGAATCCCAGCCACAAGCGATAATGACATATACAGGAACAAAGGAGCACACCATGCATCTGGGCATCACAGGAAATATCGATTTCAAAGAGGGCGTTTCCTCACCCAGTGATTTGCTGTTCCTTGGATTCCATGGCTATGGCAACGACGAATCCGAGATGGTTCGCATCATCAATGCGATTTGCGGCGATAGCAATGCCGACAACACCACCGGAAGCACCGTTGCCACTTTCACCCACTACCCCACCACCCGCCGCCCCAGCTATCTCTCGTTCCGCGCGCCACATGCACGCCCGTACATCGGTCACTACTGGTATCCGGACGGCTGCTCGGTCAGCGAGCGCCGCCGCGCGTGCACCGAGATCGGCGATAGCGTTGTACAGCTGTTGGACGCTCCGGCGTTCGGGCAGTTTCGTAAGGTGCTGATTGGGTTTTCGCAGGGTGGTTATCTGTCGTATCGCATGGTTGCGGAGCATCCTGATGTGTTTGATGCCGCGATTTTGCTCAGTCCGTCGTTTAAGGGCGAGGCTGCCAGCGAGCCGGTTGCTGGCCATACTCGTTTCGCATTGTGCCATGGTACTGCTGATCGTACGATTCCCGCCGCCAATCAGCAGTGTGCGCGGGCGAAGCTTACGGCGACGGGTAACTGCACGGTTTTCGAATATCCTGGCATGGCGCATGCCGTATGCGATCAGGAAATCATCGATTTGCGGAATTGGCTTAAATACTAGGTTTTGGCGTGCCTATTTGGCATTTCTTACCAATCCTATTTGACACTTTCTACCGTTTCTACTTTACATTTTCTACCTTGATGGCCGATGGAATCCAAGCAATGATTCGTGGCACACACGGCCAGGCGGAAGTATGTGCAACCGCGTATAGCCCGCGACGGCAGCTCGCCGACAAAAAGAAAAAGCCGGACGGTGGATTTTCGGCAACCCACCCGCATGGGGGCACGCCCGTCAAATCCAGCCGTCCGGCAACGCGACTGCTTCTCAAGAATGTGTGCTTGACTCACATGGATGGTACTGAAAACCATTCGCTTAACGATCTGTTTCCGCACGCTTCGGTCGCATTGAACAACACGATCACGCACGCGGACACAAATCAAGTCTTGCGCGATTCGAGCCGCGGTGGACAATACCACGGCGGCTCGAAAGCCAAAGGATTACTCTAGCCGCAGCTTGGAATAATCGCAAGCTGATTGGATTTCACGGAATTCGCGAAATCCACGAAATCCTTGGAACCAGATCAGGCCTTGGCAACCTCAACGTTCAGCTCATCGCCGGCAGTCACTTCAAAAGAGGTGGCGAGCGTTTCGGAGGAGACAAGTTCCTTGAACTGCTCGACCTTCGCCACGTCATCGGCCGGCACAGTCAACGTCAGCGCGATGCGGTCGGAGATTTCCAGACCGGCGGCCTTACGGGCGTCCTGCACGGCGCGGATCACGTCGCGGGCGTAGCCTTCGGCGATCAGATCATCGTTCAGCTCGGTGTCGAGGATCACGAAGCCACCGGTCGGCAGCGCGGCGGAAACGGAGTTGGCGGCCTCTTCGGCGTTCTTCTCCTCCACGCTGTTGATCAGCTCGTATTCGCCTTCCTCAAGCACGATCTCGCCGTTCGGCGTCTCGCATACCGGAGCGCCGTCTGCGTTCACATGCCATGCGCCGGACTTGGAGGCCTTGATGGCGAACTGTACGTCCTTGCGCAGGCGCTTGCCTGCCACGCGAGCGTTCACGCGCAGCTCGTTGATGATCTTCAAGCCTTGGGCTTCGGCATCCTCAAGCGTGCACAGTTCAACGTTCTTCACGTTCAGTTCGGATTTCAGAATCTCGTCGTATGAGGCCACGGCATCAGTGTTTTCCACCACCACGGTCAGCTTATGCAGTGGCTGGCGCACGCGGATCTGCTTCGTCTTACGCATCGACAGGGTGCCGGACACGACCTCGCGCACCTTCTCCATCGCGTCAACCAGAGCCGGATCGTCAACGAGCACACGGCCCAGTTCGGTCGCTTCGCCGGTCTGTTCGTCGGCAAGGAACGGCCAGTCGGCCAGATGCACGGATTCGCCACCGGTCAGACCACGCCACACGGCTTCCGCTTCCATCGGAGCGAGCGGTGCGATCACGCGCATGAATGCTTCAAGCACGGTGTACAGCGTGTTGAACGCGTTCGCATCCTCATTCCAGAAACGGTCACGATTGTTGCGGATATACCAGTTGGTGAGCATGTCGATGAAATCAGACACTGCTTCGCAAGCGTCGGAGATCAGGAAGTCATCCAGCGAGCTTTGCGTCTTCTCGATCAGACGGCGGGTACGTGCCAGCAGGTAGCGGTCCATTTCCGGCAGTGCGGCGACCTCATCGGCACGCAACGCACGAGCATCGAAACCGGCACCATTATTAGCAGCGTTCGCATACAGGGTGAAGAAGTAGTACGAACTCCACACTGGCAGCATGACCTGACGCACGGTGTCGCGAATGCCATCGGCGGTCACGATTAGGTTACCGCCGCGCAGGATCGGCGAGCTCATGAGGAACCAACGCATGGCGTCGGAGCCGAAATCGTTGAACACACCGTTCACATCCGGGTAGTTGCGCAAGTGCTTCGACATCTTCTGACCATCGGAACCGAGCACGATGCCATGGCAGATCACGTTCTTGAACGCCGGCTTGTCGAACAGTGCGGTCGCCATGATGTGCAGCACGTAGAACCAGCCACGGGTCTGGCCGATGTATTCCACGATGTAATCGCACGGGAAATGCTGTTCGAACGTTTCCTTGTTCTCAAACGGGTAATGGTACTGGGCGAAGCTCATGGAACCGGATTCGAACCAGCAGTCCATCACGTCGGTGATGCGGTGCATGTGGCTCTTGCCGGTCGGATCGTCCGGGTTGACGCGGGTCAGCTCGTCGATGTACGGGCGGTGCATGTTGACATTGCCCTCATGGTCGCGCGGATAATCGCCAAAATCAGCCTTCAGCTCGTCCAACGAACCGTACACGTCAACGCGTGGATACTTCGGATCATCGGAAACCCACACCGGAATCGGCGAACCCCAGAAACGGTTGCGGGAGATCGACCAGTCACGGGCGTTGGCCAGCCACTTGCCGAACTGGCCGTCCTTCACATTGCCCGGAATCCAGTTGATTTCCTGGTTCAGTTCGAGCAGACGATCCTTGATCTTGGTGACGGACACGAACCACGAGCTCACCGGCTTGTAGATGAGCGGCGTGGCGCAACGCCAGCAGTGTGGGTAAGAGTGTACGTAGCTCTTCTCCTGGAAGAGGATCGCGCGCTGATCTTCCGGAATGCGCTCCAGCGGGCCGTCGCCGGCACGCAGGTTACGCAGAATCGGCTTGTTCGCATCGAACACGTACATACCCTCGTAATCCGGGCACAGCGAAGTGAACTTGCAGCCCGCGTCGAGCACATCAACACTCTTGATGCCCTTGGCATTGAGCGTATTCATATCGTCTTCACCGTACGGAGCCTGATGCACGAGGCCGGTACCTTCAACGGTATCGACGTAGTCGGCGGTGAAGATCTGATAGCCTTCCGGACCCGGAACCTTGCCCTCGACGGCGTTCTCGTCGCCTGCGAAGTACGGGAACACCGGGTAGTAGCGCCAGCCTTCCATCTCGGCACCCTTGAGTTCGCGCACGATCTCATAGTTGTCGCCAAGTTCCTTGGCGTAGGAGCCGAGCAGTGGCTTGCCCAGGTAGAACTTCTTGCCCGCGAACTTGCCTTCGGTCGGGCGTACTTCCACATAGTCGATGTCTGCGCCGACCACGATGGCGAAGTTGGTGGGAACGGTCCACGGCGTGGTGGTCCAGAACACCGCGTAGGCGTCTTCCTCGTCGCGCAGCTTCACGGCCACGGACACGGTGGTGTCCTGACGATCCTGATACACGTCGGCGTCCATGCGCAGCTCGTGCGCGGAAAGCGGCGTCTGATCCTTCGGACAGTACGGCAGCACGCGGTAGCCCTGATATGCGAGGCCCTTGTCGTACAGCTGCTTGAACGCCCACATCACGGATTCCATGTATGGAATGTTCAGCGTCTTGTAGCCATGCTCGAAATCGACCCAACGTGCCTGACGGTGCACGTAGTCCTTCCACTCGTTGGTGTACTTGAGCACGGAGGCACGGCAGGCGTCGTTGAACTTGTCGATGCCCATTTCCTTGACCTGATCGACCGAATCGATGCCCAGTTCCTTCTGGGCTTCAAGCTCGGCCGGCAGACCGTGCGTATCCCAGCCGAACACACGATTGACCTTGCGGCCCTTCATGGTCTGGTAACGCGGAATCACATCCTTGGCGTAACCGGTCAGCAGGTGGCCGTAATGCGGCAGGCCGTTGGCGAACGGCGGACCGTCGAAGAACACGAATTCGTTCTGGCTGTGATCGCCGGAAGGACGGCGTTCAATGGACTTCTGGAAAGTGTCGTCCTTCTCCCAATAATCAAGGACGGATTCTTCCAGCTTCGGGAAACTGGGGTTCGGCGCTACATTGGCGCTCTGCTCACCCGCAGCTGCCTTCGGATACACGTTGTTTTCGCTCACCGTATCTCCTCGTAGGTTCTTGCTATCTATCTCCTACGAGGACGATGGCCGTAACGTCTGCTGGACGCCGCCACCGCGGTACCACCTCGTTTGCCGCACTTTCAAATATACGTGCGACCGCTTGTATGTTCGGCTATTCGGGCCTTCCCGCCGGGTCTAATAAGTCGCTCACGCGACCGTTCTTCCGGAAGCTCCCCGCTGATAACGGATCATCGCTCGCATTTCGGTTGTCACTATAGCATGCAGCGCGAACTATTTTCGCTTGTTTTGCATGATTATGGACGATTTCACAATAGGTTTCATGGCGATTCACAATAGCTCTTATGTAGGATTACATACAACAGAAATGCCGATACTGACAGCCCATCAGTATCGGCATTGTAATCGTATTTTCAATATGTATTTTTAGAACATACTATGTTCGATCATTCGGAGATTTCACCGGAAGCAAGCTTGGCTTCGAGCTCTTCGACAATCTCGTCGTGCATCTTCTCGGTGATCTTCACCTTGAAGAGGAACACGAGCAGGCTCAGCACGATGATGCCCAGCGGCACGTAGAATGCGCAGACCTTGAACATGCCGATGTTCGCGGCGGTCATATCCGCGGCGGTTGCGTCACCGATCATGCCTGCGGCTACGGCGATGAAGCCGACGATACCGTTGGAGCATGCGCCTGCGATCTTGTCGAGCATCGGGCGGACGGACAGGGTGACGGCCTCGTTACGCTTGCCGTTCTTGAGCTGACCATATTCGATGGAGTCGGTCAGCGACAGGATGGCGGTCATCTGAATGAAAGTCTGCGGCAGGTAGAAGAAGACCAGACCGACGATGACCATTGCCAGATTGCTGGAGCCGACGGCGAACAGCAGGTAGCCGACGATCATGAGCACCATGCCACCCAAGTACAGGTAACGGCGCGGAATGCGCTTGTTCAGGATCGGGTACAGCGGAGCCATAACCAAGCCGGTGATGACCGGGATGACGCCCACGATGGAGTATGCGGCGGTGTTGTCGAGGATGTACTTGAACAGGTACATGAGCACGCCGGTGGTGGCCACGTTGGCGATGGCGTACAGCAGGTAGCTCAAGGCAACCCACAGCAGCTGATCGTTCTGGGCCAGAGCCTTGAAGGCCTGCAGCGGGCCGCCGTTGTCTTCGGCCTTGGCACGCAGCGTGGTGGTGCTTTCCTTGGTGCCGAACGCCACGGAGCACACGGTGAGGATGCCGAGGATGGCCACGATGATGGCGAAGCAGGTCCAGCCGGACTGGCTTTCGACGTACTTGCCGGTGAACACCCAGCTGAAGTAGGTGACGATCGGGATGACCACGATGGTCAGACCGTTGTAGCCAATGGAGCCGCCGAAGGAGCCGAGTGCGGTGTAGGTGGAGCGCTCGTGGGAGTCGGAGCTCAATGCCGGGATCATACCCCAGTAGGAAATGTCACGCAGCGAGTAGAACACGTCGAGCACAATGAAGGTGATGACGAACAGCACGATGAACAGGGTAGTATTCACGTTCACCAGACCGAACAGACCAGTGTAGACGAGCACCAGCAGGATGGCGGAAACGGTACCACCGATGAGCTGCCACGGCTTGAAGCGACCCCACTTGGTGTTGGTGTTGTCGATGATGTTGCCCAGCAGCGGGTCGATGAAGATTTCTGCGATACGAATCACCACGACCAGGCCGGTGATGATGCCAATCAGCTTGGTGGCGACGCTCTTATCGACGCCAGAGAACAGCGAGCTCGTCACGTAGACGATGAAATAGGTGCTCAGTGCGTTGTAGAACGCGGACTGGCCGACGTTACCGAACGAGTACGCCACGCGAGACAAGAGGTTCCCGCCTTTGGAACCGTTGTTGCCATTTCCCATCTTTGCTTCTCCTTAGAAGTCAGATACAGGTCCTTCCTTGACCTAACTATCAGTATATCCCCTTACCTAAAGTTAGTAAAATTTATCACTGAACATATCGCCTATCGGCGTGTCATATTTTGTGAGCTTCTGTTCGAAAGATAGCCAAAAACGTTATTTTTTCGCCATTTACACAACAAAATAGGCAAACTGTCGCATTATCTTGTGGCAGCTTTTACCAAAATCGATATTTACGATATGCAAAAGCTTCCACGTCGAAACGAAACCAAGCCAATCTGGAAATAGCCCGATTACTATACAGAAGTAAAGAAATAACCGCTATTTTGCCGGCACAAAACTATCGCGCACCACCAGCGACGTCGACAGGTACGCATGCTGATGAATCGTGCGTTTGCCGGAAATGGCATCACCCAACATCAGCGTCGCCACACGCGCAAGCTCGTTCTGATCGATGGAGAATGTGCTCAACGGCGGCGAGGTCAACTGCGAAATCGTTTGATTGTTAATGCTGATCACGCTGATATCGCGCGGCACCAGCACGCCAACCGCATTGAACGCCTGCAGCACGCCAACCGCAATCACATCGGCAGCTACGATCACGGCATCAGGCAGCACGCCATTATGGTCGCGCACGAATTGCTCCCCCAACGCACGGCCGTTGCTCACGGTGAACAAGCCGTCGGAATACACCAATCCGTCGGATTGAATACCGAAACGCCTTGCCTCACGACGGAAATATGTGGCGCGATTCTCCTCATCGACCTCATAAAAGTTCATCAGGCAGCCCTTGCCTCCGATGAATCCAACGCGCTTCATGCCCTTGGCAGCACAGGCCGCGACCGCATCATGCATGGTCTGCTGCAAATCAGGCTGCACGGAATCGAACAGATTCGGCGCCGGATTCACGTCAATGAACACGCCATACGGCATGGCCCTATGCAGCCGCTCCAAGTCTTCCTCGCTGATCTGGTCGGCGCCTATCGCCATGAACCCGTCGAATTTGGAACTGCGAGCGATCATATCGTCGAGATTGTGGAACACCGTCATTTCCATGCGTTGCTGTTCCGCATTGCGTTCGAGCGCCGAACGCAAATCGGTGAAATAGGAGTCCCGCAACGCCTCGTCGGACTTTTCATTGTCAAGCAATGCAACCTCATGAGGGATGACGATGCGCTTGGTCTGCACGCTATAGCCGAGGTCCTCGCTCGCCTGAATGATCTTGCGACGAGTCTCTTCACGCACCGATAGGGTGGGATCCCCGTTCAGAAGTCGAGACACCGTAGCCTGAGAAAACCCGGTACGTTGCGCAATCTCTTTAATCGTCGCCATGTCTCGCTCTCCAATTTAGTAAATCGTTTACTCATGAAAGGATAACCTATTATTGACATAACGACAAACCAAGCGAGATTTATGCAACGATTACGCAAGCCAATTATAATCGCTGCTCATGCAGCAGTCTCATGAACGTATGACGGAACCGCCTTCACGGAAGGCGGGCTGGCCGCAGCCGAATACCATGCATGGCAAAGACAATAAGAAATCCCTTGCTTCAAAATCGCAATTTCAAAGCAAGGGATTTTCCAGAGGATCCGTGCCGTTCAAAGCCACCGGCCATAAGGGCGGTATCAGCCGACAGGGATCGAAGCGCGGCTAGTGTAGAACGCTAGCGTGTGCTCGCATCGCTCCAATTCAGGAGACTATTAGATTATTCGAGTTCTACGGCACCTGTGTAGAGCTGATAGTACTCGCCCTTCTGCGCGATGAGCTCGTCATGCGAGCCGCGTTCGATGATGCGGCCATGGTCGAGCACCATGATCACGTCGGAGTTGCGCACCGTGGAGAGGCGGTGGGCGATCACGAACACGGTACGACCCTTCATGAGGTTGTCCATGCCGGCCTGCACCACCTCTTCGGTACGGGTGTCGATGGACGAGGTGGCCTCGTCGAGGATCATGGCCGGCGGATCGGCCACGGCAGCACGTGCGATGGAAATCAACTGGCGCTGGCCCTGGGACAGGCCGGAGCCGTCGCCTTCGAGCACGGTCTGGTAGCCGTTGGGCAGCATGCGGATGAAGCCGTCGGCGTTCGTGAGCTTCGCGGCGGCGATGCATTCCTCATCGGTGGCGTCGAGGCGACCGTAGCGGATGTTGTCCATCACCGTACCGGTGAACAGGTTCACGTCCTGCAGCACCACACCCAGCGAACGACGCAGATCCGGCTTGCGGATGCCCTTGACGGAAATGCCGTCATACAGGATCATGCCGTCCTGAATGTCGTAGAAACGGTTGATCAGATTGGTGACGGTGGTTTTGCCAGCACCGGTTGCGCCCACCAATGCGATCTTCTGTCCGGGCTTGGCGAACCAGGTGATGTCGTGCAGCACCGGTTTGTCGGGGTTATAGCCGAAGTTCACGTCGGTGAAGCGCACATCGCCCTGCAGGAGGGTGAGTCGTCCGTCCGGCGAAGTGATGGCGGTTTCACGGGCTTTCATGGCCACTTCGGCGGCACGCGGGCTCAAGGATTGCGCGGCCTTGAGCGAACGGGTGCCGTCATCGCCTTCCTCGCGCTTCCACGCCCAGTGACCGGTTTCATGGTCAACTTCGGTCATGGTGCGTCCATCTTCGCCGAGTTCCACGTTCACCAAGGTCACGGAACCGCCGTCGTCCTCCGGCTGCTCGTCCATAAGCGCGAAGATGCGGGATGCGCCTGCAAGCGCCATCATCACCATGTTGAATTGCATGGACACTTGGCCAAGCGGGTTCACGAAAGAGCGGGACAGCGTCAACAGCGAGATCAGCGTACCCAGGGTGAGCGGGCCAGTACCGGACAATCCGAAGTTGCCAAGTCCGCTAATCGCAGCAAATCCGCCGAAAATCGCCAGCAGAATGTACAGCAGGTAGCCCATGTTGCCTACGATTGGCATGGTCACGTTGCCCCACGTGTTCGCTTCGGCGGAAGCTTCGAAGAGTTCTTCGTTCTTCTTGTCGAAAGTGGTTTGGGTGGCGTCTTCGTGGTTGAAGACCTTGATGACCTTCTGGCCGTTGACCGCTTCTTCCACGAATGCGTTCACATCGCCGATGGCGATCTGCTGCTTGACGAAGTAGCGTCCGGAGCGGGAAACAACCTTGCGTACCACCACAAACAGAATCATGGTGAAGGCGAGCACGAAAATGGTGACGGGCACCGACAGCCACAGCATCGACACGAGCGCGGCGATTGCGGATACCGCGGACGAGAACATTTGCGGGAACGACTGGCTGATGGCCTGACGCAATGTGTCGGTGTCGTTGGTGTAGCGGCTCATAATGTCGCCGTGTTCGTTGGTGTCGAAGTAGCGGATGGGCAGGGTCTGCTGGTGGGCGAACATGTCGTCGCGAATCTTCTTCAACGTGCCCTGTTCCACGGTGACGATGACCCACTGCCACAGCCAACTGCAGAAAATACCAGCCGCATACAGGCATGCCATAAGCGTCAACGCGCGCAGCAGCGGCATCCAATCAGGATTGGTGGCACCGACCATGGGCAGAATGTACGTATCGACCAGCGACTGTAGGAACAGCGACGATCCGGCCTGGGCCGCGGCACCGACGAGAATGCACACTACCACAAGTGCCACACGCCACTTGTATTGGAAAATGTAACCGAAGATACGCTTGGTGGTGCCGGGTGCGGCTTTCTGCATCGGCGGCTTGCCGTGCGATTGCTGCATGCCGGCCGCGTTGTTGTTGTCTTTGGATTTCAATGCGGAAGTTTGTTCAGTCATCTGTTGCCTCCTTTCACTGCAGTTCCTCAGGTTGAGCCTGATTCTTGGTTTGCGATTCGTAGATGGAGCGATATTCGTCGCAGTTTTCGAGCAGTTGTTCATGCGTGCCGGCCGCCATGATGCGGCCGTGGTCCATGACGAGAATCATGTCGGATTCCTGCACGGAGGCCACACGCTGGGCGATGATGATCTTCGTGGTGTCGGGAATCTCATGATGGAATGCGGCGCGAATCAGCTGATCGGTTTTGGTGTCGACCGCGGACGTGGAATCGTCGAGAATAAGGATCTTCGGCTTTTTCAGCAGCGCACGCGCAATGCACAAACGCTGGCGCTGACCGCCGGAAACGTTGGTACCGCCCTGTTCGATGTACGTATCGTACTTGTCGGGGAATTCCTGAATGAAGCCGTCGGCCTGCGCAAGCTGGCATGCGTGACGAATCTCTTCATCAGTGGCGTTCGGATTGCCCCAACGCAGGTTTTCGGCAATGGTTCCGGAGAACAGCACGTTCTTCTGCAATACCATGGCGACCTGATCGCGCAATACTTCCAAATCGTAATCGCGCACATCCACGCCGCCGACCTTCAGCGAGCCTTCGGTCACGTCATACAAACGTGGCACAAGCTGCACCAAACTGGACTTTGCGGAACCGGTGCCGCCGACGATGCCGACGGTCATACCGGAACGGATCTTCAAATCAATATCGTCAAGCACCGGCTTTTCGGAAGTGGCGGAATAACGGAAGGTGACATGGTTGAAATCAATCTCACCATTCTTCACTTCCATAACCGGATTTTCCGGATTCGTAACCGTGCTTTCCTCGTTCAGCACCTGGCAGATGCGTTCGGCGGAGGCCTGCGAAATAATGCACATCACGAAAATCATGGACAGCATCATCATGGCCATGAGAATCTGCATGGCGTAGGTGACCAATGCGGTCAGATCGCCGGCGGTCAATCCAAGGGCCGCATTGTTGCCGGATGCCACGATCTGCTGGGCACCCATCCAGGCGATAAGCAGCATGGACACGTACACGCACAGCATCATGAGCGGATTGTTGAAGCTCATAATGCGTTCGGCCTTGGTGAAGTCCTTGAAGATGCGCTCGGAAATGCGGTTGAACTTTTCGGTTTCGTGTTGTTCGCGATTGTAGGACTTGACCACGCGGATGCCCTGCAGGTTCTCGTCTACCACGTTGTTGAGCTTGTCGTACGTGTGGAACACGCGCTCGAACACCGGATGCACCAGTACCGCCAGACCGCACAGGCCGATGGCGAGCACCGGAATGCAGGCGAGGAACACCAGCGAAATGGATGGGCTGATGCGGAAGGAGAAGATCCACGCCACAATCACCATGATCGGAGCGCGCACACCCATGCGGATGATCATTGAATATGCGTTCTGCAGGTTGGTTACATCAGTGGTCAGTCGCGTGATGATCGAACCGGTGGAGAAACGGTCGATATTGGTGAAGCTGTAGCCCTGCACCTTCTCAAACTGGTCGTGACGCAGGTTTTTGGCGAATCCTGCGCCCGCAATGGCCGAGAACTTTCCGGCCAAAAAGCCGGATGTCAGCGAAACCGCCGAACAAATCAGCAGAATCAAGCCGAATTTCAAAATCGCCGGCATGCTGCCACCGCTGATGCCCTCATCAATCAGCGATGCCATGACGGTCGGAATAAGGATTTCCAGCACGCTTTCCACGGCTACGAATACCGGGGAGAGCAGGCTGGCTTTTTTGTATTCGCGCAGGGATTTGCCCAGTGTGCGAATGACGTGTTGCTTTGGTTTTGACGTTGTGGACGTCGTTGCGTTTGCCGCTGTCACTCCTTGTCCTTTCTTTTTCGTACTTACTTGCTTGCGTGTGTTACCTGAGGTTGTTTGCGATCGCCATTTCCTGCGACATTCGCAGTATGCGCGAAACGTATTCATCATGAGAATCGCGATTATGCGGATTCCGTCCATCGCATGATTCTTGCGATTCTTGCGAAACCTGCGGCTTTTGCGAAACCTGCGATTCGCCAAAATCCTGTTCCTGTATTTCCAAGCTTGAATATCGGCTTTCGTCTCCGATCAAACCTGTTTTCACCAGATTCGTCTGCATGACGTCAAGCATGTGCATGAATTGGCGGATCTGGTCGTCATCAAGACCTTCCAACAGGATTCGTTCCATGTTTTTCGCATTGTCGTGCAGCACTTCGGCAATATGCCTCGATTTGTCCGTCAATACGATCTTTTTCAGACGTGCGTCACGCTTCACCGACTCGCGGGCGATCAGCCCCTTCTGCTCCATCAGTCCCAACACTCGGCATGATGTGGATCGGGTCACGCCGAAACGTTGCTCGATGTCTTGAGGGAAGATCTCCTCGTTATCATGTCTTGCCAAGTACACGATGATGTCAACGTTGCCGTTGCTGACGTCTTCCGCCTCTTCGGGACGGGTGACGCGCAAATACCGGTTGACCACGTTGTGCAGCGAGCGAATGGCCACGCTGGGAGGCTTGGTCAGGCCACTTTCCCAGACTTCGGCAAGTCGTGAACCTGACGGTTCCTCGTATTGTTCATTCGTCACTTCTGTCACACCACACATGCTAAACCGTTGCATATACAACTGTTGTACATGCAACGATTAGCGTGTCGCGCATCTCATCGTCCGCGACAAAAAAGGCCGAGGAATCAGATCCGCACCGGTTCAGCGTTAACGGATCGAATCCCTCGGCCTTAAGCCTTGAATCCTACGAAACTACTTGGTGAGTTCAGCGTACTTCTCAAGCATGTATTCGAAGATCTGCTTGCCATCGGCGCCCATCAGCACCGACATGCTGTTGATCGGCATGGAATCGAGGAACAGGCGGGTCATGTCGTTGTCGGGCACCACCGGCATGCGGCCGGCTTCGCCCTCGGCACGCAGGATTTCAAGCACCTTGGAACCAAGCGGATCCTTACGCCATTCCATGAAGTTGGACCATTCGGTGAGCGGCTGGGCCTTGCCGTCGCCGTCGAGCTCCACCACCGCGGAACCGGCGATGTCACGGCTGGACGTGCCGACCTCGATGGTGTATTCGCCGCTCTCCACATGCCAGTCATTGAACCTCTCAGACCAGTAGGCAAAGGCGCGATCGTCGAGCTCGAAGGAGGCTTCTGCGGATTCGCCAGCCTTGAGGAATACCTTCTTGAAGCCCTTAAGCTCGTGTTTCGGGCGGGCTACGTCGGCCTTGCCAGGAGCCACGTACACCTGCACGGTTTCGGCGGCGTCAACGTTCGAGGTGTTCTTGACCACTGCGCTGACGGATGCGGTACAGGCACCGGTCTTGACGGCCTTCACGTCGCTCACTTCGAACGTGGCGTAGCTCAGGCCGAATCCGAACGGGTAGTCGACGGCCTTGTTGTAGGTGTCGTAATAGCGGTAGCCCACGAACACGCCTTCGCCGTAGTCGACATGCCCCTCTTCGCCCGGCCAGTTGATGGTGCTCGGATCGTCGTTGATGTCGAACGGAATGGTCTGCGCGAGCTTGCCGGACGGGCTCACCTTGCCGAACAGCACGTCAGCGAGCGCCGGACCGCCGGACTGGCCGAGCAGCCAGGATTCGAGGATGCCCTTGGCGTTCTTGGCCCACGGTGCCACGGTGACGACGGAGCCGTTGGAGAGTACGACCACAACGTTCTTGTTTTCGGCTGCGACGGCTTCGAGCAGTGCGATCTGCTTGGCCGGCATGTCGAGGGTCTCACGGTCGAAGCCTTCGGATTCGGCTGCTTCGGGGAGCCCCAGGAACATGAGCACCACGTCGGCGCCCTTGGCAGCGTCGACGGCTTCGGCTTCGAGTGCCGGATCGGCCGGTTCGAGGTCGAGGGTGAAGCCTGGGGCGAACTTGGCGTCCACGCCGCGTTCGGTGAGGGTGTCGAGGAAGCTGGTCATCTTGGTTGGGGTGATGTGCGAGGAGCCGCCGCCCTGGTAGCGCGGAGTGCGTGCGAATTCGCCGATGACCGTGACCTTGGTATCGCCGGCGATCGGAAGGATGGCATCATCGTTCTTGAGCAGCACCATGGATTCGATGGCCGCCTGATGTGCGACTTCGTCGTGAGCTTCGATGTCGAAACGATAGTTTTCGATGCTCATGGCTGCGCGCGTCTTGTTGACCAGGTCGATCATGCCTTGTGCCATGTGGTCGAGCTGTGCCGGCTGGATGCGACCGTCGCGTGCCGCATACACGATTTGGTCGTCGGTGTAGCTTGGCGGCATTTCGAGGTTGAGGCCCGCGTTGAGGGATGCGACGCGATCATGGTCGGCGCCCCAGTCGCTCATGACGATGCCTTGGAAACCCCATTCGTCGCGCAGCACGTCGGTGAGCAGCCAGTGGTCCTGGGCGGCATGCACGCCGTTGATGCAGTTGTATGCGCACATGATGGTCCACGGCTGGGCTTCCTTGACGATGTGCTCGAACGCCGGGAAGTAGATTTCGCGCAGCGCACGCTGGGAGATGTTGGCGCTGATGCGCAGACGATCGGTTTCCTGATTGTTGGCGGCGAAATGCTTGAGCGAAGTGCCCACGCCCTTGGATTGCACGCCGGCGACGATGCCGATGGCTTCATGCCCCGCCAGGTACGGGTCTTCGGACCAGTATTCGAAGCAACGGCCGCCAAGCGGGTTGCGCTTGATGTTCACGCCCGGGCCGAGGATTACGGCGACCTTCTCCTGAATGCACTCTTCGGCCATGGCTTCGCCAACCTGGTGGATGAGTTCCGGATTCCAGGAGCTGGACAGACCAGCCGCCGGCGGGAAGCAGGTGGCAGGCACGCAGTTGTTCAGGTCGACTTCGCCGGTGGTGGCCGAGTTGGACTTGCGCAGGCCGTGGGGGCCGTCGGTGATCATGTAGCCGGGAATGCCCTTGGCTTCAACGCCCTGCAGATGCCAGGCGTCGCCGCCGGAAGTCAGGGATGCCTTCTCTTCAAGCGTCAGGTCATTGACGGAAGGATAGGTGCTTTCGCTCATACGTTCCTCTTTCGCATCGTTTTCTTGAGTTCGTATCGGTTAACCGATCTGCATGAGACCTCAACCCCAAAATCTATACTAACCGGTTGGTAGGTACTTTATCAAAACCAACACCGCAACACGCCAATCTTCTTTGAAAAATCAATTAACCGACCATAAAGTAACTGCAGTACTCATAGCATACGAGAAGTGGCATTACCACGCACTATGCGTACGTAAATCGTCATTATGAAGGGCAAGAGGGGAATCAACATGTCCAACGAAGAAGTCGACCGGAAAGCGGCGATCCTCAACGCGGCCGTCGAACTGTTTGGAACGCTCGGCTATTACGGCACTTCCCTGCAGAAAATCGCCGATCGCGTAGGACTCACCAAGGCTGGCGTACTGCATTATGTCGGCAGTAAGGAAGGACTGCTCACAGCCGCGCTGGACGAAGTCTACGATTCCGAGACGGAAGACATTCTTACCGACATAGTACGTGAGCCACGCCCATTGATTGCCGACATGTGGCGCAGAATCGTGGCGGTGAACGCACGCAGACCGATTCAGGTGCACATGTTTTCCACGTTGAGCGCCGAAGCGATCGACCCGAACCACCCCGCACACGAGTATTTCGCCAACCACGAACTGCATAATGCCGACACCGCACTCAACATCCGTTGGCAAGTGCCCGAAGGTGTTGATACGCGTCGGCTGCTTAATGCGGGATTCGCCATGATGGACGGCGTGCAGCTGCGTTGGCTGCGCACGCCCGGCCAGGATCTGAACTCCATGTGGGCGGAATGCGAAGACGCCCTGTTCCCCCTGCCCATGTGGGAGGGTTACCGCTAAGCCTCTGCCCCGGCACTGCATTAATGTATAGATGCAGACGTAAAAGGAGGCATGTATGCGGATTCTGCTGGCACCGGACTCGTTCAAGGAAGCCGCTTCGGCTGAAGCAATCGCACAGGCGATGGCTCGCGGCATTAAGCGTGGCAATCCGCAGGCGGAATGCCGGCTCATGCCTCTTTCCGATGGCGGCGAAGGATTAACACAAGCCTTGGTTCATGCCACCGCCGGCACGTTGCACAATGTTGAGACAGTTGATGCGATCGGCCGCCCGATTACCGCTCAGTTTGGCTTTCTTGGCAATAATCATGCTTCTTGTATTCTCCGCACCGCCGTGGTCGAGTTGGCTTCGGCAAGCGGACTTGAACGGGTCTCCCCCGCCGACCGCAATGCGTTGTCTGCTTCCACGTTCGGCACCGGCTTGCTGATTCGTGCTGCGATTGACGCTGGCGCGAATCGTATTGTGCTTGGTTTGGGCGGCAGCGCCACTACGGATGGTGGCACGGGATTGGCTCGCGCGCTTGGATTTCGTTTTCTTGATACGGCAGGTCATGATATTCCGCTTGGTGGCGGTTCTCTTGTTGATTTGGAGAGGATTGACGATTCGGAAGTTCCCGATTTTGTAAAAAATGTTCCGATTGTTCTCGCCTGCGATGTCACCAATCCTTTGACCGGACCGGAAGGTGCTGCGCATGTGTTCGCTCCGCAAAAAGGCGCGAACACAGCACAGGTCGAACTCCTCGATCAAGGACTCGCGAATCTCGCACACGCGATCATGCAATACAATGGCCGCGATATTGAGCGCATTCCCGGTACAGGCGCCGCAGGCGGTACCGGCGGCGGGATGCTCGGCCTGTTCAATACAACAGTACGGTCGGGAATCGAACTTGTGCTCGATCTTGCGCATGGTCGAGAAGCATGCGCATGGGCCGACGTCATCATCACCGGCGAAGGTTCCATCGACAGTCAAACACCGTACGGCAAAGTGCCGAGTGGCATTGCGAAACTGGCGCAATCGCAAGGAAAACCAACTATTGCCATTGGCGGAACGGTAACCCGCGATCCACACACCATCGAAGCGTTGAACGAGACCGGCATCGTCGCAACGTTCGGCATTGCGCCCGGGCCGGCGAATCTTGCGACGCTGATCGCCAACACGGAACGCAATGTCGAGATCACGTGTGCCGCAATCGCCGGCACACTGCGCGTTGCTTCGGCTACTACAGTAACTGCAGCTACTTCACCTTGCGAATCAGCATGATGAACACCGTGCCCAGTAGCACCGCAACCACAGCGATCGGGAACAAAGCCGCATAACCGCCAGTGGCAAGCACAATCGCGCCGGCAAGCTGCTGTATGGCGTTCATCACCGCGGAACAGTCGGCGTTCATTGACGATGGCAACTGGTTCAACGCATGCGTCTGATCAGGCACCAGTACGAATCCGGAAGCGGCCATAAACAACGCGTATGCCACGGCAATGGTCCATTCATGTGAGCCGCCCACGATCGGCATTTCGTAGGCGGCTCATATCAGTCTGGCGTGTCGATTATCGGGTTCTGCGACACGGTTTATTTTGGTTGCTTATGCGACGGTGAAGGTGGTGCGCTTCAGGTCTTCGCGGCGGCTGGAATGGCCGATAAGCACTTCGAATTCGCCCGGCTCAACGATTCGGTTAGCTTCAGAATCGACGATGGTGCAATCGGAAACCGGAATATCGAAGGCAACGGTCTTGCTTTCGCCCGGTTCGAGTTCCACGCGCTGGAATGCTTTGAGTTCACGATCCGTCCAGCTATAGGAGGTCACGATGTCGCCGATGTAGAGCTGCACTACTTCCGTGCCCTTGCGATCGCCCGTATTGGTGAGGGTGATTTCGGCATGCACGGTGTCGGTTTCGCCGAATGCGCCGGATTCCGGAACGTTGGTGACCGTCGGTTCGCCGTATTCGAACGTGGTGTAGCTCAGGCCTTCGCCGAATGCGAATGCCGGATCCTGTGTGAGGTCGGCGTAGCGGTTGCCGTGCTGGCCGCGAATCTGGTTGTAGTAGACCGGCAGCTGACCTGCATGGCGTGGGAAGGTGATCGGCAGTCGTCCGCTCGGCTCGGTTTCGCCGAGGATGATTTCGGCGATGGCCTGGCCGCCCTTCATGCCCGGGCTTGGAGCCCACAGCAGAGCCGAAGTGCCTTCGGCCGGTGTTTCGTCAACAATCACACCGTTGGTACCGATCACGGATGCCGGCAGCACCTGCGGCTTGGAGCTGACGAGCACCACCACGAACGGCTTGCCGGTTTCGCGAGCCACGTTCGACAGTGCATCGATCAGTGCATTCTGTCCGCCAAGCAGTTCAAGCGTGGCGGTGGAGCAGCCTTCGCCAATGGCCTGGATCACATCGCCCACCACGGCCACGATCAGGTCGCTTTTACGTGCGTTTTCCACGGCTTCGCCAAGCAGTGCGCGATCAATCTTGGCGGAAACGCCGATCTTCGGGCGAGGCTGTCCATCCGGGTAGAACTCGCCTTCCGGATCGGGCACCAAATCCACGATGTTGGCACCGCGAGAGTACACGACCTCGCAACCTTCCGGAGCGAGCTGCTTGAAACCATCAAGCACGGTGGTGATCATTTCACGCGGGTGGCCGTCAGGCATCCAGTTGATCTGGCCGGAGCTGCCTGCCCAGTCGCCCAGCTGGGTCTGGGCGTCATCGGCGAGCGGGCCAACGACCGCGATACGCTTCGCACCGGCCACGTTGAACGGCAGTGAACCGTCGTTCTTCAGCAATGCCACGGCTTCGCGAGCCACTTCAAGGTTGAGCTGCTGATGCTCTTCGGAACCGATCACCGCATCGATACGCTTCTGGTCGGGCAAGCGTGGATCTTCGAACAGTCCAAGACGGAACTTCAGTGCGAGAATACGAGCCACGGCGGCATCGATCAACGATTCGTCAAGCAGACCGGTCTTCACGGCTTCGATCGCACCCTCGTAGAACTTTGGCGTGGTCATCACCAAGTCGTTGCCGGACTTGACCGCATCGGCAGCAGCCTGCACATAATCAGGCTTGACCTTCTGCTCCCACACGGAACGGCCGACGTTGTCCCAGTCGGTGATGAGCGTGCCCTGATAGTTCCAAGCGCCACGCAGTTTGTCGGAAAGCAGCCACTTGTTGAAGGTGACCGGCACACCTTCGATGGATTCGTAGCCGAGCATGAAGGTGCCACAGCCTTCCTTGGCTACGCGTTCGAATGGCGGCAGGAACCAAGATTCCAGCTTGCGGTGGCTCAGGTCGGCTTCGGAAGCGTCACGCCCTCCCTGTGTTTCGGAATAGCCTGCGAAATGCTTGGCGCATGCGAGAATCGCGTCTTTGGCGAGCGGCTCGCCCGCCTTGGCTCCACCTTGATAGCCCTTGACAATGGACGATGCCATTTCGCCAATCAAGTACGGATCTTCGCCAAAGGTTTCGCCCACACGGCCCCAACGGGTGTCTCGCGCGATGCACAGCACCGGGGAGAACGTCCAATGCACGCCGGTGGTTGACACTTCCTCGGCGGTGGCACGGCCCGCGGCCTGTACCTTTTCAGAATCCCACGTGGTTGCCATGCCTAGCTGTTCCGGAAAAATGGTGGCTCCCGGCCAGAAGGAATAGCCGTGAATGCAGTCGTCGCCGATCACCAGCGGAATGCCGAGACGGGTTTTGGCGTTCACCGTTTCCACGGCTTTCGGCAGATCGGACGGCGAGGTGTGCAGAATGGAACCAACATGCTTGTTGACGATCAGATCGTCCAAATCGCCGCTTCGCGCGTCAAGCTGCATCATCTGTCCGACTTTTTCCTCAAGAGTCATGCGACCAAGCAGATCGGCGATGCGTTCCTCAGTAGGAAGTTCCGGATTCCTATAGGGCAGATTTACAGTATTTTCAGTGGTTTCGGCCATGGATTGCTCACTTTCCTCATTGAAGCGATTTTCTTTAATTACCAATCGGTAGTTTAGTATATCATATACACATCCACAACTCGACATAACCCCGTCAATGCAAAAGGCGAGGGACCATCAGACCCTCGCCTTTTCGCACGCGCATGCAATGCCAATCTCAACAAGTATTTGAAATCAACGATATGCATCCCACAACGGGGATGGAAACAGCATGTTTTCCATCTGAGCCCACTCTTTGCATAAATCAACTTCAGGCTCGCGCAACCACCATAATTGCACACCATCCATGATTTCCATGGCTTTACGCACCACCGGTCGCATGCTCGACTTCCATGAACCCAATTGCGGAGGAACCAGCCAAGGATATTGCGAATAGTTCTCCCAAATATCGTCCATACGAGCAGTGAATTCATCATGCAACGGATGTTCAGGATTCAACGATTCCGCAGAAAGCACGGTAAACTTTGAAACAGACACCCCCCAAGTATGCCAAAACCAAGCGTCACTATATGTGGACGCAGCAATGAACAATTCCCCTATGACAACTAGCATGGGGAGACATTATTTGTAAAGCATAAAAGAAGGTCCATTCAAATGGAGAAGCCGAACGATATTAAAAGAGACTCCATATCAGTGAATTACTTTTTGAATACTGCTGCGTACAGCGGTCTCTTCTCCCTTCTTTCGGTTATTCTCACCGGCCAAGTTTCTGCGGCGTCATCGCTATATGTTGGACTGGCGCTCGGAATTTTATCTCTTTTTTCTAGAGGCAGTACTGTTTTTATAGGTAGCCTGATTGAGCGTTTCTCAACGGTATCCCTCACCGAGACCGGTTTCGGATTCATGGTTTTTTCACTTTTGCTGCTACAACCGGCAATGGGTGGTTTTATCGGCTTCCTTTTTGCGGATTTGGCTTTGCTGGGACTCGGTCTTTCATTGGTTAATTTTGCCCTACGAGGGCATATCATCGCTACAGTAAAGGATAAAAAAATTCAGGCTTCTTTGTTTGCTTTAGTGACCATGGCAGCCAATCTTGGATCCGCGATTGGACCTCTGGGCTCGAATTACATATATAAAGCTTTCGGACAAACGCTCTTTATTGCAATCATCGTCGGACTCTATGCTTTTTCTGCTTTACTAGCTCCAATAGCGCTGACTCATCATGTCTTCATACGCAATGAGAAAAGCGGCGAGGAAAACACTTCCTCCATCGTGAAGACCATTACAGACTCGCTGAAAAGTCCCGGTACGGTTCTTGCCATCCTGGCGGTGTTCGTGGGCAGTATAATGAATGGTCAGCTTTTTGCCGGAATGGCATTGGAATTCCACTCGTTATCCGATAGTCCAGTCATAAGAGGATTGTTCTATTCCATTGATGCCATATCGGTCATAGCACTGCAAATGCCGGTAAGTAAGATCATCTCGCGCAATATGACCAAAGAACATAATGCCACCTCATTCATAGTCAAAAGCCTGGGGATTTATGGAATTTCCTTCGCACTATTCGCCTGCGGAGTCTCGTCGTACTGGTGGATATGCATCATTTCCTTGGTTGTGTTCTCCATTGCAGAATGCATCTATACGCCATTAATCAATATTGCTCTGGTAGAGGCACAGCCAGATAAGCCTTTGGTGGACATTCTGAACTATCGGCTAATAATTGCAGCCATTGGTGAATCGGCAGGCTCATTCCTTGGCGGTTGGATCGTTCCGGCACTACGTCCTGCAGGATTGACGGCTTGGTATTGGTGTGCACTGGCGTTAGTGGGAATAATGCCTGCAGTCGTCACTAATCAAATTAGAAAACGTGGACAAAGAATCATTCGTCATTGAAAGAAAAAGTCTTGGTGAGTACACCGGAAGGGGAATGACATGAAAGTATTATTGCTGCAACAGCCCAAATCCTTCTCAAATTATCCTAAATGGATTGAGGAAATCCAAGAACGTTTCGATTGTTTAGAAGTTATGGTCTTCACCTCGAACGATCGAGCCGCACACCATAGTTGGCCGAGCTCCGTCATCAAGGAAATCGAGGTCTCCGATTATTCCTCTGATAGCGCTACCGCAAAATTCTTTGATATTGTCAGGAAATTTAAACCAGATAGGATAGTTTCCAGCTCAGAGGAAGACGTACTGAGGGTTGCAGAGGCGAGAAGTTTATTTGGAATTCCCGGTTTACAGCATGAACTGGCGTTAAGCTGTCGAGATAAAGTCACGATGAAACAATCGGCCCTTGATGCCGGATTAAAGATTATTCCCTATACCACCTGCCAAGGCTTTGGAGATATTATTTCGGCGTTCGATCGTTGGGAGACGGTTGTTCTCAAACCTCGATGGGGCGCAGGGTCTGCAGGCATTACGATATTGCATTCGAAAGATGACCTGCCCGCTTTAGCTACCAAGCCGGAATTCATACGAAACGTGCATTCAAACCAGTATTACTTAGAGGAATATTGTTCCGGTTCCGTCTACCATGTGGATGTAGTCTATATCAATTCCGGTTCGATTCTGATCTCACCATCACGATATCTTGTCCCGCCACTGGATTTCGAGAAACAAAACACCGGTTCCGTGATGTTGGATGAGAACGGTGCCGACTATTCCGAGCTGCTCCGACTGACAAAGCAATTAATTGCATCTTTCAACGATCAGACGATTCCGAATGTGATGCATATCGAATTCTATAAGAATGAAACCGGTGATTTCGCATTCGGGGAAATGGCGGCACGCAGAGGAGGCGGTCTCATCAAGCAGGAGCTGGCAGCCGCCTATGGCATAGACCAAAGCAAGGCCAACTTCCTATTGGAACTTGGTCTTGTCGATGCGGATACGAATATTACGCGATCATCTCAGTATGGCATACTGCTGGAAACCGCCGGATTGAACTGGCCAAAGGAAAAAGAAATCCCGGATTGGGCGGTTTTGGAATCTGTGGGCAAGAAAAAAGGTATCGCTCATAACTCTGTTGATTCTGACAGGAAATTTCTTATTTCCGGCAAGAATGAATCTGAGATTATTCAACGTTCTAATTATCTTATAAATAGTCAATATAATGAGTAAAATTAACTTTTTACAGAGGGACAATTGTAACTAATTCTGCAGCAGGTTCTATATATGACGAATTATTATGTAGAATTGATAATTCTACTGAATCTAGACTCTTCCGTAAAATAATGATACTAGTATCGCTAGGGATATTGGGAGCCAGCATTGGCGTCTACACGGGAAGCGCAGCAGGTAGTCTGACTGCATCAAAATGGTCGACATCTCAAGAAACCAGCATGTCTCTTTCAGCAAACTTTTCAGGCACTACCACAATAGAAGATAAGCAAAATGAGGGTGGCCGTCAGGTCACCCCCGAACGTATGCGGAACACACATAAAATCAGCGGTATGCATCCCAGAGGGGCGCGGGAAACAGCAGATTCTCCATTTCGGACCATTCCTCACACAAGTCCACTTCCGGTTCGCGCAGCCACCACAGCTGAATGCCATCCATGATTTCCATGGCTTTGCGCACCACCGGTCGCATGCTGCCGGCCCATGCGCCCAATTGCGGCGGAACCACCCACGGGTATTTCGAGTAGTGTTCCCAGATGTCCTCCATGCGTCCCATGAATTCGTCATGCAATGGGTGATCCGGGTTCAGGGATTCCGCCGACAGCACGGTGAACAGCTGCACCATCATGCGTCGGCGCGAGTTGTGTTTCACCAGGTAGCGCAGATACGCGGGAAAATGCGGCGCGGACGGGTCGCTGCCCGGCATGCCCGAAGAGAAGAAGTCCTCCGGCGTGCCGGTCTGCCCGTAGTATTCGTCATATACCAGCGCCAGCATTTTGTCTTTGTTGTCGACGTATCGCAACACGCCTTGTTTGGAGATGCCGACGCGATCGGCCACGTCCTGGATGGAAATGCCGTTGAATCCGCGTTCGCTGATGAGCTGCACCGCCGCATCCAGCACTTCCGCACGACGCTCTTGTGGCGATTTGCGGGTACGTTTCGAAGTCTCTTCCTCTGCCATGACTCCGAGTCTAATGCCCTTTGCGTCGATTGTCGTTGATTGACGGCGCCGATGCCACGTCATCGTGGGGCGCATCCGCTTGAATCCATCCGTGACGCCATACGCGGGTCAGATCCCATGCTTCGAGATTGCCGCCGTTGCGCGGGTCACGTGGCGGTTTCCCTTCGCCGCTGCCTGGTTTCGCGGAACGCGCAAGCTGGTAGCTCCAATAGACCTGCCCCGCCGACGCATCCCATGCCGCGCGTTGCAATCGCGACACTTGACGGTATGCGTCCGCTCGGTTCCGGCCGTGCAGGGCCCACCGGTTCTCCACGCACCACTCGCCCACAAGTACAGGGATATGGCGGGCCGCCGAACGGATGGCGATTTCGCGCGCACCCACCAGCATTCGGTACAGCCATGGCAGGTGCCGCGATCGCAGGTACAGTCGGCGTGCCGGTCCCGCGAACAACGGCTCCTCCATGGCGATGAGATATTGGTGGGTGTCGAGCATGACGTTGCGCATGCCGGCGCGACGGAACCAGTCGCCCCAGCGGAGCAGTCGGAAGCCGTCATGGAATACGATTATGGTTTCCGGGCGCAGTATGGCGCGCAGCCGGGTGTAGGCGTCGCGGTAGAAGCGCTTCAGAAAGCGTAGTGGGACATGCGTGCTGCCGGAGGCCTCGCGGACGTCCTTCGCCGTATTCGACGTGCCATGGAACACCGACCAGCTCACTGGTTCGTTGAGCACTTCGATGCTGTGTAGGGTCGGCTCGTCACGATATCGGCGGGCCAATCGTTCCAGCACATTCAGCGCGTATTCCACCAAGTCCGGATTCTGCGCCCATTTGCACACGCCCGTCAGACCGCCGTTGTCGAAACCATTCTGTGAGCCGGGCACGGTATGCAGGTCGATCATGATCTTCAGTCCCGTCTCCCGCGCCCAACGGAACGCGCGGTCGAGGTATGCGATGCAGCCCGGATGTCCGGGCCAGTCGCCGAAGATGAAATATGGTATGGGAATGCGCACGAGATTGAGCCCATGGTCGGCGATGATGCGGAAATCCTCCAGGGTGATGTAGGCGTCGCGGTGCCGGCGCAGTTCCTCGGCGAGATTCCGCTCGGACCAGAGGGCGCCGTGCGTGCGATGCATCCAGATTTCGTCGTCTTCGTCAGTGCGGACGAACGGTTCCGGATCCATCCATTTCTCCAGCACCAGCCAGTTGCCGAGGTTCACGCCGTTGATTCGCTCGTCGATGCCCAGCACCATGCGTCTCACCGCCTTTCCACGCGGGGTTTCGCCCGACTTGCCGTTTCCGCCCATTCAAAAACCAAACAGCCCAAACCAAACCCCTATTTCAGCCCAATGGACCAAGGAACGCAACGTTCCTTGGCCCATTGTATGCGTCCCGCAATCAGCCACGCGGCCGGTTGGAATCGGACCACGGCCGGATTGGGGTTTCGGAATGATCGTGGCCGGATGGGCGGGATCAGTCGACCGGCTTCGTCTTGTCCGCCTCGTAGTCGAAGAAGTCGAAGTCGGCAGTCTTCTCATGCAACGCGGCATCGGTGACGGCGACGCCGACCATGGTGCCGGTGAATTCGCCATACTTGCAGTATTCATCGGAGAAGGTGGTGGTATCGAAGTCGGGGCCGGCGATGGCGAAAGGCTGGGCTACTTCTGGATGGGGAACCAGTCTTGGGCGATGCAGCGTCCAAGGTCCCATGCGTCCCAGCCGATCCAGCCGGGAGTG
>ENA-OZBR01000068-OZBR01000068.1-human-gut-metagenome-genome-assembly--contig:-NODE-68-length-49509-cov-5.514963_pt1 | contig 49509 bp, 41 predicted proteins | sample MGYA00243981_ERZ653524 | MGnify/ENA primary metagenome ERZ653524 (study PRJEB26926, sample SAMN06165084) | human gut metagenome | biome: ENVO:00009003; feature: ENVO:2100002; material: ENVO:00002003...
CGGCAGCGTCAGATGTGTATAAGAGACAGTTACCTATACGCTCGAATTTGAGGGCAAAACCGTTTACACCGGCAAAAAGACGCTCATGCTCGTCGGCGGCGTGAACTTCGCCGAGGAACGCGTCACAATCAAAAACGCGAAGCTCTGGTGGCCGAACGGCTACGGTGCGCAGAACCTCTATACCTTTAAAGCCTGCTGCGTCACAAAGGGCATCCTGCACGAGATGCAGCCAAAGAAGATCGGCATCCGTACCTTGGAGCTCGATACCTCTAAGCTCGAAGACGGAAGCCGCAACTTCTTCTTTAAGGTGAACGGCGTGCGCATCTTCTGCAAGGGCGGCAACTGGGTGCCGACGGATTCTCTTTATCTGCGCACCCCGAAGGAAAGCTACGAAACCCTCGTGCGCGAGGGCGCGGCGGCGCACTTCACCATGTTCCGCATGTGGGGCGGCGGTACGTATGAGCCAGACTGCTTCTATGAATATTGCTCGGAGTACGGCATTTTGCTGATGCACGACTTTATGTACGCCTGCGCGTTCTACCCCGACCACAAAAACGATTTCCTCTTTGAGGCGGAGCGCGAAGCCGAGTACCAGACAAAGCGCCTTGCACATTATCCCTGCATGGCCATCTGGACGGGCAACAACGAGATTGCGGAATCCTACACCGATTGGTTCCCGGCGCCCATCAAGCCGGAGCGCTTCTACGGCGAGAAAATATTCAACTATATTCAGCCGCGTGCCGTGCACCGCAACAGCCCGCTCGTTCCGTATATGCCGTCCTCGCCGTACTTCGGCGACCGCGCCAACGAGAGCGAACAGGGAGACGTACACGCATGGTCGTTCTTCGGCCGTCACCCGAAAACGAAGTTCAAGTTTGTCTATGAGCTTGAGGCGTTCGACCGCATCCCGGCGCGCTTCTCCAGTGAATACGGCTTCTTCGGCGCACAGATGAAAAGCACCGTTCGCCGTTACCTAGACGGCACCGAAATGCGCTTCGATAACCCCATCTGGAAGCACCACGGCGAGTTTGACCGCAAGCGCAGCAACATCGACGGCGCGATTGACCGCCATTTGACGGAGTTCAAAACCCTCGATGAAAACGGCTATCTGCTGTACAGCGGCATCATGCAGGGCCTTCTGTACGCTGAGCTTGCCGAAGCCATGCGCCGCAAGCCGTACGGCGCAGGCGACCTCATCTGGATGTACAACGATTGCTGGCCGGAGACAGGCTGGACGATCATCGATTATTACCTGACGAGAAAGATCTCGTTCTATTTCTTAAAGCGCGCGTTTGCAACGAAAAAGCTCATCATCCGCGCGTGTGAGGGCGGCGCAGAAGTGACTGTCATCAACGAAACGCCCGAAGCGTTCACGGCGGATATTCACTGCGGCTACATGACCTTTACCGGCGAGACCGACAGTCTCTGCACAAAGACGCTCAAGGTCGCTCCGCACTCCATGCAGCAGTTCCACATTTCTGTCTGCAATGATTTGAAGCACGGCTTCTTCTTTGCAAACGCCGAGGGCTTCGACACCGCTGACAGCCTGCGTGCGTATTACCGTGATTACGTCTTCCCGGAAAGCGACGCAAAGATTGAAAAGGTGGAGCAGGACGGCAACGATCTGCTCGTGACGATCCGCGCGAGCGTGTACACGCCGTTTGCGTACCTTATGACGAGTGACGACCGCGTGCATTACGATGATAACTACGTTACGCTCTACCCGAACGAGCCGAAGACGCTCCGTGTGGAAAACTGCACGGAAACGCCTGTGCTGTACGTTGCCGCACCCGCCCCGAGCGAAGAAACGAAAAAAGCCAGCTATACGGATTCCTGGTTCTGATACGTACTGAAATGCTGCCGCATAGAGCCCCGCTTTGTGCGGCATGCTTTCTATAAAATAATGAGTTTTGAAAGGAGTTTCGCATGAAATACCGTTTTCAAGATAACACCCTGCCGTTTGAAGAGCGCGCAAAAGACCTGCTCTCCCGCTTAACGCGCGAAGAAAAGGTCGGCATGATCACGTCGCAGCTCGATGATATTCCGCGCCTCGGCATTAAAAAGACGCACATCGGCACCGAGATTGCGCGCGGCGTCGTAAACCGCGACCAGAAGCGCGAGACCACCATTCTGCCGCAGCCGTGGGGCATGGCGGCCATGTTCGACGATGTCCTCATGGAGCAGCTCGGCGACATGGCAGGCGACGAAACGCGCATCACGCACGATATGGAAGAAAGACCGTCCTCTCTGGAGCTTTTCGGACCCACCATCGATATGGAGCGCGACCCGCGCTGGGGCAGAAACGAAGAAGCCTATGGCGAAGACCCGTGCCTTACGGGTAAAATGAGCGCCGCCTACTGCCGCGGCCTTACGGGCGAGGACGAGAAATATTTGAAGACCGCGCCTTTGCTCAAGCATTTCTACGCCAACAACTACGAAAACGAACGCCAGACGACGAACGCGAACATCACCCCGCGCTTAAAGCACGAGTATTACTTAAAAGCGTTTGAGCCCGCCGTGCGCGAAGGCCGCGCGCCGGGCCTTATGACGGCGTACAATTGCATCAACGGCGTAGAGGGCGTCAACAACCCGGACGTTTCGGAAATCTGTAAAAAAGAGTGGGGCATGACGTTCGCTGTCAGCGACGGCGGCGATTTCGGCCAGAACGTCGCCGCGCACCGCACGTATGAAAACCACGCGCAGTCTATGGGCGACATCCTCGGCGTCGGCGCGGATATGATGCTCGACAGCCGTTCCATGGTTGACCCTGCCGTGCGCGAAGCGCTCGAAAAAGGCTACCTCACCGAAGAAAACCTCGATAAAGCCGTGTATTCCACGTTATTGCTGCGCTTTAAGCTCGGCGATTTCGATGAAGACCACCCCTATGCGCACATTGACCCCGCAAAGCTCGCAAGCCCCGCGCACAAGGCGCTCGCCGTAAAAGCGGCAAAGGAGTCCGTCATCCTGCTGGAAAACCGTGGTATGCTGCCTTTAACCGACGACGGCAAGTGCACCGTCGCGGTCGTGGGCCCGCTCGCAAATGAAAACTACACCTGCTGGTACTGCGGCTATGCACCGAACCAAACGCCGGTCGTCAAGGGCTTCAGAGAAAAGCTCGGCGAAGACCGCGTACTGTTCGATGAAGGCTTTGACCGCGTGCGTATCCGCTCCGAAAAAACCGGCAAGTACCTGCGCATCGCCGAAAACGGCGCGGTATATGCCGATGCCGACGAGAACACCGCCGACCTCTTTGAGCGCGCGGATTGGGACTTCGGCGCATGGACGCTGCGCAGCGTGCGCACCGGCAAGTACCTCACCGAGGGCAAAAATTTCTTCGACGAGACCCCGCAGGACGAAAACGCCGTCACCATCGACCCCGGCATGAACTGCACGGCAGACGTGGTATTCGGCTGGTTCGTGAAAGAACTGCTGTACGCCAAGGAAGAAGACGGCGTTTTGTACCTCGATACCTGGCAGCACCGTGCTGTGGCCGTAAACGACGAAAATAAGCTCGTTGCAAAGGCCGGCTCCGGTGACTGCCCCTGCAAGCAGTTTACACTGGAAGTCGTTTCCTCCGGCGCAGAGCGTGTGGCAGAGCTCGCGCAACGCGCCGACCACGTCATCGTCTGCGCGGGTAACCAGCCGCTCATCAACGCGCGCGAGGAGTATGACCGTCCGGATATCCGCCTGCCGAAAGCCCAGACCGCGCTCCTGAACGCCGCAGCAGCTGCAAATGAGAGTACTTTGCTGTACCTCGTCACGGGCTATCCGTTCGCCATCAACAAGGAGAAGGACACCGCCAAAGCCGTGCTGTGCTCCACGCACCTCGGCCCGTGCCTCGGCCATGTTGCTGCCGCGACCGTCTTCGGCGAAAACAATCCCGCCGGCCGCACCCCGACCACATGGTATCGTTCTGTTCGTGATCTCCCCGCGCTTGACGATTACGACATCGCGAAAAACCATGTGACGTACCTCTATTTTAGGGGCAAGCCGCTCTACGCGTTCGGCTACGGCCTCAGCTATACGACTTTTGCATACAGCAATCTGACCGTTAAGCAGGAAAACGGCGAAGTCATCGCGACTGTAAACGTGCAGAACACCGGCGCTCTTGACGGCGACGAAGTGGTGCAGCTTTACATGAGCCTGCCGGACTCCCTGCGTGTGCGCCCCATCCATGCACTCAAAGCCTTCAAGCGCGTGCACATCCAGGCGGGCGAGACCGTCACCGTTACGCTGAACTTCAAGATCGACGACCTTGCCGTTTGGTGCAACGGCAGAAAGATCTACACGGTCGAAAGCGGCGTGTATAAAATGGAAATCGGCGCGGCGAGCGACGACATTCGCCTTACCGCCAGCGTGGAGATTGCAGGCGAAGCGTTCCCGGGTCGACCGGGCTTCTTCAAGCAGGAAGCTATCGATGCCGATGATTACAGCGGCGTCACGTTCCTCACGGATAAGCGCGACGGCGAAACGTATGTGGAAGCGAAAGATTTCCGCAGCTTCCTCGTATATAAGAACATGGATCTCACCGGCTGCAACGCGTTTGAGTGCGCCATGAGCGCGCCCTCCGGCGACGTGGAGATCCTCCTTGCGGATAACAAGACCGGCAAAGTTCTCGGCAAAGCGGGCGGCACAGGCACCGGAAGCCTCACAAAGTTCACATCGTTTACGTGCGATGTCGCCGCCGAAGCCGGACTCACCGAGCTGCGCATCGTCTTCACAAAGCAGACGTCCTTAAAGTGGTTCCGTTTTTACACAGTGTGAGTTTTAAACCGATTTAAATTCAAAAGTTGAATACTCGAAAAGGGACAGCGCTGTGCTGTCCCTTTTTGCATGTGTAAAACTTTTTCTAACGGCTCGCTTTCCTCGCCGTTCAAGAACCCCCTTGATAGGGTTTCTTGCGCAAAACCGTCCACTGGACGGTTTTGCTATTTTCCTGATCTTCTGTTAGGCAAAAGGATTTCGAGCTCTGCGGAGCTCGACTCAGGGCTTTGCCCCAAGACCCCACGACCTTTTTGAAAAAAGGTCGATCAAAAACTTTCAATATTTTTCAGTTGCATTTGAAACCATACGAAAAAGGTATACTATGCCCGAAAAGCATGTGGTTCAATCCATTATAAGTATTTGACATTTTAACCCATCACGGGTATACTAAACTTCAAGTAAAGTACAGGGCGTATATTTGTATTGATATTCATTTTCAGAAAGAGGGAAGAACAAAAGCTATGTTCAGCGGACGTTTATGGGAGCTCTTTATAGACTCCTTTCCGAAAATTCTCATCCCCGGCCTGACGGTCACCATTCCGCTCACTGTCATTTCGTTCACCTTTGCACTCATTATCGCGGTCATTATGGCGCTGGTGCAGTTCGCAAACGTGAAGGTTTTAAAGCAGATTGCGCGTTTTTACATTTGGATCTTCCGCGGCACACCGCTGCTTGTGCAGTTGTTTGTTGTGTTCTTCGGCCTTTCCCGCATCGGCATTTTGCTCGATCCGTTTCCGGCGGCAGTTATCGTGTTCTCCCTGAATGAGGGCGCGTATTGTGCCGAGACCATCCGCGCTGCGCTTGAATCCGTGCCGAAGGGTCAGCTTGAAGCCGGTCAGTGCGTGGGGCTTACCTACCTCCAGACTATTTTCCGCATCGTGCTGCCGCAGGCCATGCGCACGGCGTTCCCGCCGCTTTCCAACTCGCTCATCTCCATGGTCAAGGACACCTCCCTTGCGGCGAACATCACCGTAACGGAAATGTTCATGGTCACACAGCGCATCGTGGCGCGCACGTATGAGCCGCTGCTTTTATACCTTGAGGTCGGCCTTATATACCTCATTTTCTCCACGGTGCTCACTTGGGTGCAGCGCTTTGGCGAAAAGAAGCTCGCGTCTTACGGACACAAGGAGGGCTGAGTTATGCTGCAAATTCTGGACATTAAAAAATCCTTCGGCGAGCTGCATGTGCTGCGCGGCGTCGATCTCGACGTGGAGCAGGGCGATGTGGTTGCCATCATCGGACCGTCCGGCTCCGGTAAAACAACCCTCCTGCGCTGCATAAACTTCCTCGAAAAAGCCGACAGCGGCACCTTGATTTTTGATAACGAAAAATTCGAATTCGATAAGATCACCAAAAAAGAGATTGCGCGCCTGCGCCGCAAAACGGCGTTCGTGTTCCAAAACTACAATCTGTTTTTAAACAAAACAGCGTTGCAGAACGTCACAGAGGGTCTCATCGTTGCCCGCAAAATGCACAAGGCGGAAGCCATTGAGATCGGCAAAAAAGCGCTCGACAAGGTCGGTCTTTCCGACCGTTACGATTATTACCCCTCGCAGCTTTCCGGCGGCCAGCAGCAGCGTGTTGCCATTGCCCGCGCCATTGCGACAAACCCGGAGATTATCTTCTTCGACGAGCCGACGAGCGCGCTTGACCCGGAGCTCACCGGCGAAGTGCTTTCCGTCATGCGCGACCTCGCAAATGAGGGCATGACGATGCTCGTCGTCACACATGAAATGGGCTTTGCCCGCACGGTCTCAAACAAGGTCATCTTCATGGAAGACGGCGTTATCGTCGAGCAAGGCTCCTCGAAAGAATTTTTCGAGGACCCGAAGGAGGAACGCACAAAAGCGTTCCTGCGCACCATTCAGGGAGACATGGATTGATTTTTGTCAGTCCGTTATCCATATTTATCCTACTTAAGCAAAGGAGTAAGAGAACATGAAAAGAACACTTTCTTTACTTATGGCTGTGCTGATGCTCACGGCAGTCGTGCTTACGGGTTGCTCCTCGGGCGGCACAACGTCCGGTGCGGCAAGCAGCAGCGATGCTTCCTCTGCATCGAGCGAAGCGGAAAGCGAGTCTTCCGCAGCGGAAGAAAACGACCTGCTCGCGCAGATCAAGGAAAAGGGCACCATCACGGTCGCGATGGAAGGCACTTGGGCGCCGTGGACATACCACGATGCCGACGATAACCTTGTCGGCTATGACGTAGAAGTTGCGCAGAACATCGCAGAAAAGCTCGGCGTAGAGGTCAACTTTGTCGAGGGCGAGTGGGACGGCCTGCTTGCCGGTCTTGATGACGGCCGTTATGACATCATGGTCAACGGCGTAGGCGTCACGGAAGAGCGTGCGGAAAAGTACAACTTCTCTACCCCGTATGCATATAACCGCACCGCTGTTATCGTGCGCGGCGATTACGATGAGATCAACTCCATGGAAGATCTCGAGGGCAAAACGACCGCCAACACCATTTCCAGCACCTATGCAACGCAGGCAGAAGCCCACGGCGCAACGGTTACGGGCGTGGACGACCTCAACCAGACCATCGAGCTTCTGCTCTCCGGCCGTATCGATGCGACCCTGAACGCAGAAGTCGTATTCGCAGACTACGTAAAGGAGCACCCGGAAGCGAAGATCAAGATTGCAACGTTCTCCGATGAAGTCGAAAAGGTCGCCATTCCGATCCGTAAGGGCGACGACACCGCAACGCTGCTCGCAGCCGTTAACGACGCGCTGAAGGAAATGAGTGAGGACGGCACTCTTACCGCTCTCTCCGAAAAATACTTCGGCACCGACATCTCCAAAGAGTAATTTAAAGTAAATTCAGCAAAACAAAGCTCCTACTCGCGTTTCACTGCGGGCAGGGGCTTTTTGCATATAGGAAACGCTCCGCTTCTGTGATAACCCACAAAAGTGTATATTTTCGTTGTAACCCCCTCGTGATGTGGTATAAATGAAGCAAGCGGCTTTCTGTTCACGATTACTGCGGTCAACTTCGTTTATGTAATCAACAATGTCCATGAAAACCGCCTGTCCATGCTCAAAAACGAACAAAATTTCGATTACAAATCCGCCATTTTCCAATAATCGGTAGAATATTCCCGAAACGCTTGACTTTTCGTCCTAAATTGCTTATGCTATATCCTGTTGCTGTACGCCCATTTGTGCAGCACGGTCAGTCGTGACATCCTGACCTTAAACAAAACTAGCGCGGCCGGGGCGGCTCCCGGACCGCGGAAAGGAATGCTGAAATGAATAAGAAAACCTCAAAAGTCCGCTTTCTGGCGCTCAGCGCCGTGATTGCGGCGCTGTATGCTGTCCTCACTTATGCCGCTGCCGCCATGAATCTGGCGTTTGGCGCGGTGCAGTTCCGCTTTTCGGAAGCCTTAACGGTGCTCCCGGCCTTTACGCCGGCCGCCATCCCCGGGCTTGCCGTCGGCTGCCTCATCTCGAACCTTGCAAGTCCGCTCGGCGTCGTAGACTGGGTGTTCGGCACGCTTGCAACGCTGCTCGCGGGCATTTTTTCTTACCTTGTACGCAACATTCGCTGGAAGGAGATCCCGGTTTTGGCGCCGCTGCCGCCGGTCATTTTCAACGCCCTCATTGTCGGCTTTGAAGTGGCTTGCCTTGCGGATAACGGCACGTTTGCTTTCGGCAATCTCTCCCTTGCAGGCTTCATCGCGGGTGCCGTTTCGGTCGGCATCGGCGAGCTCATCGTCTGCTATGTGCTCGGCGTGCCGCTGATGATGGCGCTGCGCCGCACGAAGATCAGCGAACTCATGTTGGCATAAATCTGTTCCGGGCGCGCCCGGAGAAAGTCGGTCGGAGTTTATGAAAACGAGCAGATTACAAAAAATAGTAAAGCGCACGTCACCCACGCGCATGTTCGTCGTCAGCTTTTTGATCCTTATTTTTATCGGCACCGTGTTGCTCACGCTGCCGATCTCGGCGAAAAGCGGGCAGTTCACAAACCCTGTGGACGCGCTTTTCACGGCGACCTCCGCCACGTGTGTCACGGGCCTTTCCGTGTATGATACGTTTATGCACTGGTCGTATTTCGGGCAGGGCGTTCTGCTTGTGCTCATTCAGTGCGGCGGCCTCGGCCTTGCCGCGTTTGCAACGGGTCTCACGCTGCTCGTCCGCCGCCGCATCGGCATTCGCCACCTTGTACTCGCCCGCGAAAGCGCCGGCGGCAGCAATTTGGATGTCATCTCGCTGCTGCGCATCGTGGTTGCATTTACGTTTGCGGTGGAAGCTCTCGGCGCGCTTCTGCTCATGGCTCGCTTCGTGCCGCTCTATGGCGGGCTCGGCGCATGGGCCTCGGTGTTCGTCTCCGTCTCGGCGTTCTGCAACGCCGGCTTCGATATTTTAAGCTTCATTCCCGGCAATTCGAGTTTATCGGCCTTTAACGGCGATCCGCTCGTCACGCTGACGATTGCAATGCTCATCATCATCGGCTCCACGGGCTTTGTGGTGTTTCAGGATATTTACCGTAAGAAAATCTCGACGCGCCTGCACCGGCAGCACGTGGAAAAGCTGAGCTTTCACGCGCAGGTCTGCCTGCGTGCATCTTTGACGCTTCTGGTTTTCGGTACGGTGATGCTGTTTATCCTTGAGTATAACAATACATACCGTGATTTGAACTTCTTTGAAAAGCTGAACGCGGCGTTTTTTCAGTCGGTCAACACGCGCACGGCGGGCTTTGCTTCCGTCAGCATTAAGCAGGAAACGGATGGTGCAAAGCTTCTCACGTCGTTCTTGATGTTCATCGGCGGCTGCCCGGGCTCCACGGCGGGCGGCATTAAGGTGACGACGCTTGTGGTGCTGTTTGCGGCGGTGAAATCCACTCTTTGCGGCGAAGACACCACTACGTTCCTGCGCCACCGTTTTGACCCCGGTATGGTGTACAAGTCCCTTACGGTCGTGGCGTTCGCCCTTGTGGTCTCCGTTTTGAACGTGAGTCTCATTTTAGCGCTGCACCACGGTGTTTCCATATTGGATGCGATGATCGAAGCCGTTTCCGCCTTTGCGACGGTCGGCCTCAGCGCAAGCCTGACCCCGACGCTGCATCCGCTTGCAAAGCTTGCCCTGACGCTGACGATGTTCATCGGCCGCGTAGGCCCTGTCTCATTCGGCGTGGCGATTTTAATGCGCAAAAAGAAAAGCGGTTCCGTTCTGCCGGAGGGCAGAATGCTGATCGGGTGATTTTGGATCCTCTGTGCGTTTTGCACAGGGGATCTTTGCTTTCATCGCGCACATTTTAAGCCCGTTTCCTTGCGAAACAGGGGGAAAGTATGGTATACTATTTTGTACGTATTTTGTGTGCTGTTCAGGCTTTCTAAATGCGTTTCAATGCGGCAATTTACGATTTTGATATAGGAGTGATTTCAATTTGTCTCAGAAGACGGAACAGAAAGGACAGAGCTTTTTAAAGGGTACCGCAATTTTGACGGCAGCGACGTTTATCGTCAAATTCATCAATATATTTTTCTCTATTCCACTTGCGAATTTCCTCGATGATGAGGGCATGGGGCATTTCAACACGGCGTATGACATTTTTGTATTTTTCAGTGTTTTGGCATCTTCCGGCACACCGGTCGCCATTTCGCGCCTTGTCAGCGTGGCGTATGCACAGAACCGCAAGCGCGAAGCGGATAAAATTTTCCGCGTGGCATTCACACTGTTCTCCGGCATCGGTCTTGTCGGCTGCATCGTCATGGCGGTGTTTTCCCGTCAGTTCGCGATGCTCATGAACCAAAATGACCGCTCCATGTACGCCATTGCAGCATTGGCACCGATGTGCTTTTTCATGTCCGTTTCGTCGTGTTTGCGCGGCTATTTCCAAGGGCGTTCCAACATGACGCCGACGGCGGTCTCGCAGGTTTTGGAGTCGCTCATTAAACTGTTCGTCGGTATTGCGCTGGCACTGTATTTCCTGAAGACCACCGGTTTGCCGGAGCTTGGCGCGGCAGGCGCGATCCTCGGTGTTTCCATCGGCTCGTTCTTCGCGGTTTTGTACATTCTTCTGTACTACTTCCGCAAATCGCGCGATACGCGCTATTCACCTTTTGAGCCGAAGGTTTCGAGTGTTGGTGAAATTTTGAAAGCTATCCTGACCTTTGCGGTGCCGGTCATCATCGGCTCTGCGTTTTTGAGCGCGCTCGACATTGTGGATTCCTCCGTGATGATGTATCGTTTGCAGGGCGCTGCCGGTGTGGACGCGAACTCCGCCATCGCTATGAAGGGCTGGCTCGGCACAGCGCGCAAGTATTTCGACCTGCCGAACGCCGTCATCGTGCCCATCTCTACCATCGTGCTGCCGATGCTTTCCGGTGCGATCGCAAAAAAAGAAAAGCGGGAAATCAACCGTATTTCCATGCTCTCCCTGCGCATGACGCTCATGGTAGCCATCCCGTCTGCCGCGGGCTTGTGCATTTTTGCAAAACCCATTTGCTCCCTGTTGCTTTACAGCCGCCCGGAGTTTGCGGCAAATACCGCGCCGCTGCTCGCCGTTATGGCACCGGCGGTCATCACGGCGAGCTTACTTTACACTACGAACTCGATGATTCAGGCGGTCGGCAAGGTATACGTGCCGGTCATCAACATGATTGTCGGTACGGTGGTACGCATCGGCGTTGTGTATGTGCTGTGCGGTATCCCGGAGATCAACGCCATGGGCTCTGCTGTCGGTACGTTCGTTTCGTATCTTGTTATGATTATTCTGAACCTTATCGCGCTGCACCGTATGCTGCCGGAAATTCCGAGCGTGGTGCGCATGGGCATTCGTCCGCTCCTTGCTTCTGTCATTATGGGCGCGGTCTCGTACCCCGTATATCTGCTGCTCACGCGCTTTATGAGTGAGAAGTTCGCGGTCATTCCGGTTATTCTGCTTGCAATCCTCGTTTACCTCGTGGCGGCGGTGTTTACCAAAGCCATCACGCGCGAGGAGATCGTGCAGCTGCCGAAGGGTGAAAAACTGGCGGATAAACTGCATTTGAAGTAACTTCCTGTCTTGTAAAGGCCATGTGCCTGTGATAAAATAAAATTATAAGTTTTTGGGGAATTTCGCGGTGCGGAAAACGATTTTGCGCCGACGAAAGAAAGGATGGGTATTGTGGAAGCAACTGTGACAAATAAGGGCAAAAAAGGTCTTATACGCCGTTTTGCGCCGTACTTTAAAAAGTATCTGTGGATCCTCATTTTCGACCTGTTCTGCGCGGCGCTGACGACCGTATGCGAGCTGGCGTTGCCAATCATCGTGCAGCAGATCACGGACCGCGGCATCAATGACCTGGCGTCTTTGACGCTCAGTTATATTCTGCGCATCGGAGGGCTGTACATTTTCTTAAAGCTCGTCGACGTGGGCGCGACGTTCTTCATGGCGTCTATCGGCCACATCATGGGCACAAAGATCGAGACCGACATGCGCCGCGACATGTTCGCACACCTGCAGAAGCTTTCGTTCTCGTATTTTGACAACACGAAGATCGGTCAGCTCATGTCCCGCATCACGACTGACCTGTTTGACATCACGGAGTTTGCGCATCACTGTCCGGAGGAATTTTTCATTGCGGGCATCAAGATCATCGGCGCATTTGTGATTTTGTGCACGATGAGTGTGCCGCTGACGCTGATTATCTTTGCGGTGCTGCCGTTTATGCTGGCGGCCGCCATGTTCTTCAATAAGAGAATGCAGGCGCAGTTCCGCAGCCAGCGCCAACAGCTCGGCGAGATCAACGCGCAGGTGGAAGACAGCCTGCTTGGCGTGCGCGTGGTGAAATCCTTCGCGAACGAACCGCTTGAAGAAAAGAAATTTGAAGAGGGAAACCAGCGTTTTTACAACATCAAGCGCCTGCGCTACATGTACATGGGCGGCTTTGAAGCCTCCAATAAATTCTTTGACGGTCTCATGTATATCGTGGTCGTCATTGCGGGCGCTATCTTCATGATGAACGGCGCCATCGACCCCTCGCAGCTTGTGGCGTACCTTTTGTATATCACAACGCTCATCAATTCCATTCACCGCATCGTGCAGTTTACGGAGCAGTTCCAAAGCGGCATGAGCGGCGTGGAGCGCTTCTTTCAGGTTATGGACGCGCCCATCGAGATCAGCGACGCGCCGGACGCCAAGGACATCGGCATTGTCAAGGGCGACGTGACGTTCGACCACGTAAGCTTCAAGTATAACGACGACGGCACCGAGGTGCTTTCTGACATTGACCTCGACGTAAAGGCGGGCGAAAACATCGCGCTTGTCGGTCCTTCGGGCGGCGGTAAAACGACGCTGTGCAACCTCATTCCGCGTTTTTACGATACGACTGCCGGCACCATCCGCATCGACGGCAAGGATATCCGTGCGGTGACGCTGAAATCCCTGCGCGACCGCATCGGTTTTGTGCAGCAGGACGTGTACCTGTTCTCCGGCTCGGTGTTTGAGAACATTCAGTACGGCAAGCCGGGCGCGTCGAAAGAAGAAGTCATTGCGGCCTCCAAAATGGCGGGCGCGCATGAATTTATCGAGGGGCTTTCAAACGGCTACGATACATACGTCGGCGAGCGCGGCGTGAAGCTTTCCGGCGGCCAGAAGCAACGCATTTCCATTGCGCGTGCGTTTTTAAAGAACCCGCCGATTTTGATTTTAGACGAAGCGACGAGTGCGCTCGATAACGAAAGCGAGCGTATCGTGCAGGCGTCGCTTGAAAAGCTTGCGAAGGGCAGAACGACGTTCACGATTGCGCACCGTTTGACGACCATCAAGAACGCGACGAAAATTCTGGTGTTGACGGATAAGGGCATTGAAGAAGCCGGTACGCATCAGGAGCTTATGAAGAAAAAGGGCATTTACTTTGACTTATATAAAAGCTATCAGGAAATGACGGCGGACACGGAATAAAGCCCAAAGGAAATTTTCGGGTATGTATATTTTGAAAGGACGGGAAAACTATGAAAACAGTGACACTCGGCAATACCGGCATCACGGTCAATCGCAACGGCTTCGGCGCGCTGCCCATTCAGCGCATTTCCGTTGAAGAAGCGGGCAAGCTGCTGCGCAAAGCATACGATAACGGCATCCGCTTTTTCGACACCGCACGCGCGTATTCGGATAGCGAATATAAGATTGGTCAGGCACTTGCCGATGTGCGCGACGACATCATCATCGCGACGAAAACGGCCTCGACAACCGTTGAAGGCTTTTGGAAAGACCTCGAGACGAGCCTTTCCATGCTGAAGACCGACCACGTGGATATTTACCAGTTCCACACGCCGTCCTTCTGCCCGAAGCCCGGCGACGGTACAGGCCTTTATGAGGCGATGCTGGAAGCGAAAGCGCAGGGCAAGATCCGTCACATCGGCATCACGAATCATCGCCTGCATGTGGCGCGCGAAGCCGTGGAATCCGGCTTGTATGAAACGCTGCAGTTCCCGTTCTGCTACCTTGCGAGCGAAAAGGACATTGAGCTCGTGAACCTATGTAAGGAGAAGAACGTCGGCTTCATCTGCATGAAGGCGCTTTCCGGTGGTCTCATCACGCGCAGCGATGCGGCGTATGCGTACCTTGCGCAGTATGAGAACACGTTGCCCATTTGGGGTGTACAGCGCGAGAAAGAGCTTGACGAGTTTCTTTCCTACAATGATAACCCGCCGGTGATGACGGACGAGCTTGCGGCGTTCATCGAAAAAGAGCACGAGTCCCTCGCAGGCGATTTCTGCCGCGGCTGCGGCTACTGCATGCCATGTCCCGCCGGTATTGAGATCAATCAGTGCGCGCGCATGTCGCTTATGCTGCGCCGCGCTCCGTCCGCCGCATGGCTGACGCCCGAGTGGCAGGCGAAAATGGAGCTGATTGAAAACTGCAAGCACTGCGGCCAGTGCATGAAGAAATGTCCGTATACCTTAAACACCCCCGAATTGCTCCGCAAGAATCTGGAGGATTATCGCACCTTTTTAAAATAAAGGAGAAAGTTCCGAATTATGACAGCAAACGAATTTTACGCGTCTCTTTCCGGCAAGCGCATCACGTTTGTCGGCGTGGGGCGCTCCAATCTGCCGCTCATTGAGCAGTTTAAAGCCCACGGTGCAGCCGTTTCGGTGCGCGATAAGCGCAGCGAAGCGGCGCTGGGCGAAGACGGCGAAGCGCTGAAAAAGCTCGGCGCAAAGCTCATCTGCGGTGAAGACTACCTTGAAAGTATCGACGAAGACATGTTGTTCCGCGCGCCCGGTGTGCCGTATCTGCTGCCCGAGCTGCAAAAGGCCCGTGCAAACGGTGTTGCCGTGACGAGCGAAATGGAAGTCTTTTTCGACCTGTGTCCGTGCAAAATTTACGCCGTGACGGGCAGCGACGGCAAGACGACCACAACGTCCGTCATTGCCGAAATTCTGAAAGCGGCGGGCAAGACCGTGCACCTTGGCGGCAACATCGGCCGCCCGCTTCTGCCGGAGATCCGTGATGTAAAGCCCGAGGATGTGGCGGTGGTGGAGCTTTCGAGCTTCCAGCTCATCTCCATGCGCCGCAGTCCGAATGTCGCGGTCATCACGAATCTGTCGCCGAACCACCTCGACGTGCACAAGGATATGGACGAGTACGTGAACGCGAAGAAGAACGTACTTTTGCACCAGAATGCGTTCGGCCGCACGGTTTTGAACGCGGATAACGCCCTGACGGCGGCCTGTGCCGCTGACACGCGCGGCATGACGTACATGTTCTCCCGCAGAGAGAAGACGAACGGCGCGTGGTGCAGCGCGGACGGCAAAATCTACTTCGGCGACGAATATATTATGGAAGAAAGCGACATTCGCATTCCCGGCAAGCACAACGTCGAAAACTACCTTGCGGCGATTTCTGCCGTGTGGGGCGATGTCTCGAAAGAGGTTATCAGGACTGTCGCGAAAGAATTCAACGGCGTCGAGCACCGCATGGAGTTCGTGCGCGAGCTGGACGGCGTGAGATGGTATAACGACTCCATCGCAACGAGTCCGTCCCGTGCAATGATCGGCACGCTTTCGCTGTATGATTTCAAGATCGTTATGATTGCGGGCGGTGCGGATAAAAAGGTGCCGTTTGACGAGCTGGGCAAGGTCATTTGTGACAAGGTGAAGACACTCGTGCTGCTCGCGCCCGAAAAACCGCTTGAGGGCTTTAAAACGCCGGCTGCGGGGAAGATCGAAGCTGCGGTGCGCGGTGCCGAAAACTACAAGGACGGCGCGCCGGTGATTCTGCACGCAAACAACATGAAAGATGCCGTGCGCCTTGCAAGAGAAAGCGCAGAGCCGGGCGACGTGGTGTCTCTGTGCCCCGCCGCAACGGGCTTTGATATGTACAAGAGCTTTGCCGTGCGCGGTGATATTTACAGAGAAGAAGTGAAAGCACTGAAGTAAGCACAAGCTGACGTGAAAGCGGACGCAAAAGTCTTTGATTAAACTTTCTTCAGAAAGTTTATCAGATTCCAAAGGTGAAACCTTTGGTCGAGTTCCGCAGAGCTCGGAAAAATTTATTTGTCTCGGCACTGTGCATAACAGTAGCTCGGCGAGAAAGATCAACAAAACAAGAAATTTGCGCACTCGGCGCCGCTTCGCCTTGGACCGGGCGGGGCGTGATTGTGGAAGATTGGATAGGTATAATGAAACAGTATAACAAGGGAAATGACAGAAACAAGGGCTTTCAGGGCAGAAACGGTCGTTCCGACCGCCGCCGCGACATTCGCGACACGCCCCTGAACCGCATGGAAGAGACGATTTTGGCGACTATGCGCAGCGAGGAAATTCACGACTGGAGCGCACGCCAGCTTTTGAAAAAGGCAGGTGTGCTCGACAAGCTTGCTTTTTACGATGCACTGCGTTCTTTAAAAGACCGCCGCATGATTTTACTTGACCGCGAGCACAACGCGAAGCTTATTCCGGTCGGCGAAGACGTGGAAGCGACGCTCGTTTCGCTCTCGAAGAACTTCGGCTTTGCGCGTCCCGATGGCGGCGGTGACGACATTTTTATTCACGGCAGCGCTTTGCAGGGTGCGCTCGTCGGCGACAAGATCATCGTCGGCGACATTCGCAAGGACGACCGCGGCCCCTCCGGCCGTGTGCGCCGCATCGTAGAGCACAAGCCCGCGCAGACGACCGGCACGGTGAGTATCACCGATGAGGGCATTGAGCTCATCCCGGACAATGCCATTCGCTATAATTTACGTATGCGCGAGCGCGATTTAAACGGCGCGAAAAACGGCGACAAGGTCATGGCATCTTTGGAGCAGGATTACCGCGGTGACTGGGCATATGCAAGCGTGAAGAAGGTCTTCGGCAGCGGCCGCACGGCGCGTGTCTGCGCCGATGCCATTGTAGAGCAGTACGGCATTCCGCATGTTTTCCCGCAGGAAGTGCTCGATGAAGCCGAGCGCGTCGGCAACGAGCCCATCAGCGACGAAGAATACGCAAAGCGCCTTGACCTGCGCGGCGAGCCGATCTTCACCATCGACAGCAAGGACGCAAAGGACCTCGACGACGCCATCTCCGTGAAGCGCACGGACTTCGGTTACACGCTGGGCGTGCATATTGCGGACGTTTCCCACTATGTGAAAGAGGGCTCTGCCATCGATGAAGAGGCTATCAACCGCGGCACGTCTGTGTATTTTGCCGACCGCGTGATTCCGATGCTGCCGGAGGTGCTTTCAAACGGCGCGTGCTCCCTGAACGCGGGCACGGACAAGCTGGCCTTCTCCGCGCTTATCGAGCTCGACAAAGAGGGCCACATCACAAAGTACGATTTTAAAAAGACGATTATCAATTCCAAGGTGCGCGGTGTGTACAGCGAGGTCAACGAAATTCTGGACGGCACGGCATCGGAGGAGATTTTGAACAAATACGCGCCCGTCATGGAGTCCTTGATGTCGGCGAAGGAGCTTGCCGATATTTTGAAGGCGAACTCCGCAGCCCGCGGCACCATGGAGCTGGACAGCGGCGAATCGAAATTCATTCTTGATGAAAACGGCATTTGTATCGACATCATGCCGCGCGTTTCCGGCGAAGCGGAGCAGCTCATCGAGCAGATGATGGTGACGGCGAACATTGCGGCGGCGAAATTCTCGCTCGACCATAAATTGCCGTTCCTCTACCGTGTGCACGGCACCCCGGACCCGAAGCGCGTAGAGGAGCTTGTGACGCTGTTGCAGCTCGTGGGCGTTCCGTGCAAGGAGATCGTAAAGCCGAACCCCGAAACGCAGGATTTCGCCGCGATCCTCGACCGCGTGCGCGGCCTGCCGTGCGAGACGCTTGTTTCTCAGCGTTTACTGCGCACGATGGAAAAAGCGAGATATTCGACGGAGGAGACCGGCCACTTCGGCCTGGCGCTTTCCGATTACAGCCACTACACTTCGCCGATCCGCCGTTACCCGGATACGTCCATTCACCGCGTGCTTTCCGCGTTTGTGGAAGGCATGCCGGCAGAAGAGGTGCGCCGCCGCTACGCGCAGTTCTGCGAGACCTCTGCGACGGAATCCTCCCGCAATGAAATTCGCGCGCTCATCGCCGAGCGTGACGCCGAGGACTGCTACATGGCAGAGTATATGAGTCAGCACATCGGCGAGCACTTTGAAGGCACCGTGAGCGGTGTGACGATGCGCGGTGTGTTTGTGCGCCTCGAAAACAGCGTAGAGGGCTTTGTTTCGCTCGACGCGTTCGAGGGCGAGGATTTTGTGTACGACGGCCTTATCACACAGCGCAGTCCGAAGCGCGAATTGACCATCGGCACGCCGCTGCCGATTATCGTGGCTTCCGCCTACGTTGCGACCGGCAAGGTAGACTTCGTGCCGGATAAAGAGAAGCTCGACATTTAAGGTATGAAAAATTCCCCTGCATCATAAGCTTTTCCGACAGGATAAAAATGGGAGGAGAGCGTATGCGGGGAATCAAAAGGCTCATCGGCTCGGCAATGCTGGGCGTTCTGGCGCTGGCGGTTTTGTATTTTACGGCGCCGTACACCGGCGTGTATATTCCCGTCAGCCGGCTCAGCGTGGCGGTATCCGCTGTGCTTGGTGTGCCGGGCGTGACGCTGCTCGTTTTGCTGAGCCTGCTGTAAACGTATAGATGTATTGAAAAGAAAACTGCGGTTTTGCCGCAGCGGAGAGGAGTTTTAACATGTTCCTGATCAACGCAAACGTACTGGACGACAAATTCTGCCTGCGCAAGGCGGATATCGAGATCGAAGACGGCAAGATCGTGCGCCTTGAGGATTCTTTGCCGTACAAAGAGGAAGACCTCGTTGTGGACTGCGCGGGCTACACCATTGTGCCGGGCTTTGTGGACGTTCACGTGCACGGCGGCGCGGGTGCAGATTCCAGCGATGGCGACGCAGAGGGTCTGCGCAATATGGCGAAGTTTCTGCTGACGAAGGGTGTCACGTCCTTCTGCCCGACCACGATGACCGTTTCCGATGCGGAGATCTTGAAAGCGCTTGGGACGATTCGCTCCTGCATGGACGACAAGGAAGGCGCGAAGATTGTCGGCGTGAACCTTGAGGGCCCGTTCATCTCGCCGAAGAAAAAGGGCGCGCAAGGCGACGAGTTCATTCAGGCGCCGGATTACGACGTGTTTAAGAAGTATTACGATTCCTGCGGCGGCATCATCAAGCTTGTGGACATTGCGCCCGAGTGCGACGTGCGCGGCGATTTTGTAGAGAAAGCCTCGAAGCTCTGCACCGTTTCCATTGCGCACACCGCAACGGATTACGACGGCGCGGTGGACGCGTTCAAAAAGGGCGTAACCCATGCGACGCATCTGTATAACGCGATGTCCGGCCTTGCACACCGTGCACCGGGTGTCGTGGGCGCGGTGTTCGACAACGAAAACGTCTGCGGTGAGCTCATCTGTGACGGCATCCACATTCACCCGGCTGTGGTGCGCACGACGTTTAAGCTCATGCCGGAGCGCGTGTGCGTCATCAGCGACGCGATGCGTTTGAGCGGCGTGGAAGACGGCGGCCAAGGCATGCTGGGTGTGAATATGGTTACTGTAAAGGACGGCAAGGCGACATTGCCGGACGGCACCATTGCAGGCTCTGTTACGAACCTGCACGCGGAACTCAAGAACCTTGTTTCCTGGGGCATTCCGCTGGAGACCGCCGTGCGCGCCATGACGCTGACCCCGGCGGAGGAGATCGGCATGGAAAACGAGATCGGCAGCCTTGCACCCGGCAAGCGCGCAGACCTTGTTGTGCTCGATGAGAACCTCGAGATTGTCGCGGTCTACCACTGATGCTTTTGCCTTTGCCGTGCGGCCTTGACGGCGGGGCATGAGGATAGAATTAGGGAAGAACAGAAAGGAAAGAAAATATGTATTGCACAAATTGCGGAAGAAAGCTACCCGAAGACGGCTCGCCGTGCGTTTGCCGGCGGCAGCCCGCACAGCCCGAGCAGCAGACGTACACACAGCCGGTGCAGCCGCAGCAAAACTACGGCGCACCCGCGCAGAATTTTCAGGCGCCGCCGCAGTATTACGCGCAGCCGCCGGTGCAATACCCGGTGCAGCGACCGATTACACCCGTGCACGGTGTGCTGAAAAGCTTTTTCGCGTCTCCGCTGTTCCTTATTACGGCGATCCTCTTTTCGGTGAATTTGCTGTTTCAGATCATCGCAAGCCTGTTCCCGCAGGATCCGGCGTATATCGTAAATCAGATTTACAGCAACCTGCCGTATGAAATGCAGTTTATCGTTTCGCCGGGCGACCTGTACAGTGCGCTTTCGGATGCGCAGAGCGGCACCACGGTCGGTACGGTCATCGGTATGCTTATCACAGGCGGCTTAATGGCTGCCGCGTACTGGATCACGTACATATCTGCGAAAAAACCGAGTGTTCCGGCGGCAAAAACGGCCGGCCTCACCATCATGAAGGTGTTCAGCATCATCAGTCTTGTTGTGTTGAGCCTTGCGGAGGTGCTGTGCGTTGTTCTTGCCGTGATCTTCGGGGTTGCTCTTGCCGACAATGACTACGGCTACATGGATGAGATGATGATCGGTTTCTTCATCATACTCATTGCGGCCTGCATCATCGGCTTTGTTGTGCTCATTTTTGAGATCATTTACGAAGCAAAGGTCATAAAGATGCTGAACAGCGCGAAGAACGCGATGCTGACGGGCATGGTTCCGAATAAGGCTTCCATGTTTGTGGCGGTCATCTGCTTCATTTCGGCGGCGGTGTCGTTCTTCTCCGTTTTCGGCGATGCGGTGCTGTACGGCTGGATCCGTGTTCCGCTCGGCCTGACGAGCGTTGCGCTCAACGTGCTTTATGGTCTGCTTGTTCTGCAGTTTAATAAGATGCTGAAGAACGCAGGTATGGCTCGATAAAACAAAATAAGTGAACGCGACCCGCTCCCGGCCGCGGCGGGACGGTGTAGTTCCGCTGCGCGGAAGCGGGTTTTGCTTTTAGGGGACATGAAAGTATGGTGGAAAATACAACATATATCACCAAAGCGGAGCCGGCAGAGCAGCAGGAAAAGCGCGCGGAGGAAATTTTGCGGGATATGCTTTCTTCGCCGCTGTTCTTCATGTGTGCGGTATTGGTCACACTGAACGCCGTTATTTCGGTGATCGTCAGCGGTATGAACGGATTCGGCGATGTATACGGCGGTGCCGTGACGTTTACTTCGTGGGCGTTTCAGATAATCTTTACGGGAAAAGGTTACACGGGGATACCTGCGTATCCTGTATTGTCGGCGGTGCTTTCGGGTATATTCGGCACAGTAACGGCGGCAGTCTTTTGGCTTCTGTATATTGGCGCCAAAAAACGGAAGCTTTGCGGTGCGGGTTTTAAGACGATGAAAGTCGCCTTGCTTTGCCGCACGGTAGCATTTGCTGTGACGGCAGCTGCGCTGTTTGGTATCATAGTCGAATTTATCGTATATGAGATCACCACAGGGCCGAGCCCGACCGCAGATATAGTCGATTACCTTTTCGGATATTTAGGATACGGCATTATGTTTATCGGCGGCATCGTAAGTGCGTTATCAGCCGTTTGCTGTTTTATGATGGTGCGGTCGCTGCACAACTCGGAAAAAGCCGTGCGCGGGGACGGCGCGCTGCGGACGATCCCGCGCTTTGCGACTTGTATGTATTTACTTTGCGCGAAGCTGATCGTGCCGGTGATGCTCGTTGTGGTCGTGGTTATGGTTCCGACTTTTAAAATCGACGATATCGGCAAGTTATGGGTGTTTTTACCGCTCATATGCAAAGCGGCGTTGAGCGCTTTATTTGCCGCCTGCACCGTTAAATTTAATAAAATCGCCGATAAAGCGAAAGTTTAGACGTATTTAAAAGGAGATTCGGTTATGTATTGCACGAATTGTGGGAGAAAGCTCCCGGAGGACGGTTCGCCTTGCATTTGCGGGGCGCAGAACGGGAATTTCAACACGCAGCCGCCGCAGTATTTTCAGGCGCCGCCGCAGTATTACGCGCAGCCGCCCGTGCGCCCGGTCACGCCGGTACACGGGATGTTAAAACGGTTTGCATCGTCAAAGCTGTTTTTCATGTGCGCGCTGCTTTTTACGGTGCAGATGGTTGTGTCGGCGGTCTCATCGGTGATTGAGGTGTTCATGGTGCTGCAAAATCAAGCGTATCTGCTGGAACGCACGCCCGTAGGCACGAATTTCAACGTAAAGTTTAACGTAAACATTGTGCCCGTTCAAAATATTCTGGTGCTTATCGGGCTTTGGCTGCTGTACGCCTCCGCGAAGAAGACGGACACGCCGTTCATGAGCACAGCGGGCGTCACGCTGTTTAAAGTGACGGAAATTCTCCGGATCGTTGGGTGCGGTATTTTTTGCGGGATGTTGCTGCTCATCGGTCTTTTGGTGCTCCTCGCATCGAGTGGCGCCCCGAACGTGACAAATTACACCGGCTTGCCGGACGATATCGCTATTTTGATAGTGGGTATTGTTTTTGTGGTCGGTTTGCTGTTGAGTGTCCTGCTGCTTTTGTACAGCATCAAAATGCTCGGCGTGTGGACGAGCCTGCAGCGCGCGATACAGGTGGGCGTGCTGCCGAAAAAGCTGCCGGGATACGCGCTCGCTTTGCAGGGATTTTCGATTTTCTGTGATGCCGCCGCGATGATTGCGTTTTTCGTGCTGAACGCGTGGATCCTCATCCCGGGCAGCCTGTGCAGCATAGCCGCGCGGGTATATGTCATCCGCTGTATGGCGGCGTATAACCGGGAGGTTGCGGGGATGGAAGCGGGTTCTTTCTAATTGGAATCTGACAAGATTTTGAGAAAGCCAGAGCAAAACTTTTAACTACCGTTGCTGCAGGCTGCGAAAAATCTTTACAAATCTTTTTCCGTGCGCTACAATAGGGGAAAGATTGTTTTGAAATGGGGTTTTATAGATGGTGAAGATTCCCGAAAATTACACGCCGAGCCTTGGCCTTTACGAGACGCAGAAGGCAATCGGTCTGATCAAGAACGTATTTCTCGTCAAAATTTGTGCGGCGCTGCATTTAAAGCGCGTCACCGCGCCGCTGTTCGTCGACCCCTCCACGGGTCTGAATGACGACTTAAACGGTGTGGAGCGCCCGGTCGAGTTTGACATTCCGGCAGTCGGCGGCAACGCGCAGGTGGTGCATTCCCTTGCAAAGTGGAAGCGCCTTGCGTTGCATGATTACGGCTTTTACGTGGGCAACGGCCTTGTGGCGGACATGAACGCTATTCGCCGCGACGAGGAGCTCGACAATCTTCACTCCATCTATGTGGACCAGTGGGACTGGGAGAAGGTCATCGACCGTGACACGCGCAACATGGCGTACCTGGAAGACACGGTGCGCCGCATCGTCAGCGCCATCTGCGGCACGCTGGACGAATTAAAGTGGCAGTTCTCCGGCCTTTCCACCGAGCTTTGCCGCGACGTGTATTTCATCACGGCGCAGGAGCTTGAGGACCGCTACCCTGACCTCACCCCGAAGCAGCGCGAGAACGTCATCGTGCGCGAGCACCGCACGGTATTCATCGAGCAGATCGGCGGCGTGCTCAAAAGCGGCAAGCCGCACGACGGCCGCGCGCCGGACTACGATGACTGGAGCATGAACGGCGACCTGCTGCTCTGGCACGAGCCGCTTGGCATGGCGCTGGAAATCAGCAGCATGGGCATCCGCGTGGACGAAAATTCACTTGCGGTACAGCTTAAAATTGCGGGCTGCGAAGCGCGCGCGGAGCTGCCGTTCCACAAAATGCTTTTAAACGGCGAGCTGCCGCTCACCATCGGCGGCGGCATCGGGCAGTCGCGCCTTTGTATGCTTCTGCTCGGCAAAGTACATATCGGCGAGGTGCAAGCTTCCCTCTGGGACGAGGAGACCCGCCGCGTCTGTGCCGAAAAGGGCGTTATCCTGCTGTAATTGTGCTTGAAGTTGAATAAAAAGGAAGCCCTCTGCTGCGGTTCTTACTTTGCAGCAGGGGGCCTTTTCTATGCCGAAAAAATCTATAAAGACGGAAAAGTGTTTTAGCGTTCGCGGAGTTCAGCTGAATTTTTAACCGACAAAGAGGTATGCTCAGCACTTCGTCCACTTCATCAAAAGCGATTTTGGCAGGATATGCGCTAAGAAGCGGTAGAACTTATAAAATCCGCCCATGGTGCAGGCGCTTTTGCCTTTTAATCCGGCTTTCAGGGCGCAGGTCGCCATTTTTGCGGGCGACTGGTGCGGCAGCATGTCGAGCGTGCGGCTTTTATGCGTGGGGCGGTCGGCAACCTGCCAGAACTCCGTAATCATCGGGCCGGGGCACACGGCAAGGACGTTGATCTTTTTGGGCTTTAATTCCTCGCGCAGCGCGCGGGAGAAGCTTTGCACGTACGCCTTTGTGGAGCAATACACTGCCATGCGCGGCGTGGGCGCAAACGACGCGATGGACGAGATGTTCAGGATAAGCCCGCCCGTTTTCATATACGACTGGCTGTACCGCGTGACGGCGGTCAGTGCGCGGCAGTTCAAATCGATCATCGCGGTCTGGCTTTCGACGTCGCTTGTCGCAAAATCGCACAGCTTGCCAAAGCCCGCGTTATTGATGAGCAGTGAAATTTCCGGCTTTTCGCGTTCAAGCAAAGCGTTAAATTGTTTTAATGCGGCGGAGTCGGTGAGGTCGAGCGCAATGGGGCGCAGATTTTTTTCCGGGAACTGCGGCTTTAATGCTTCCAAGCGGTCTTCGCGGCGAGCGATGAGCCAATAGGTGTCGATCTCCGGGCAAAGGGTGACAGCGGCGCGTAAAAACTCGATGCCAAGTCCTGAGGAAGCGCCTGTGATCACGGCGATTTTCATAGTGACTGTCCTTTCAAAATTTTCCGATGGTTGTGTCTCCATTCTACCGCCGCTTCAGCTGCCTGTCAAACGCCTTTTTGGACAATTTGTAAATTCGCGCGAAAAAACGCAAAAAACGGTATAAATTTTCGTGAAAGTGTGGTACAATGACAATAATTACTGTGATGCGTACGCACCGTGTACGCAGAAAGGACGCATACATGACAAATCAAAGAAAAAGCATGCGCTTTATAGGCTGTCTGCTGGCAGTTTTCATGCTGGCAGTTGTTTTTTGTCTGCCGGCTTTGGCGGACAGCGCATCATCGAACACATACACGATCCCGGACACGAACATGACCGTCACAATCCCCGAGGGCGCGACGGTGCTTTCCGTCGATACCCCGGCGGGCGATGCCGCGTGGAGCAAGGCAGGCATTTTGGACGCGAGCGAAAAGATCAAGGAAATGCAGAAAAACGGGACCACGGCGGAGATTATTGCGGCAAACGGCGATACCATAGCCGTAGCGGAGAAATCTTCCGATTACGCGAACTCCGTTTTTAACCTCAATAATCTGGATGAAAAGGGCAAGAAGGATTTTTTGAAATACATGGAGCCGTCTTCCATGGACGGCAGCACGACCGGCACCATCACGTGGTACGACCACGCACAGATTCCGTTCTTTATGATCGACATCTGTGCGGAGAATATCAAGGAGGAGGGACCCGTGTACGAGCGCCTCTATGGTACGCTGTACGACGGCAAGATTGTTTCGTTTGACCTCTTCGGCGATACAAAACAAATCTCGGAGGAGACGGACGCATTCATGCGCGCCGTGGTCGATTCCGCCGTCATCTCTGCCTTTGCGGAAGCACCTACGATTGAAAACGGTTTGAGCAGACAGAGCGCTGTGACGCTCGGCGCAGTGGGCGTGCTCATTGTGCTGCTCATCGTTTACTTTGTGACGGCGCACAGCCGCAACAAGCGTGAAAAGCAGCTTAGAAAAGAGACGGCGGATCGCCTTGCGGAATACCGCCGCTCGAAGCAGGACGACGAATCCGTCGGTACGGGCGCGTTGCGTTTTGTAAACGAGACCGATCACGACGACGCGGCAATCAAGACGTTCGCGAACTATCAGGCGTATCACTTGCAAATTTTCATGCCGGTGTTCACGGTCGTTTTGAGCGTCATCGCGCTGTACGTCGTGTGGCAGCTCGGCAATTTCGACAGCAACTGGTGGGTCATGCTACTGCTTATCGGCTTTGCGATTTACAGCCTTTATAAGCTTGCGACGGCTTCCACCAACACAGCAAAGGTGCTTATGCGCTCCTACGGTAAGCTGCGCAGCCGCCGCGCCGCGTACTATTTCTACGATGGCGACTTCCGTATCACGGGTTTACAGGCTTCTAACCTGCACCCGTATTTCCAGATCAGCCGCATGTATGAGACGAATGAATACTTCTATATGTATTTCGGCGAGGGCAATACGTACTTTATCCGCAAGGACGGCTTTAAGCAGGGTGACGCCGATGCGTTCCGCACCTTTATGAAGGAAAAGCTCGGCAAGCGCTTTAAGTAAAAGCAACAAATAAACAACAAAATAATAGGAACGCGCAACAAATGAAAATCGACCGCGCGGGCTTTATGCGGTATAATGGGGGCGCTTTGAAAGCGGCCCCGAAAGAGAGGATTCCTTACATGATCGGTATTATCGGAGCGATGGAGATTGAGGTCGCGGGCATCACCGCGGCGCTGACAGACCATAAAACGGAAACGCTGTGCGGCGTTACGTTCCACACGGGCAAGCTGAACGGCACGGACGTTGTCGCCGCAAAATGCGGCGTGGGCAAAGTGAACGCGGCCATGTGCACGGCGGCGATGATCCTCAACTACGCGCCGTCCGTCGTCATCAACACGGGCGTTGCGGGCGGCATCGGCGAGGGCGTGAAGATCGGCAATATGGTCGTTGCGTCCCACACCGTGCAGTACGATTACGACACCACCGCCATCGGCGAGCCGAAAGGCTTTGTAATGATCGGCAGTGAGGGCGTTGTGCAGCTGCCGACGAGCGCGAAGCACAATGCGGTGCTCGAAAAGTACGCCGAGAAGATCTACAACGGCGTGCACACGGGCGTCATTGCGACCGGCGACCGCTTTGTGGCGGATCCCGCCTTCTGTTTGCAGCTGAAAGCCGAGTTCGGCGCAATTTCCTGCGAGATGGAGACCGGCGCTGTGGCACAGGTGTGCGCAGTGAATAAAACGCCGTTCTGCGGTCTGCGTGCCATCTCCGATAACGCGAACGACGAGGGCAGCGTCGATTTTGAGACGTTTGCAAAATCCTCTGCGGAAAAGTGCATCGAGCTTTTGAAAGATGCTGTGGGTGAGCTGAACGAAGTGCAGTAAGACAGTTTGGTTTAGAGCGAAAGGAAAGAATGTATGCAGAACAAATATCTTGCCATGACCCCGCCAATGGGTTGGAATTCATGGAACACCTTTACATGGAACATCAACGAAGACCTCGTGTGCGGCGCAGCAGACGCTCTGTGCGCAAGCGGCCTTAAAGATAAAGGCTATGAGTACGTCGTCATCGACGATTGCTGGAGTCTCAAGCAGCGCGACGAAAACGGCCGCCTTGTGCCGGATCCGGAGAAGTTCCCGCACGGCATGAAGGCTGTGGCGGACTATGTGCACTCGAAGGGCCTCAAATTCGGCATGTACTCCTGCTGCGGCACGCACACCTGCGCGGGCTACCCGGGCAGCTTTGAGCATGAGTTCGTAGATGCCGAGACGTTTGCTTCCTGGGGCGTCGATTACCTTAAGTACGACAACTGCTATAAACCGAAGCACATGGACGGCGAAGTGCTCTACAAGCGCATGTCCCTTGCGCTGCGCAACTGCGGCAGAGACATCGTGCTTTCCGCCTGCAACTGGGGCAACGAAGACGTGCACAGCTGGATCAGAAGCTCCGGCGCACAGCTGTTCCGCTCCACGGGCGATATTCAGGATAACTGGGAATCCGTAAAGAACCTGTTCCTCTCTCAGCTCGATAAGACGGCGTTCAGCGGCCCGTACTGCCACAACGACATTGATATGCTCATCGTCGGCATGCACGGCTCCAGCAACAACGAGTTCATCGGCAACATCGGCTCCTGCTCCGACCTCGAATACCGCTCGCACTTCGCACTGTGGGCCATCATGGGCTCCCCGCTGATGATTGGCTGCGACGTGCGCAATATGACCGATGTGACGCTTGAAACGCTCGGCAACGAAGACCTCATCCGCATCAACCAGGATATCGAGTGCCGCGCGCCGTACTGCATCCGCCAGTGGAACAACCCGGAGAACGTCATGGCGCTCGTAAAGCCCCTTTCCGACGGTTCTCTTGCCATCTGCTTCGTAAACTTCGGCGATAAAAAGAGCGAAATGTCCCTGCAATTCTGGGATATGGGCATCTCTTATGCGGAGAACATCGGCCTCTCCTTCTACAACTGCTATACAAAGCAGGATGAGGGCAAGTTCGCCGAGCGCTACGTGGCGCAGGTGGAACCGCATGACACCATGGTGTTCATTGCAAAGCCCGTGAAGCTGAAATAATGGCAAACTACAAAACCTGCCGCACCTGCGGCGCACCGCTCCACGATGACGACATCGCCATTTACCGCAAGCTCGTCTACCGCGGCGCGGAGGACTTTTTGTGCATACAGTGCCTTGCGGATTATTTCAAGTGCCCGAAAGAGGAAATTGAAAAGCGCATCCGCTATTACCGCGAAAGCGGCGTGTGCACGCTGTTCCGCTGATTCTATCCCGTAAATTAACACCGCCGGAGGATTTTTTTGCCTTCCGGCGGTTCGGCGTTTTCATTTATAAGAAATCCATTTCGCAAAAAGGAGATACCACTATGGCCGATACCATATCTGTCAGTATCATCATCACGTTTGCAGCAGAGCTGCTGTTTTCGCTTGCGCTGCCCATCCTTGCCCTTGTCATCTGGAAAAAGAAGGAGGGCACAGAGCTTCGCCCGGCGTGGATCGGCGCGGCAGCCTACTTTGTGTTCGGCATGGTGCTGGAGCAGATCATCAATGCTGCTGTGCTCGGCACGGGCAGCTCCGCCGTTTCCGCGTTCCTGCTCGGCCACCCGTGGCTTTATGCCGTGTACGGCGGTCTTTCGGCCGGCATTCTGGAGGAGACCGCACGCTTCCTCGTATATAGAACGATGCTGAAGGACAGCGTGGGCCGCGAAAACGCTGTTACGTTCGGCATCGGCTTCGGCGGGCTCGAGTGCATCATGGTGCTGGGCCTCACGGTGCTCTCTACGCTCATGATGTCCATCTCGTTCAATAACATGGGTGCAGAGGCGTTTGCCGCGCAGTATGTGAACTCGGAGTACCAAATCGTCCTTGAGACCATCGCGGAGATCAACGCCATCAGCCCTCTTGCCGGCGTGATGAACTGCGTGGAGCGCGCCGCGGTGTTCGCACTGCAAATTGAGCTTTCCGTTTTGATGTTCAGCGTGGTGCGTTCGCAGAAATTCTGGCTGTATCCCGTCAGCATCCTGCTGCACGCGGTTGTTGGCTTCCTCGCAGCGCTGTATCAGACGAACGTGCTTACCTCCGTCTATCTTTTGGAGGTGCTGCTCGTTGTGTACGCCGTGGCGGTCTTCTTCCTCGCGCGTAAGGTCTACGGTGAGCTGCCCATGGAAAAACCGCGCGAGCTTGACCATTTCGGCAGAGTGATTAAGCGCAAATGAGTTTAGAGGCTACGGCAAACTCCTTATGCGCGCGGCGCTGACCGAAGCCAAAAACGCGGGCAAAGGCATCAAGCTCGACGTCGATTCCGAAAACCCGCCCGCCTTAAATTTATACCGCTCTTTCGGCTTTGCGCTGAGCTTTGAAGTGGAATACTGGCGTGTGCCCGTGCACGACTGCCTGTAAAAAATGACCCCCGCATTCTTGTGTGTTAACGAGAATGCGGGGCGTTTAAATTCAACTTATTGCACAAAAAGCCGCATTTTTCCCGTGATGCCGCTCGCGGGCAGCGTCATATACATCGAAAAGAAATCCTGCATACGCTGTGCAAGCGTGTTGCAGACGAACACCTCTACATCGTTTTCGCCCGCCTTTACGGCTTTCGTAATATCCCAGCGGTACGGGCGGCAGATGCGCTGCCCCATGTCCTTGCCGTTTACGAACAGCTGTGCCGTTACGCCGACATTTTCAAATTCAAGCTCTACGTGTGCCGTATCGTTTATGTTGAGCTTTGTTTTATACCGCATTTCGCCGGAGAACTCCGTTTTACCGTTTTTGCCCGTGATGTTAAAAAGCTTCGAGTTTTTACGGAACGGCCTGAATTCCGTCGCCTTGCCCGTCTCACGCAGGTCAATGTCCCACAGCGTCTCAATCTCTGCCATATGCAGACCCTTGAATTTCTCCGGAAAGCCTGCCCACTCGTCATCCGTAACGCCGCCGAAAATGAGGATCACCGATTGCCCCGCTTCAAGTGCGAGTTCGACTGTGCCGTCTTCCGTCTCGCCACGCGTATAGACACCGTTTAACAGATTTGCCGCGATGTATTTGCCGCTGACGGGCAGCGAAAGCGTCTCCTGTACGGCGTACGGTGCTTCGTTGAAGACAAAGAAGCTTGTCTCTTTGCCGCGCGTGAACTTCGCAATGCGCAGCAGGCGCTCCTTTGCGTTGTATTCGTGCGTGAGGCCGCTTTCCTTGATGTGCGCTGCAAGCTTTTGAAGCGAGACGATCTCGTTTTCACCGACATTTACGCAGTCCGGTGCGTAATCGACAAAGAATACCGGCACGCCTGCGTTTTTGAGCTCTTCGCAGATTTTTGCAAAGCGATCCGGCAGCTTTCTGCACGCCGGCACGACGAGGTATTTGTACCCGCGCCCAAAGCGCCCGTTGTTCTTTTCCGCCGTTTCCAGATAATCGAGCGGCACGATGTCGTAGGAAATCTGCGCGTCATAGCACGCTTTTGCAGGCTTTTGCGTCAGCATGGCGCTTGATTTGTCCATCCACTCGGCTTCCGCGTGGTATAAAATTGCGCCGGAGGCTTCCATATCTGTGCCGTACAGATAGTGCGCCGCGCGGTTCACGTAGTGCATCAGCTGCGTGAAGCCCGCAAACTGCGGGTCGTTGCCGTCTGCGCCAAAGTGCGGCGGACAGTCGCGGTCGGGGAAGAAATCGTCAAATGCGTGCGGCACAAAGTGGTTTACGCCGCGCACAAGCAGGAAGTCCATCAACCATTTCATGACGTTCGCGCCTTCTGCCCAACCGTATGCGCCGAACACCTCACACATGGCGCGGCCGTTCATGTTCGGATTTTGCCGCGCGTGCGAAGCCGCAAGCTGCCCCAAAACGTAGTGGAAGAATTCGCCGTCCACCATGCCGCCCGAGACGAGCGCCGCCGTTTTGTAGTCGGCCATGCCGGGCATTACCTGGTGCAGCACAATGTCTATGCCACTCATGTCCTGCCCGTCGAGCCCGCGGAAGTAATGTCCCGCACTGCACCCAAGACGCGCGTGCGCGTTCATGTCTTCAATCAAATGCCCAATGTATTGCACACCGTGCGCACGGCACCAATCGCCGAGCGGATAGGAGAAATTCTCTTTCCAAAGCAACGTCACGGCGTCCATGTACGCAAGGCGAATTTCCGCGGTCAGCTCGTCATGCGCATACCACAAAATCGGCAGATAGAGCGTCGGCTCGTCGATGCCGTCTTTTGCCATGTGCACGGCGGCCGCGTCGCGCCACGGCAGCATCACGCCGGGCTGGCCAACCGAACGATTATAAATACCGGTGTCGTACCCCGTCATGCCAAAGTGCGGCGCGTCAAAGCCCGGCTCATCGGAGAAAAATCCCGCGAGCGTGTTGCCGAAATACTTTGCATAGTGGTCGTAATGCGGCTCGTACACGGCTTCAATGAGCTTGTGCACCGATTCTTTTGAGAGCATGTCGATATAGTACTTTTTGTTTTCTTCGCCGCTGAACGTCTCAAACACGAAAAATACGCGGTAAAGCCCCTCGGGCACACTGAAATATACGAATTTATCCTCCGGCTGCACGTCAAGCGCAATCGGTTCGCCGGTCAGCTCTTCATCTTTGCCCGTGCGGCGGAACAGCACGGCGGAAATGAGCTTTTCCTCCGGCGTGTGCATTGGCACCAAGACGGACGCTTCCGCCATGGGCCCCATCACGTCCACATGCGATTCCCGCAGGAATTTTCGACGCAGGTTCAGGTCTTCGTGCTCTAAAGCACCGTTTGCGTAGCCCGTCGGGAAATGCTTATCGTCGAGAATCCACACGCGCATGCCGCGCTTTTCGGCTTCCGCCAAAATAATGTCCATCGTCTTCCACCACGCGTCCTCGCAGAAGTGTTCATACGGGCGCGATTCCACACAAAATGCGCGGCAGCCGCTCTCATAGATCTTCTGCACGCGTGCGGGAATCTCCGCGTCGTGCCCGTCGTGCTGCCAGAAAAACGGCAGCAGGTAGTTTTCCGTTTTATTTTCCAGTATACTTTTCAAAATTGGTTCCATTTAAATTCCCCCAAAAGAGTTTTACAAATAAAGCTGTATCGACGCCATCGCGTACACGGCGAGGTAATATAGGATCAGCGCACCGTTTTTCTGTGTGCCCGTAATGCCGCAGATGAAATCCCGCGCAACGAACAAGTCCGAAATGCAGAACGCCGCTGCACCCAACGCGAACAGTATCCACTGTGTCGAGACAGCAAACGGCAACGTGCCCGCCATAGCTGTCATGAACGAAAGCACGAGCGGATACAGCACCATCGGGAGCAACATAGAGCCAAGCGAATGCAGATATTGCCGGAAAATCAGCGCAATGATGCCGTAAATGATCAAAGCCGCAACGACCGTGCCCCATCGAAACCCGCCGAGCTGTGCAATATACCCGATAAGCACAAGGTGCGCGAGTCCGAACGAGATCACGCCGAAGCGAAAATCGCGCTCGATGACAAAATCCGCGATGCAGCAGAATAAAAGTGCCAAAGCGAGCAGCCACGCGTTCGCCGGGCGATTAAACAACACGATGCCGAGCACCGCCGTGATGACCGCTACAAACGTTGCGCCGCACTTTGCGGCTGAGCGCCACATCGTGCTGCCGAACGAGCGCGTGGCATTATAGATGTAACAGAACGAAAGCATCATCGGCAATGAGATGAGTGGCCAAAGCACACGAAACACGCGCATAAAAACGCCTCCTTTTCCACAATTATAACAAACGTCCCCGCAAAATCAAGCAAAATAAAAGCCGTCGGCAGAGGATCGGCAAAATCCACTGTCGGCGGCGTGTTGACTTGTCAAATATTACCCATGAAAGCCGTAGCTGATGCACCAGAAGACGCACACAACGGCAAGCACGATGCACTGCACGATGAGCAAAGCACGGGAAATGGTGCGCTTATTGATGCCGGAGTTCGGGGAGAAGCTCCAAACGGCAGCCATGATAAGTCCCAAAACCGGAACGAGCTGGATGAGGAACATCATCACGCACTCGGAAACGGAAAGCGCAATGGTGTTTTCCGGCAGATATTCCACGGCGCGGCCGGGTCTGGAGGAAGCCTGCACAGCGTTATCATACAAAACCGGTGTTACGCCCTGGTTATAAACCGTTGCGCAGGGGGTCTCGATATCGGAACGAATTCTTTCCGGGTCCCTCGGCTGTATATTTTTTGTATAGGTTTCATTGAGCATCATAAAAGGTCTCCTCCTTATAAAACTGACGGTTCAAGTAAAAAGTGTTTTTATCTCGCGGACATCTTTCCGCGTTTCTTTCTGTATACAGAATAACATGAAAAGGGCATTTTATCAAGTATTATCTAAAAAAATGTAAAGTTTATTGCGCTGCTTACGCTTTAAATGCTTAAATTGTTCACAGCATATACGCAATTTGTCCGCGGTATAAATACACTTTGCAACTTGATAAACCCAGTAATTCATGCTGTTTTAAAATTGACCTTATTATACGGCAGTTTTTGAGAAAGAAGGAAAAAATATGCAGCTTTGCAGTGTAAAAGCTCCATGCGAAGTCTGACCCCGGGCGGGTCCGCATGGAGCGATTAGCCGTCCGCAGATTTTGCATTTTTAACACGAATTTTTTATTTTTGTTAAGAAGGAGCAAAGGCTCATACAATTTCATTTTAAAATTTCAAAAAAGTTTTCTGCATTCAAATTTTCCCCGAAGCTTTGGGATAAACCCGCGCGCACGGCATTAGGCCCGTTTCTGCGCCTGTGGTCTACGCAGACGTTTTCCGCGCTCGGCAGCTCTATGACAAGCTTTGCGCTCGGCATTTGGGCGTATGAGCAAAGCGGCTCGGCGCTCAGCACCGATGTGCTCTGCGTGTGGTGCGTGGGCGCGGTGCTCGGCTGGCTGCCCATTCCGCTGATGAACGCCAACTTAGACGTGCTGTTCCGCACCCACATTCCCGTGAAGATGCAGGGCCGCGTTTACGCCGCGCGCAATTCGCTGCCATTTTAATTTTGCAGAGGGAGCTTTGTCCTGCTGAAAAGATAGGATAATAGCAAAATTCTTAGACGGAACAATACTGCATGATTTAATGATATTTTGCGGTAGGGAGCCTTTCCTTTTTATAGTTTATAAACAGCTTCGTATTAAAACTGCATAATCCTTTATGGGATAATTTGACAGGGATTCCAAAGTTAAGATTAAATGTTGACAAAATGGTATGATATTGTTAAGATTACAAGTAAGGAAAGCGTTTGCGTACTAATTGCGCAAATCGTGCAAGCAGTACAAATATGGTTGATATGAAAGGGGCGGCTATGCGGCAAAAAACAATAACGGCAGACAAAAAATATCTGTTGATCCCGGTTGGGAATGTGAAAGGCTGGACGATACCGGCAGAGTCTATACAGTATCTGAGCATCTATCAAAACGGGAGCCTTGTGGAAGAATATGAAGTATGCTTGGATGCTTCACCGCGTTGCTGGTCCTGTCTGTATTTGGAACGGTATGCGGGTGAAACATTGGAATTGCGCCTTGAAGGCGGAGACGAATCACTTATCGAGCTTTTAGAGGTTTCGGATACGCTGAAAGATGCGAATACGCTTTACAGGGAACCGATGCGTCCCCTTGCGCATATTACGCCGATGCATGGATTTATGAATGACCCGAACGGTCTGTTTTATTTGAACGGTAAGTATCATTGTTTTGCACAGCTGAATCCGTACGGTCTTGGTGTTGGCAATACGCATTGGATGCACATGGTAAGTTCGGATCTTATGCACTGGCAAGAGCTGCCGTATGCGCTGCTTCCGGATGAAACAGGGCGTATGTATTCCGGCTGCGGTGCGGTAGATCTGCAAAATACCTCCGGGCTGGGAAAAGACGGGATACCGCCGGTTTTTCTGTTCTATACACCTGCGGGAAGTAAATCGCGCTGGAGCAGAGGGAAATACTTTGAGATCGCCGCGGCAGTCAGCACAGATGGCGGAATGCACTTTGAAAAATACGCGCAGAACCCGATCGTGCAGCATATCGCATATATGAACCGCGATCCGAAAGTTGTGTGGGACGATCAGAACCAAAACTGGGTCATGGTGATCTTTTTGGACAATGACCGCTATATGTTCCTCTATTCGGATGATCTGCTGCATTGGGAACAGGGAGAAACAATCAGGATACGGGGGAGCGCAGAATGCCCGGATCTGTTCAATTTATCGATCGACAACGATATGACGCAGAGAAAATGGGTGCTTTGGGGCTCTACGGATAACTATATAATCGGTCATTTCGATGGGCGTCATTTTGTTCCTGAAACGGACGTGATTGAAGGTCCCACGCATCGGATTGATTCAGCGTACAGCCTGGAGGCGCGCTCAACGGGCGGATATGCGGCGCAGACTTTCGCGAACTTGCCGAACGGACGCGTGATCCAAATTTCGTGGATCCGGACAATCGTTTCTCAGGGACCGTTTTCAAGCTGTTTGAGTATACCGAATGAACTGCGGCTTGTTTCAACAGAACAGGGATCGAGGCTCACGGTAAAGCCGGCTGCGGAGGTGAAAGACTTGAGAGAATGCAGCTATTCGTTTGTTGGACGCGGATTGGAGGAATTTGAACGTATCCCGCGAGAATACCTCGGTGAAGCGATGGATATGACATTCAGATTCAGTATGAAGCCGGATAAGCTGATTGCGTTTTCCGTGCGCGGCGTGCTGATTGTATATGATCCGAAGATCGAGCGCCTTTTGCTGCCGGTGGGAGCATATAAGCTTGCGTTGAAAGACGATACGTTCGAACTGCGCGTTGTGACGGACCGCTGCTCCGTTGAACTTTACGCGGATGACGGAAAGTTCAACCTAACGTTGGCGACGGTACCGGACCCGACCAATATTTCGATACTTCCGGTCTTGTTGGATCCGGGTATTGGGATAGATTTTGAAGTTCACAAATTAAAAAGCATGTGGGAATAATAAGGGAGGTCTACAGTTTATGTTTGAAAAGGAAAGCTTTTATCCGTCAGCTGCATTGAATTGTGCAATCACAGATACCTCGGTCAGCTTTGATCCGCAGCTTCCGCTCGGCAATAAAGCAGGAACATCACTGAGTCCGGAAAGTGACAGATTGATTCCGCCGGGCATTATGATGTTAAAAGACGGGAAAATGCGCCTGAGCTTTATGGCGCCGGGGGCACAAAGCGTTACGGCAGAAGTACACCGTAAGATCTATACATTGGAAAAAGACGATGACGGCGTTTGGAGCACGGTTGCAGATGGCGGCTGCGGCGGATTCTGCCCGGTCGTATTCCGTGTAGACGGTGCGGAGGTGCTCAATCCTATGGCGCCTATCGGGTTTGGCGCTTCAAGACCCATAAACTATGCGGATATTCCGCAGCCGGATGAAGACTTTTATCTGTGCAAAGATGTTCCGCATGGTTCGGTCGTGCAGGAATATTATTATTCGGCGACGACCGGAACGATGAAGAGCTGCCTTGTTTATACGCCAGCCGGTTATATGAAAGAAATTTCCGGCGAATATCCGGTGCTGTATCTGCAGCATGGTCACGGTGAAAATGAACAGTGCTGGGTACATCAGGGGCGCGTGAACTTTATTATGGATAACCTGATTGCTGCCGGAAAAGCGGAGCCGTGCATCGTAGTTATGAATAACGGTATGGTGCAGAAGAATGAAAACGGCGTACGTGTATTGGATCAGACGAGGATTGAGCGACTTCTTTTGGAGGACTGTATCCCGTTCATCGAATCGCATTACCGTGTGCGAACGGATAAATGGAGCCGTGCCATGGCGGGTCTGTCGATGGGATCCATGCAGACGAGCATCGTGACCATGAAGCATCCGGATATGTTCGGGTATGCCGGCGTATTTAGCGGATTTGTCAGTCCATTCAATAAAACAAATGCAGAAAATTCTTATATTCAATTGTTAGATGACCGTGAAAAATTCACGCAGTCCTTTAGAGTGTTTTTCCGTGCTTGCGGAGACGAAGATCTTGTTGCGCTCGAGCGATTTGAAGCGGATCGTGCTTTGTTTGAAGAAAAGGGGCTTGCGCCTGCAGAAAACTCGGTACATGTAGAAAAAATGTATCCTGGTGAACACGAGTGGAATGTCTGGCGTATGTGCCTGCGTGATTTTGCTCAATATTTGTTTCGTGAATGATACTTTTTTCTTTGAATACCGATAAAAATCGGGATGCAGCTGCGCCGTTAATCGCAATTTTGTGCCGTGTAGGTATGGACTGAGCTGCAGCCCTTGTGAAAGCGTATGAGGGAAAGTTGACATGGCTCCGGGTATATGATAATATAGTGTTATTATATATTACATATTGCATTAGTCGGTCAAATTCTAATAGGCGCGGCATGGAGTAGCTGGAGGTTTTGATATGGCAACACTCAAGGATGTGGCAGAGAAGGTCGGTGTATCCATTACAACGGTCTCTCGGGTTATGAATGGTCGGGGAGCGATCAGCCGGGAAACAAGAGATAAGGTTTTTGCGGCAATGAAAGAACTCAATTATTTTCCGAATGAGATGGCTCGTTCGCTTGGCAATAAGTCCAGCCACTTGATCGGTTTGATCGTACCCTATATTGATCACGCTTTTTTTGGCATCCTGACAGCTGCTATTGAGGAAGCCTGCTATAAATCCGGGTATAAGCTTTTTTTCTGCACATCCGGCGGAAACCCAAATCGAGAGCGCGAGCTTTTTACGATGCTGTGTGCGAACAATGTTGCAGGCGTTTTGGTTTGCAGCCGTATTACGGATGAATCTCTGTATATGCAGACGGATGTACCGATCGTTACCATTGAACGCATGATCGAAGACGTACCCTCTGTTTCCTGCGATAATTATAAGGGCGGTGTACTTGCGGCACAAGAGCTGCTGCTCGCAAGCGGCTGTAAGTCACCGCTCCTATTCGGCAACAGGATTATATCGAATCAGCTTCCGGCATCTCTGCGATACAAGGGATTTCAAGATGCTTGTGCAAGGAACGGCTCGCCCTGTTCGGAGTATTATATCGATGCAGAGGACCTGTTTGGAAAAAACCTTGGTGAGGATGTTTACAAAGCCTTAAAGCAATTTCCTGAAACAGACGGTATTTTCGCGACCAGCGATGTCCTTGCTGCACGCATCATGAACACATTGAATGATGCGGACGAAGCCGACACTTTTGGCCGTATCCCGGTCATTGGGTTTGACGGTGTTGATATTTCCGCTTATTGTGAGATCAGCACGATTGCGCAGCCTATACGCCAAATGGGTGCGCTTGCGGTGCAGATACTGATCCAACGCATAAACGGTCAAATTGTCCCGGAGCGTTCTATTCTTCCGGTTTCTCTTATTCGCCGTAAGACCTCCGGCACGAATTTTGTGAAAGCATAGGCATTAAATACGCCATATACGTAAAACAAAAAATCGTATGATTTTAGACATCGACCTGAAGATCGATGTCTTTTTTTGTGTCCGCTAAGAGACGAAACGGATTTCCTAGTCATGTAAGAAGAGATATAACCGGCCTTACTCACAGATCCGAGAATTTGCGAACGGAAAAAAGGCTTTATCGTTATCGGAAAAACGAAGGGAAGTCATATATCTGCTTTGATGATTATAAATAATGCATTTGTGAAACCGTTTGCACACACAATAAAATGTTGCTTCTGCTAAAAAATCTTTGAAATTCCAAAGTTGAATGTGCTGCTATGATGCAAAATCACAATATATACAAAAATATGATGAAAACTTTGGTGCAAAATTTGTTGACAAACTATAAACAACGTGATAATATTGCAGCATAAAGCAAACGTTTGCGCAAGTATTGCGCGAGCGAGGAAAAACAAAATTTAACGGAGGTACAAAATGTCAACGAAAAAGATTTTGGCAGTTCTACTGGCGCTGTTCGTCCTTGCAACTGCAGTATCCGGCTGTGGGAACAGCGGGAGCAGTTCTGCAGACAGTCAATCTGGAAGCAGCGCGACATCTGAAAACAGCGCCTCTACTGAGGATACAGCCTCTACAGACGGCGAAGTTCCAACCATTTCCCTGATGGTTGTCTGTGGCACGACGCCGCCGGATGCAGATGCGGTTGCGGAAAAGCTCAGCGAGATTACACGCGAAAAGATCGGCTGCAACGTTGAGTTTATTACGATGGAGATCGGCAACGTTGCCCAGCAGCTCAATCTTCTCCTTTCCGGCGGTGATGATACACTCGATGTATTCATGGCAGGCATTTCCGTTCCGTACAGCACAATTGTCAACAATGGTCAGGCCCTTTCGCTTGACACACTTATGGAGCCTTATGCGGAAGAAGTGAAAACAGCGCTTGGTGAAAAAGTGTATGAATCCGGTCGTGTCAACGGCGAGCTTTACGGTATCGGCCGTCTGCTGGATCAGGCCTCCACAACTTGCTACAACCTTCGCAGCGACATTGCCGAGGAATTCGGCTACAAGAACGGCGATAAGGTTGACCTTGCGGAGCTTACCGAGCTTTTCGGCAAGGTCCGTGAGAAGTATCCGGATACACCGCTTATCGGTCCGATGAACGGCGTACCGAGCATTGGAGATTCCCGAATCGATTCTCTTGGCAACAAGCTTGGTGTTCTGGATAACTACGGCCAGGATACCACGGTTACGAATTATTATGAGAGCGCCGGCTATGAGGAGCTCGTAGGCTACTTCAAGCAGTGGAAAGAGATGGGCTGCTACATGGCGGATATTCTGAATGTCACAGATGCGCCGATCGATTACATCCCGTCCGGTAAGGCATTTGGCTGCTTTGCAAGTCACTTCAGTGCCGAGATGAACGGTATCTGGTCTTCTCAGAACTTCGGTACCGATATCGCTTCCCTCCAGATCTATGAGGATGCGGTCGCGATCACGCCGGGGGCCTATGAATGCATCAACCCGGCCACGAAGAATCCGGAAGCTGCAGCAGCTCTTATCTACTTGATGGCGACCGATCCCGATGTTGAAAATCTTCTGATCAACGGTATTGAGGGTCAGCACTATCAGGTGCTCGAGGATAATACGGCTACATACGTTGACGGCAAAGACATTTCTACCACAGGCTGGTGCCTTGGTTATTCTTGGACGGCATTAAACTCTACGATTTCCATTCCGTTTGAATATCCTGCAGACTATTACGATCGTATGCTTGCAGCCAACAAGAATGCACAGCAGTCCAAGGCTTTTGGTTGCCAGTTCGACCTTACAGGCGTTTCGGATGCGGTCTCCGCTTGCACGAATGTCGTGAACCAGTATGAGAATGCATTATCCGGCGGTGCCGTTGAAGATTTCGATGCAACGCTCGCACAGTTCCAGCAGGGACTTCGTGATGCCGGTATCGATGAGATTGTTGCGGCAAAACAGGAACAGCTCGATGCATTTCTGGCAGGCTGATTCTGAAATAAAATGATATAATTATAAGGCTGGGTCTGCTGCATAAACTAGAAATATGTACGCAGACCCGGTTCTATTTCAGAATAAAAGCGTCGCCGTAAGGCTTATATGCGGTTTGTTCCTCCCCGGTATCTATTTCATTTTCAGACATGTATCAAACGGAAAGACAAGAGGTAATAAAATGTCAAATTCTACAAGTCAGAATAGACAAGGGAAAATTAAGAAAAAAGGCAGCTGTACACGCAATCTCCCGCTGTATCTTTTGATGATTCCCGGTCTTCTTTATCTTATCATCAACAATTATCTGCCGATGTTCGGCCTGACCTTTGCATTTAAGAAAATCAACTATACAGTCGGTGTGTTTGATAGCCCATGGGTGGGTCTGGATAACTTCACCTATCTTTTTAAGACAAGTGACGCCTTTGTAATCTTCCGCAATACACTTTGCTATAATCTGGCATTTATCGTACTCGGTACGATTTTGGCAATCGTTGTGGCGATTTTCCTTGAGCAGGTACGCACGAAAATGCTGCGTGTTTATCAGACGAGCATTCTGATTCCGTATCTTCTGTCCATTACGGTTGTCAGCTATCTGGCATTTGCATTTCTCAGCTCGGATAACGGTTTTATCAACAATTCAATCTTAAAGCTGCTCGGTATGGACGAGATCAGCTGGTACTCCTCGCCGAAATACTGGCCTTTTATCCTCACGTTCATTTATCTGTGGAAAAGCTTCGGCTATTCGTCTATCCTCTATTTTGCGACTCTGATCGGCATCGACGATTCTTATTATGAGGCGGCGGTTATTGATGGTGCTTCCACATGGCAGCAGATTCGTCACATCACGCTCCCGTGCCTCAAGACCACAATCATTACGTTGGTTATTATGCACATCGGCAGAATGTTCTATTCGGATTTCGGTCTGTTTTATCAGGTGCCGATGAACAACGGTCTTCTGTTCAGTGTAACAAACACAATTGATACGTATGTTTACCGCGGACTCCTGCAACTCAACGATGTTGGTCGTTCCTCGGCAGCCGGTTTCTTACAGTCTATTCTCGGTTTTGTTCTGGTTATGATTACGAATATGATTACGAGAAAGATCGATAAAGAAAGCGCGTTGTTCTGATTATACGGGAAAGGGATGATACTATGATTACCACAAGTAAGTCTGCTAAAATTATACCGCATATTGTTCTGATAATCTTAACGTTGGTGTGCTTGCTTCCGCTCTTGCTCCTGTTGATGGCATCCCTCACGGATGAACAAACACTTATGCTGAACGGTTATTCCTTCTTTCCGGAAAAATTCAGTGCGGATGCTTATACGTATATCTTTAAAACAGGAAAAACGGTTTTGCGCGCGTATGGCATTACCTTCTTTGTAACGGCAGTCGGTACAGTCTGCAATGTATGCATGACGGTATGCCTGTCTTATCCGCTTGCACGCCCGGGCCTCAAAGGTCGAAATGCAATTGCATTCTTTGTGTTCTTTACGATGCTTTTTAACGGCGGTCTCGTGCCGACGTATATTATGTATTCGCAGTTCTTTCATATTCGCGATACGATCTTTGCCCTTTTGATCCCGAGTTTTCTGATGAGCCCGTTTAACGTAATTCTAATGCGCAATTACTTTAAAACGAATATCCCGGATGCAATCATCGAAGCCGCAAAGCTGGACGGCGCAAGTGAACTGCGTACGCTCGTCAACGTCGTATTGCCTATGTCAACACCGATCATCGGAACGATCGGTCTGATGTCCGGTCTGGCTTACTGGAACGACTGGACGAACGGTCTGTACTACCTTGTAAAACGTACGGATCTGTACAGTATTCAGAACGTTCTGACGAATATGCTTAACAACATTCAGTTTCTCAAAACCGCAACGCAGCTGCAGGGCATCAATATTGAAATGGGTACACTTCCGAGCGTCAGCATCCGTATGGCAATCGCAGTTGTGGCTGTTATCCCGGTCATGATCGTGTATCCGTTCATTCAGAAATCCTTCGTCAAAGGCATCGTCATTGGCGGCGTCAAGGGTTGATAAAAGGAAGACAGAACATGTCTGATTGGAAAAAATACATGGAACAAAGTGATGCTTACGCAGCATCGCTCTGTGAAAAGGAGCATAAAGTCTACGATGTAGATCCTTATGTTATGGTTTTTGAAGATGAAGATGTGTCCGGTATTTTCCATATCTATTATGATGCACACAGCAAGGGCGCAAGTGCGTGGATGCACCTGATTGTCGGTCATGCGATGATCGTTTATACAAATGATCGTATTTAACGCGTTTTAAAGAACTGCTCATTTTGGAGGTAAAAGTATGGCACAGATCCATTGCAATTTCTTTTCGTATTCACTTTGTCACGGTGTTGATATCGAAGTGACGCTTCCGTCTTTTACATCCTGCAATATGGATGATCCGCATACACACAGCTTGCCGGGGAAGTTCCCGGTTGTATATTTGCTGCATGGTATGGGAAACGACTATATGGCTTGGCTCCGCTATACAAGCGTTGAGAGATATGCAGAAGAAAAAAGGATTGCTATCGTTACATTCTCTGTCGGAAACAAGGCGTATATGAATGATGATATGGGCGACAATTACTACGATTTCCTGAATCACGAACTTCCTGAATTTGTTGAAGCTTATTTCCCGATTTCCGACAGTCCGAAGGATCGCTATATTGCGGGCCTTTCCATGGGTGGCTACGGCGCGTTGCTGCATGGCATTGAGAATCCGGACCGATACAGCGCGATTGGTGCCCTTTCGCCGGCCGTATTCTCGAAAAAGGATATGGAAAGCAAAAAGACGAAGGGGCCGCAGTGGGTAGATCTTTACGCTGCGACAGAAAAAGCTGTGGCAGAGGGTAAGAAGCTGCCGGATCTCTTCCTGAGCATCGGCGACAGAGATTTCCTTTATAAGAGTGTGCAGGAATACCATAAATTTGTTGAACCGATTTGGAAGAGCGGTCGGCTGCGCTATGATGACCTGCCCGGTTATGAGCACGAATTTGCCATTTGGGATCTTGAAATCAATAATTTTCTCGACTGGATCGACAGAGGGGATGTCTACAAGAAGATGGGTGCCAACAAAGTGTAAAGCAAAGGAAGACGGCAATGAAAATTTCAGAAATCATTGATAAATTAGAAGCATATCACGGACCGCTGGAGCCGGAGCGCAGAACGTGCGACATCGTGCAATACGGCGATCCGGATCAGGTCTGCACAGGAATCGTGTTGTCCTGTTGCCCAACGGCAGAGGTCATTCGTAAAGCTGCTGAGCTGGGGTGCAATTTAATCATCGGCCATGAGCCTCTTTTCTACGACGGATGGGACGAGACCGATTGGCTTCAGGATAACTGTGTGTATCAGGCAAAAAAACAACTTCTTGACCGTCTCGGTATCGTTGTATACCGCGATCACGATCATATCCACAATCATAGACCCGACGGTATCTTTTCCGGGTTGGCTAAAATGCTCGGCTGGGAACAGTATCAGGAGACGGAAAACTATTTTCCGGGAACCGCGTACCACTTGCCGCTCACTACGGTCCGCGCGGTGGCGGAGCATGTTGCGCATACCATGCAGATTGACGGAATTCGCATTATAGGAGACCCTGAAATGCCTGTGGAGCGAGTAGCTATCGTCGGACATTTTTTCGGAACGGACTGGGACAGGCAAAATATACAGCTCATTGAAAAAATGAATTGCGATTTGATCATTCCCGGTGAGGTGATCGATTGGACAATCGGCGAGTATGTGCAGGATGCAAATACTTTGGGAATCCGACGCGCGCTGCTGAATGTCGGACACTTCAATTTGGAAGAACCCGGAATGCGGTATATGGCACAGTGGTTGCCGAAAGTGCTTGCGTGTGATCTTCCGATCCATTTTGTACAATCCGGTAACAGTTTTGGCTGGCTTTCGTTCAAAAAGGCAGAAGAAGGCAAGAGATTATAAAAATATGGAGGTAAGTAAACTTGACTGCAGATTTGATGTTGACGCTTGAAAAAGCCATGCAGGCATGGCAGCCCCCGGAAATTCCGGAAGATATTCCGCAGGGAGATACTCCGGGAGACAAAATATGGATTGGACCGCAGCAGAAAGAAAAAGCCGCAAAGATTTTTCCGGTAGTTTTACCTATGCTGCGCGAAGTTCTGGAAAAATCACCGGCAAAACGAGCGGTTATTACGGTGTGCGGTGGATCCGGCGTGGGAAAAACGGGTATTTCGTCCCTTTTGACATACTATTTTAATCAACTCGGAATCGGGTGCTATACGCTGTCCGGCGACAATTACCCTCGTCGTATTCCTTCTTTGAATGACGCGGAACGTATGCGAATTTTCCGTTTAGCAGGCATACGCGGTATGCTGGAGCAGAATGTTTATACCCCGGATGCCGCACGTGAACTTAAAGCACTGCAGGAAGCGGAAACGGACTCTGCATCGAAAGAAGCAGACAGATACCCGTGGCTGACCGTCTATCAAAAAGCCGGTCGAAAGGCGTTGGCAGAATATCTCGGTTCCGAACAGGAACAGGAATTCGATGAATTGTCCAAAACGCTGGCACAGTTTAAAAGCGGTGCGGATAAGATATGGCTGAAAAGAATGGGCCGCACGGAGACGGAGCTTTGGTATGAAGAAAAGGATTTTCGGAATATTTCGGTGATTATTCTCGAATGGACGCACGGCAATTGCGGAAAGTTTGACGGTGTGGATATTCCGATCCTGCTGAACAGTACACCGGCTGAAACGAGAGAATACCGTCTGCTTCGTGCTCGAGATGCGAATACAGATACGCCGTTTATTGCTATGGTTTTGGAGATAGAGCAGGGTATGTTAGAAAACCGAGCACATGCTGCAAAAATTATCTTGTCAAAATCCGGCGACTTTTTAACTTACGAACAGTTTAAGCGGCAAATGGATGCCGGTCGATAGGAGATATTGTATGTGTGACGGTGATTTCTGCCTTGGCCCGATGCTGAATGCTTACCCTGACAGCTTGGGCGGCACATTAAAGGAATGTATATCGTTTTTGGAACGGCCGGAAATGAAGGACGTATTTTCTTCGTTCTATATTCTTCCAAGCCTGTTCAACACCGATCTTGATCGCGGATTTTCTGTTATAGACTATCGACTCAATGACTTGCTGGCAGAACAAACGGATCTCGATGCGCTGCGCTCAATGGGAATTGACTTGAAGTTGGATTTTGTACTAAATCATGCTTCGGTGCTTTCCGAGCAATTTCAGGATATACTGAAAAACGGGGAGCAATCCCTCTATCGTGACTTCTTTATAGATTGGAACAGATTTTGGGCAGGTCATGGAACGATGACCGAGGAGGGATATATCCGGCCGGATCCCGAACTGCTGCAAAATATGTTTTTCCGTAAACCCGGCTTGCCGATTTTAATGGTGCAGTTTCCTGACGGCAGCAATGTTCCGTATTGGAATACTTTCTATCAGGAAGTTGTCTATTCCCATGTAGATGCGCAGGACTTTATGACAATCACACACGGAAAATATGCTCCGGCAGTTCGGTTGGCTTCTTTGGTCAATGCGGCTGTCGAGCAGGGCAAATGGCCCGAGCAGACGGAACTTGGTCAATTAGAGATGTATCGCGGTGCGGTGGTTGACTTCATGGAAAGAAATCGTCGATATTTGGGTCAGATGGATCTGAATATCCGTTCACCGCTCGTTTGGGAATTCTACAAAAATACGCTGCAAACACTTGCCGGTTACGGCGCAAAAATCGTTCGTCTGGACGCCTTTGCCTATGCACCGAAAGAGCCGGGTGCACGGAATTTCTTGAATGATCCGGGAACATGGGAGCTGCTCGGCAAGGTGACAGATTTGGCAAAACCGCTGGGTATCACGCTTTTGCCGGAGATACATGCCAGCTATGCGGAGGGAACATACCGCACGATTGCAGAAAAAGGGTATATGGTGTATGACTTTTTCCTACCCGGATTATTGCTGGATGCACTTGAACGAAGGTCCGGAGAAGTTCTTGTACAGTGGATACGGGAAATCTGTGACCGCAGAATGCTGACTGTTAATATGTTGGGCTGTCATGATGGTATTCCGTTGTTGGATTTAAAAGGGCTGCTTCCGGAAGAAAGAATCCAAAGCCTCATTGATACAGTGGTGTCCCGTGGTGGATATGTGAAAGATCTGCACGGCGCAAAAAACGTATACTATCAAGTAAATGCCACGTATTACAGTGCACTGGGAGAAGATGACAAAAAAATGCTTCTGGCACGGGCAATACAGCTTTTCATGCCGGGTAAACCGCAGGTTTGGTATCTGGATCTGTTTGCCGGTCGTAATGATCATGCTGCCGTTCAAAGGGCGGGTGCCGGTGGGCATAAAGAAATCAACCGCACGAACCTGACATGCTCTGATATAGCTGCCGGAATGAAAAAGCCGATTGTGCAAAAACAAATCGAGCTTTTGCGGATGAGAAACCAGTTCCCTGTTTTTTCTGCAAATGCAAAAATCGTGGCTGAAGTGAACGGAACGAAAATGGATATTCGTTGGCAATCCGGCTCTGAAGAAGCGGTTCTCCAAACAGATTTCGGCGATTATTCCTTCTCTGTCTCCGTTCGAGATACGTCTTCCGATACAGAATATTTCAAGTACGATTCGTAATGTGTATGGTGATTTAGCCGGAATTGAAAATAAGATGCACTGAGAAGTACGATTTTATCAAAAAAGTCTTGGCGACTGTTTGCAGCTCCTGCTGTGTCGCCAAGACTTTTCTTTATGCTTTAAAAGCTTAATAATAGCGAATGACCGCAATAACCTTGCCGAGAATGGTGATTTCATCGGAGATGATGGGCTCGAAATCCGGGTTTTCGGGCTGGAGACGGAACGTGCCCTTCTCCTTATAGAAGCGCTTCACGGTGGCTTCATCGCCGATCATGCCGACCACGATCTCGCCGTTTTCCGCCACGGGCGTTTTCTCTGCGATGACATAGTCGCCGTCCAGAATGCCGGCGTTGATCATGCTCAGGCCGTCCACGTGCAGCGCGAAAAGCTCCTTGCCGCTTTTGTCCGGGTAGGGAATATAGCCCTCAATGTCTTCCACGGCCAGAATGGGCAGACCGGCCGTCACCTTGCCGAGAATCGGCACCTGCTTTGCGGCAGATGCGCCTACAATGTGAATGGAGCGATTCAGGCCCGCATCGCGTGTGATATAGCCAAGCGCCTCCAAAGATTTCAAGTGGGAATGCACCGTAGAGGTGGAGCGCAAACCGGTCGCCGCGCAGATCTCACGCACAGAGGGCGGCACGGCACGTTCCGCCATGGTGGAGCAAAGATAGTCATATACAAGCTGCTGGCTTTTCGTTAAACTCGCCATATGCGATTCCTCCGTTTTAATACAAAATCAGTCCCGTAGAAATGGGCAGTTCTTTAATTAAAACCATTGTATCATATATTTTCGAAAAATGCAAACGATTGTTTGCTTTTTCTACGGATTTTCTCGAAAAAAGCGTTCATAAATGCGTTCCAAAATCTTTAACGTTTATTCATGGCTATTTAACAACTCTTTTTGAAACCGCGGTATAATATAAGCGTATTCGAAAGAAAAGGAACCGCACCTTTCTTGGATACATGTTCTACCCTCCTCAATATACCCCTCAAGCTAAAAGGAAGAAGGACCGAGCCGCATCGGTCCTTCTTCCTTTTGTATAATGGTATTTTCAGCGCGGAGAAGTGCCGATTTTGCACAGCATTGAAACTGAAAGTTTCCGTCTGCCGAAAAACCGCGGACTGAAGTATAGTTGCATATTTTTCTCAAACCCGCCCATACTACGGGTAAAGAAACCCAATGACGCTAAAAACAGGAGAGAAAAATATGGCTATGCACTTTAAAAAGCAGGAAAAAACCGAAGCGGAGCGCAAAAAGAGTACGGAGCGGCGCGGGTTTTACCTTGCGCTTGCCGTGTGTCTGACGGCCATCGGCATTGCGGCGTGGAGCACATACGATACCGTTTCCGGGTTCTTGGAGCCCACAGGGAGCGAGAGCAGTGCGTCTTCCGCCGCGTCCACACCGCGCCCCACGCCTGAAACATCCGTCTCCGTAGACGATGACCCGGAGAGCGCTGTTTCTGCGGGCCACGCGCAGGGCACTGTGCCGGAGGTCTCCGCAAGCACAGAAGCGGAGCCGCAGGAAGTGAACGCTCCTGCAGAAGAAACGCCCGTCGAAGAGACCGCTGCCGAGCCGACGTATACGGTCAGCGAAACGCTCACCCGGCCGGTGCCGGGGGAGGTCATGACGGAGTTTTCCGATACGCCGGTATACTCCGAAACGATGCGCGACTACCGCGTACACGCGGGCACGGATTACACCGCGGCGCACGGCGAAACCGTGCACGCCTGCGCAAACGGAATTGTAAAAGAGACGCATACGGACATGCTGCGCGGGAATATGATTGTGATAGAGCACGGCGATTACGAAGTGCGCTATTGCGGACTCGGTGAAACGTTCCTCGTGCATGAGGGCGACGTCGTCACGGCCGGGCAGGACATCGGCAGCGTGACCGCCGCGCCGTTTACGGTGACGGTATCCACA